>Ga0307516_10008541_pt1 | contig 11566 bp, 14 predicted proteins | sample 19_EM_MG_FD_203310 | JGI IMG/M metagenome (GOLD analysis project Ga0307516, IMG submission 203310) | Populus trichocarpa ectomycorrhiza microbial communities from riparian zone in the Pacific Northwest, United States - 19_EM | ecosystem: Host-associated > Plants > Roots > Unclassified | place...
CTCCACCAAGCCCAAGCGCGAGGAAGGGCAAAGGACGAGACATGACCAGCGCTGAGGAAGTTTTGACCAGGAGCCCTAAGAGGGTGGAGAGGGGGGGCGGAGGGTTGAGGGAGGTTAGAGAGAGGATCCGACGAGAACTTGACCAGGACTAGTGCTCCGAACACTCTAACGATGCTAATGCTTTATTTGCTTTTACCACCAGCGCTATTGCTTGCTGCTCGTGGTTTTCTCCCCCCCTTTCCTTTGTTCGTCATTGGTTTGTAGTTGCATCTAAGGTCGTATATCGCTCATGTAAAATGTGTCGTTAATGTACCAAGAAATGTGATCCAAGCCGGTGTGAGAAACGGGTCAATACAAGGAGTCAATGAAGTTTAACGATCTACGGGATGAGGTGGGCGATGTCGTCATTGAGGGTGTAGATACCGGACATATGACCGCCCTCGCAGGTGATGTACTCTGAGTTGGCGTAATTCTGAACTAGGTATTCGCCCATCCCAGAGCCTAGTTCGTCGCTTTTCGCGACCTTGATTAACACCTTCCCCCTGGCGTGGTCGGCGTCCAAGGGGAAGGTGAACCCCCAATCGCTATGTAACGCCACGGCGCATTGCTTGAATCCTTCCCATCCATTCTCCACGCTCTTCACGGACTCCCCAGCCAGTGTCTTGACGAACTCATCAGGTGTGGAACCCACCTTCTGACAATGAGCCGCAAACTTCTCCTTCTCCGCTTCGTCCATCTCATCGAACAAGAGCGAGCGAAGCATCTGTTCCGCGGAATCGACCGTCTTGAACTTTGATCCCATCGCGAGAGAGAGGAGGCTTGGGATGGGGAGGTATTGGGTGAGAGGACCGACGCTAAGCCAGTCGCGCCAGTTGAGGGCTTTGGCGTAGGATCTGTGGACGCGGAAGGGGGAGAAGGGAGCTAGGATCATCATTCCTGCGACGTTACGACCAAGCGGGAAGGCTTCGAATGATGCACCGTAGATGATTTGTGTGGGGACCGACCCGAAGGAGCCTCCCACGACGTATATTTCGAGGTTGCTCGTGTCGGTGTATAGGTGGTCGAAGAGGCCGGTGACGTCCCCGATGAGGGTCTGGGCGAATGTGGATGAGAGTGGGACGGGAGATGCGTCTCCCCATCCCGGGAGGGTGAACGCGATGTGGTGGAGCCCTTTCTCTTTCACGACTGGGAAGGTATACTTGATGGACCCGATGGAGAAGATACCCGCGAAGAAGAGGAGGACCCGGTCGCTTTTGAGGTCGCCGTCTTGCTCGTAAGCGACGACTCGACCAGAATCCAGGGTGAGCAGAGGCATAGTAATGAAGGTTTATGGGCTTTAGAAGAGGGGGGTGGTGGTATTATCCCGTCGGCCTTTCGGATTTTATATGACGACTACACTGGGAGGATCCAACTGCGGACCGTAGCAAGCAGCGATGCCGCCTTGGAATTTGGTGATTGACAGAGATCGCAGGCGATCATTGCAAAGCCTTTGTCGTGCGCAGTAGGCGTTGACGTAGAGCCCTGTATGGGGGGGATTCCGCGCCCAAAGACCGCTGAGGGTGGTCCTAATTGGTCTCCCTCAGTCCAATGAGCAGTCGTGGGAAATAAACCTCTACCCAATGAGGGAGCCCGTCGATTTGATAACATCCACCGGGCCCGCAGCCATTCTCGACCAGTCTCGGGGGTTTGAGCAATGAAAACGCGCCTGTACCGACAGACCAAGGAACCTACGGGCTGTCGTGGGGAAGTCGAAATACGACGAGAAGATCAAAATCCCATGGAGACCTCCCCAACTTCGGACCATGGAAAGCGAACACTCAAAGTTGGGGCTTTCCATTTCCAAACGCCTCGGCGTTGTTGAGGGAACGCTAAATATCATTGCAGAAACCCCAAGGTAACGCCGGGCATTATCTTCCCACCGTCGACAACAATGAGCTTACCAGAAGGTCCAAACCCCGACAGCCAGGCGACCGATGCAATAGTACGCGGAATGGTTCGAACCCAACGTCACCCCAATGGAAGTAAATCATCTGACCCCGGGTTTGGTACAGATCGATGACGCATTTTCGACCCGACTGTTGGAGATATCGAGGAAGGCGGCAGAAATCAATAATTGCATTGCGTCCATCAACAAGCTCCCTCCCGAAACAGTCGCTCACATCGCCACATTTTTCGCGAAAGAACGCGACCTGGTCAATGCAACCGCGGTTTGTCAACGCTGGCGAACGGTCCTGCTGTCCTTTCAGAGACTGTGGTGCAACGCCGGCGGTTCCGCATCGGAAATCCAAGCGTATATTGAGCGGTCCGGGTCTATGCCCATCATCGTCAACCTCCCCTCTCCAGGGCTGGCTGAATTGATCGCGCCGCATACCAACCGGCTGGTCGGTCTGGCCGTGCGAATGGGCAACCCCAGATCTTGCCTCAGCCGAATCGCGAAACATCTCCGCCAGCCCATCCCTACCTTGCGCACTTTATACATCTATACCAACACCCCCAGTCCACACAAGGTAGAATTCGCCTTCGATCTCCGCCATGCCTTCTTTCTACATTCGAGGAAGCTGGATCTCGTGGGCATTACATCGTTCCGCAGATCCTTGACGACCTCCAACCCCACCTTGAAAGCCTTCCCCCATGTCACCGAGCTAACCTTGCGCACGAACGAACACGCCTCGATAGACATCGACGATTTCTTGAATACATTAGAACAGTTCCCGACATTGAAGAGGCTATCCATCACGTTCGCCATTTCGGGTTGGTACGGTGGGCGCCCCCCGATAATCACACTTCCCCGCGTGCAAGAGATGAGCGTGTTCGCCCTCAGGCGGGACAAGGTCATCCCACCCATCATTGGACTCATCAACTTCCCAAAGCTCACGTCGCTTCGCCTGCAAATTCCACTCCCAACGACGGTATCCCTCTACCCTATCTTCCCTAGCAAATCCTTTGGTGAACACTTACCGAACCTAACCGACCTCCCCGATCTGCAAATTACCATGGATAAGACGTCAAGTGTCACTTTCCGAAATCCTCAAGCGGTGTTCGGCTACGTCGCCACCGAGGGATTCAGGATTTATCACCGAGATAGGGTGATCTGGGGCGCTCTCCCTCTCCACACCGTGCGGAGGCTAATTGTGGATGTACGGGACCCATGTGAGGATGTCGACGGTGAGTGGTTCGTTGAAATGTTCCGGGAGGTGCCCAATCTGGAGCGCGTCGAATTCAGGGGAGAATTCCCTACCGTAGTGCAGCGCTTGTATCGCAGGATACATCGAGGGCTCCGTGATCCCGTTCGAACCCTGGTCGCAAACGCCGCCGCAGAATACGAGACGCGGGGCGTTCCGCCCTGTGACCTACATTCCAGACCGTAGCGTGCAGGGCAAGAAGTGGTCGGATTGTCGGACGCGCAGAGGAGCGGTTTGAGTAACAGGAAATGCAGACGATTGGAACGGACTCTGTCCGTCTGGTTATTGCAGTGGAACGAGACGAATAGTGCATGTAGTGTAATTAACTGGAGCTGGACAGTTCCTTGGCGGCCATTTTCCTATATCCTCCATGTTTGACATTGATACGATTCGAGCGAGGTTCGGAACCACGACACGACGAGGCGTTTTCACGGCCAAGGGTACTGGGAGGGGTGTACGGTGTCTAAAAGATCTAAAAATTGAACGTTCTGAACGTTGACCCGTCCCGGTGGCGAGTCCAGAAAAATCAAGAGATATTGTCCACGGGTGGCGTGGCCGGAGTGAGAAATCCCATGGGGCAACACTTGGCTCCGGATGACACGGACAAACCCCTCATTTCGCACAATGAAAAACGAATGCTCTGAGCCGGGACTGTCGCCGTCACAACACCTCGACGCTACGGAAGAAACCCTAGATAGCATTACTGAAATCCTCGGGTAAGGCACAGTATTATCATCCAAGCACCACTTGAACTGATCAGGCTGAGGTCCCAGGACTCCCAACATCGACGGCCGGGTACCCGGTACCGCGATGCACAAACCGGTTAGGACCGGGCGGCGTAACGACGAAGCCCAACTCGCTAACCCTGACTTGGTACAGGTTGGCGACGCGGTTCCTAGGCTGTCAACCATATCGAGGAGGGCGGGAGAAATCAGGAACTCCCTCTTGTCCATCAGCCGGCTTCCTGCGGAAATTGTCGTTCTCATTGCCACATTTTTGGCGAAAAAACGCGACCGCAGTCCATCAAAATTGGCGAACGATCCTACTCTGCTCTCCGCAACTGTGGTGCAATGCCAGCAACTCCTCGTCGGAAATTCAAGCGTATATGGAGCGATCAGGGTCAATGCCCATCGTCGTCAGCCTCTCCTCTCCAGAGCTGGCTGAATTGGTCTCACCGCATACCTCCCGGTTGGTTAATCTGACCATACGAGTGAACGACTCCCGTTCTTGCCTCAGCCGAATCGTGGAGCATCTGTGCCAGCCCATACCCACCTTGCACACTCTCCGCATCTCCACTGACGCCCGCATGCCACACACGGTTGAGTTGGCCTCAGACATCCGTGATACTTTCTTCGTACATTCGAAGAAGCTGGTTCTTGAGGGAGTCTTCTTGTTCCGTGGACCTCCGGTCGTCGCGGACTCCTTCAGAACCTTTCCACACGTGACAGAAATCGCTTTGCGTGCGAACGATGTCGGCCTGACACAAATAACGGACCTTTTGGATACATTAGAGTGGTTCCCAATGTTGGAGAGGGCCTCCATCACGCTCGGATCGAGTTTGGGGACCCCCGGACGATCACACTTCCACGCGTGCAGGAGATGACCATACTACTCACAGAACGGGACGCTTTTTTCTCACCCATCCTCGATTCATCAAGCTTCCAAATGTCACATCACTCCGCTTGCAAGGTGTATCACCACTATCGGTGGTAGACCGCCCTATCTTCCCCACCAAATCCTTTGGCGAAGACTTGCCGACCCTAACCGACCTCCCAGAACTGCAAGTTGGCGTAGATATGACGTCGATTGAATTTGCTTTCCGGAATCCTCGGGCGACGATCAGCTGCGTCATTACAAGGGAAACCCAGATCTTTCGTTGGGACGGGGTAGCAATCTGGGGCGCTCTGCCTCTCCGTACCGTGCTAGTTGTGGATGTATTTGATCCGCAGGGGGACGCCGATAACGACGAGTGGTTTATTGAACTGTTACGAGACCTGGTCAATCTGGAACATCTCGAATTCAGGGGCGAACGCCCCGCCGTGGTACGACGTTTGTGTCAGAGGGCGACGGGGGGAGACCTTCACGTTCCCATTCAAACTCTGGTCGCACGCGCCGCCGAAGAATACTTGGTACGAGGCGCGAGGGTTTGGACGCGCCATAGACGCCCTCACCACCGTAACCTGCACCCCAGACTTTGTCGTGTAGGACGAGAGGGGTTGGACGCGCGCGCGAACAATTTGGTCAAGGATTGCTGGCGAGGGTTTTGGGATACCCCTTGCCAACGACTTTGGTGGTTTTCTCCGTTGGAAGACTTGCCTTGACGACGCCCACGGCGGCTCCGAGGTAAGCCGCCTTCTGTGCGACCGTTCGGACAAGGCTAGTAGTAATCCCCTGAACCAAGAGAAGGGGGCGTGGTTGACAACAAGGGAAGATGGACTGACGGTTGTTCGGGGTCTGACGCTCAGGGATTTTTTGTCCAACAAATGCGTTCCATTCGCGCCACTGCTTGCCCGCCTGGTCATTTGGACCGGTAGAGTAGATGCATGGAATGAATCAACGAGCTCTCACTAGCACCAGTCACTAGGGAACGGAAATCCAATGCAACGATCAAAATCCCACGGGGCACCCTTAACTCCAGACCACACGGACAAACCCCGCATTTCATGCAATGAAAGACGAACGCTCAAAGTCTGGGCTGTCGCTTTCTCGACACCTCGACGCTGTCGAGGAAGCACTGGACAGCATCACTGAAACCCCAAGGTAACGCAGATCATCATCCGAGCATTGGTCACAATGAGCTCATTAGGAAGTCAGCCAGGCGACCGATGCTATCACTCACGAACTGGTTCGAATCCAACGCCACCCTAACGAAAGTAAATCCTCTGACGCTGGGTTTGGTACAGATCGATGACGCGTTTTCAAGACTGTCGACGATATTGAGGAAGGCGGCAGAAATCAAGAACTGTCTCGTGCCCATCAACAAACTTCCTTCGGAAACAGTCATTCACACTGCCACGTTTTTCGAGAAAGAACGCGACCTGGTCAATGCGACTGCGGTTTGTCAACGCTGGCGAACGATCCTGCTATCCTTTCCCCCGCTGTGGTGCAACGCCGGTGGCTCCTCATCGGAAGTCCAAGCGTATATCGAACGGTCCAGGCCTCTGCCCATCGTCGCCAACCTCTCCTCTCCAGAGGTGGCTGAATTGGTCGCGTCGCATACCGACCGGTTGGTCGGTCTGGCGGTACGAGTGGACGTCCTCGACCAAATTGCAGAATATCTACCCCATCCCATCCCCACCCTACACACTATCCGTATCTCTGCTGGTACCCCCGGACTACGAATGGGGGAAGTTGCCTCAAGCGGCCTCGATGGTCCTTTTACACATTCGAAGAAACTGGATTTCGATGGAATCACGTTCCGCACGTTCCACAAACTTTTGGTAGTCCCCAACACCTTGAAAACCTTCACCCACGTCACCGAGCTAACCGTGCACGCAAGCGACCATGCCGCGATAGAGATCGTCTACTTTTTGAACACATTGGAACAACTCCCAGCGTTGGAGAGGATATCCATCGCCTTCGCCAACACGGGCTGGTATGGGTGCCCCCAGACGATCACACTTCCCCGTGCACAGGAGATGAACTTGTTCGCCCCAAAACTCATGGACAGGTTTGTCCCACCCATTCTCGGGTACATCAAGCTCCCAAACCTATCATTACTTCGCATGCAAATTCTGCTGCCAGCGTTGGCATCACCCTACCCTATCCTCCCCAACACATCCTTTGCCGAATACTTGCCGAACCTAACCGACCTCCCTGAGCTGCAAGCTATCGTGGATAAGACATCAATCGAGGCCACTTTCCGAAACCCTCAAGCGGTGGTCAGCTACGTCGCCAGTGATAGATTTAGGACCTATCACCGAGATAGGGTGATCTGGGGCGCTCTCCCTCTCCACACCGTGCGGAGACTAATTGTGGATGTACGGGACCCATGCGAGGACGTCGACGATGGGTGGTTCGTTGAAATGTTACAAGGCTTGCCCGGTTTGGAGTGTGTCGAATTCAGGGGAGAATTCCCTACTGTAGTGCAGCGCTTGTGTTGCAGGGTGGTGCAGGGAGGATTTCATGTTCCTATTCGAACCCTGGTTGAATGTGCCGCCGGGGCATACGAGACACAACGCATTCAACTCTGAATACACCAAGGACGGCCTCCAGTGCAGGAAGTGATTGGGCGCGTATACGGGTGGTTTGAGCGACGAGAAATGCAGACGATGGGAAATGAATCTATCCGTCTGGGTATTCGAAGTGGGATGCACGGCAGGACAGAATACAACTGGAGTCGGATGAGAAAATCCCAAGGACAGTCCCCGACTCCGGACCATACGGACAAACCTCTCATTTCACACAATGAGGAACAAACACTCCGGTCATGCTCTAAAGCCAGGGACCCCCTCGTCCGGTGATCTTTTTGGCCCTCCCGCAGGGTGGCGAGGGAAGCTGGAAGGATCGGGAACACCGGGACAGCTCCATGGTAGCCAGTCTTTTTCTTTGTGTTTAAGATACAAGGTTAGAGTGGTCGAGCCCAAAAAACGCGAGACTAAAAGGAAAATACTGTAAGGACAGATCGAGAGACCCGCAGACAGGAGTTGCCTACTGCGCTGGCCTCCGAAAAATGAGAGATGGTGTTGGCGGATTGTGTGGCTAGGGGATACAGTGGGGGCGGAAAAACACGAAGCAATGGGGGTGAGGGGACTGAAGGAACGAATCAGTCTCTCTTTATGACCATGCAACCACCGCCACCCCGAGCGCAACTCCAGAAAACATCACCAACCCCATTCGAAATACGCAGAACCATTCAGGCTACTTCCCTTACTCGTACTCCTCATATTCACTCGATCCTTCCCACTGTGTCCATTCGAAGTTTCCAACGCAGCATTGCAAGGAACCGTCACAACTTTCTCTTGGCCTTGGAGGCGACCGTCGGACTTGAAGTTCGCACCAAGCGTTTGACTGGCCCACGTAAAATTGACCTTTGTCGTAACTTCATTTGCAAGGAGGTACTTGACCCTAACGGAAGGCGGAGTACTAGCAGGTTGGCCAGTCTGGCCACCGCCGATGGATATTATGACATTCAAGTCGTTGGCGCCGGACAGGCCATTTAGGAAGTTGAAGAGAGCGACCCCCATCGGAGTGCCGTTTTCGTAGATAGCGGAACCAGGGGTTGAGGGGTTTCCGTCAGTAACGTTGAGCCAGAGGACTTGGGATTGGTTACTCCTGCCCATGATTTCGGTCATGGCGAGAGTGGCGTAATACATCCAGTACATCGGACTTACGAATAACCCGTAAGCACGAGAGACCAACGGACGATATGACGCCTACTCACCAACTGTCCATTGGCGGAAGGCAGTCTGGTTTGAGGGAGGGGCTAAGGGAGTGCTGATGAGCGAAGAGATTGTTACTTCAGGTGAGATGCACACGGGTAAACGGCTGAAGAAAAGACATCAGTGGTCGGAATAACCTGACCGATAGAACGACTCATGTTATAGTAAACGTTCTGATCACCAACGTGCCATAACGCTTCGGTGAAGTTACTGTTGGCCATTGTCAATCCATAGTCCAGTCCCCACAGGGCACCAACGAAAGCATCGGATGTTCCTGGGAAACCACCACAAGACGCGGTGTTCGTCTCGAACATCACTTGCCGACCTCTTGGGCGATACGAGCAGTGTTCAAGTACTGTTGGAGGAGGTTGGCACTAGTGGCATGTGTGAGGAACATGGGAAGCATGTCCTGTGGTTGGCGAATCGGGGCACCAGTGTTGAAGACCGTGGCACAGTTCTCGGCCGGGTACCTAAAACCAGTCTCAGCAGAAGCGGTGAGGTGAGCGGAATCTGGATCAATTACTTTTCGACGGTGATCACCCCTAAGGAGTCCGCGAAATCTTGCAAAAAGCCGGTGTCGAAGACGTTCTCGGGAGTCCAGTCTGCGTTGACACTGGGTACGATAATCTGACCTTGAGTCCTGAGACCGTTCGTCTTCATCGTGTTGATGAGATTATTGATCTCCCCGTGGTAAGAGGCCGGTCCATATCCCTGAGGACCAAATGAATACGGAATCTCCACCCGGGAGATACGACTGTGGTGCATACCTCCGGTCTATTCTGATGACGGACGAAGAGATCGGGCTCGTTACCGGTCTGGAAGCCGAGAAGTCTGTTGCCTAGGATGGCCTGCCATACTTGACGACGTCCAAACACCAATTGGTCGTATCGTTGAACGGGACCCCTGGGTGGGTAGCATCAGCATTCGGTGGCACGGATCAGGAATTCAAGTACTTACCAAGGAACCAGTCGACATTGACCAAACTGCTCATGTTAGACATCACGTACAGAATCTCTGGAGTGAAAACTAAGGGCGGTGTTTGTGTCTGCGAAAGTCACTCTCAGCGAGCGGTTGAGAGAGAATTTCATTGGGGACCCACTGGATTATAAAGTCTACTCTTGTCCTTTTCGAGGGTGCCGCCATTCGGAAGAGAAGGAACGAGGACAGCAGTTTCCTGGGAGTTCCCACCAACACGGACGACAACCCTTCCGGCACGCTGTTGCAAGTTTGCGAGAAGGAAAGGGACCGCGAACGTAGACCTGAGGAACTTCATGTTGATCGTCAGGAACCAGATGAATGCAGGGGGGACTCACCCGTTGTGACCCACTGTACAATCCAAGAAACCACACCGAAAAGGTATTAGCAAGATTCCAAGGGCAGACATTAAGGCACAGTTATGGGTGTGGTTCGAGACGGACAACTCGATAGAAAAGCCAAGGAAAACGCCATGGTGGTGAACCGACAACCAAGGAACGGGCCGCTCACAAGATGAACGCCGAACTGAGTGTTCACCGGGGGGTCCGTTGGGGGAACCGGTGGAATGAGGATCCGTGGGTCATAAGCGGCCGCACCGGTGTAAGTCGAAGCGGGGCTGACATTGGTCGAGGTAGGAGCAATGCCACAGAGGGTTACGGCAAGAGCATTGAAAACGAGCTAAAGCGCGGCGAGTGTGAGTGGGTTGCACCTAGTCATGGTGCCAGTGGATGTATGCTGATGGAGGGAGAAAGAGAAGGAGAGACTTCGAGTCGTCTATGCCGTCATGCTGGGACATCCTATGCATGTGGTCTCCTGGTCGCTGTCGAAGAGGATCGGCTGGAAAGAACCCAAGAGTGGTGATTGTCACGTAAGCAGACTTACACCATGGGTAGTTTCATTGGGTGAAACAGAGCATCCGGAACGACCAAGGTGCACTCTGGGCATCGGCAACAGACACTAAGCACTGTCAAGTGCTTCCGAGACCCCAAGTGCCGAGTGTTGCAAACCCTTCAGGAAACGAGAGGGAATTGAACTGACGGGACTCTACCGGTATACGCTCTCTCGGTTGAAGACCCGCCGGGGAGAATGGAGGGGTTTTGGTCATACTCGTGTCGGCGTTTGCCGAGGGTCGCTTCCCCCTGCGCCCACTGCCTGAATGAACTGGGGTATCGCGGCGACGACGAAGTAGTTCTAAACGCCTTATATATGTCTCGCGCCTCCTTTCTACCATCGTGGTCTGAATAAGCCATTTGGCCAAGTGGCAGGCGGGCTGGGACAATCGATTACAATTCACATGTTGGAAATGTTTCCATGTCGAAATATCCGCGACCGCGAGTCTTTGGTTTCCCGACTTGCGAAGGGCTCATCAGAGGGTCCAACCTCATCGACGAAGGCCATCACGATGGTGCAATCACTACCTTTTATTTTATTTTTGTTGCAGCAGTGGGGTTGCGGACGACCGAAAGGTGACGGACCTTCTCACAGGGCGCACGGGTTGGCCGCGTGAACTCCCCGCTAGACGTAGCTGGAAAAGGCACCTTGGCAAGAGGTATGCCTGAGACCTCCTCTGTGGGTGAATGGGAAATGCATGGTTTGAATGGGGATGCGCGGGGTCGGGTTTCGTCAATGGCGGGATCAGTTGCCAGACCTGTGGTCACCGGAAGACCGGCGCCTCAGTGCCCTACTACCAAGTTCAGGATCCGTGAGGGGGAGTCCGCGCAGCCGTTGCGCAGTGTGTACTTGAATCCGAGCAGGTGGGAGTGGTTGGGGATCACAAGAAAACACTGCATTGGGGTTCAGGTGGCTGAAATGTTGCGGCGCGATCGTCGGTTTCCAACAGAGTCCGGGAATATGTGTTCAACTATAATTGCCGTCCGAGGCACAGGAAACGACATACAATTCGTCACTAGTACTTGCCGAGGACGCGGTCTGATTGAGATCTGATTGCTGGCACCGTAAGGTTATATCGGACTCACGATTTGTCAAGCGACTGGTGGTATTGGTTACCGGCGGTTTCTCTGGATGAAC
>Ga0307516_10008543_pt1 | contig 11565 bp, 8 predicted proteins | sample 19_EM_MG_FD_203310 | JGI IMG/M metagenome (GOLD analysis project Ga0307516, IMG submission 203310) | Populus trichocarpa ectomycorrhiza microbial communities from riparian zone in the Pacific Northwest, United States - 19_EM | ecosystem: Host-associated > Plants > Roots > Unclassified | place...
TGCTGTAATACGCAGGAAGAGGGTGTGAACATTACTGCAAATGCAGTCCATCCAGGGTTGATTATGACAAATCTCTTCAAACACTCTGCAATTTTAATGAGTAAATATGTCTTAATTATACGCTCTACGTTCCAGTACTCCAAAAGCTTTTTTCTTGTGTTAGAGTGACCTGATTCTTCTTCTTTTTTCTTCATTATTATTATTATTACTATTATTATGGGCAGGAACTTTGAAGTTCTTTTCGTTTTTCTTATGGAAGAACGTGCCTCAGGTAGCCTCGATCTTTCTTTTTCATTTTTTAGTAAACAGTGTCATCCCTTTTTCTTTTATTTATATTTTCCTGTTTCTGATGATCTCAGGGGGCAGCCACAACATGCTACGTCGCGTTGCACCCGAGCTTGAAAGGTGTTACCGGTAAATACTATGTGGACTGCAATAGCTTGGAGCCCAGTGCATTTGCTAGAGATGAAGCATTGGCAAGGAAACTGTGGGACTTCAGCAACAAGCTGATTACTTCTGTTTCAAAAGCTTGAAGAAAAATAAATGCTTAGGTTTACCAAGCCTTAAGGCTTCTCAGTATTATTGGCCTCTCTCTCCCTCTATAAATACATAGAGGGAAGAAGGGAGAGAGATCAGAAGCCCCATATATATATATATAATGTGGCCTCTTCCTTTACAGTGTGCTTTTGTGTGGTGTGATAATTGAAGGTAGTTAAACTCGCTCGGTGGTTTCAGAGGTCAAGTTGATATCTGATTAATTTAGTTCTGTACTTTTGATTATTCTCTATTAAAGCCATTTTCTACGATGCCTTTGGAATGATTTCAAAATACTTGAATTTCCTCTCTTTTTTAATCAAATTCATGCAGTACTGTTTTGCAAAACAGCTTATCACTAAATCTATCTATCTATCTATATATATATATATATATATGTGTGGATTTTTTTTGCTAATTATTTAGTGATAAAATAAATTATCAATTCCCATACGTATTCAATCTAATTATTTAAAAACATGTGTTTTTGTTCACATTATTTAGTGATAGAAAATTTATTGTAGTACAATTATGTTGTAAGACAATTACGGTAATAAAGATTATGTTGTGTTGGTAAAACAGTTTTTATATGTTTTTTTAATTGAGTTTCACCAAACATTTTATACATGTTTTTTGCTACACATAAATCTCAATCATAATTTTTACCAATTAAGCATGTATCTAAATCCAACTAACCATATTTTTTTAAAACTACAACCACAAAAATTACCTAACAAAACACACTTTAATCATAGATGTGCTAGAAATAAGATACACACACAAAGTATAATTTTCAAAAACTTCTTTATGAAGTTAAAAAATAATCAAATTATAGAATTCTTAGAGTAATTAAAAAGAAAGAAGTATAAGAAAATTCAATCCACCTGAATAACAAGGTAGTAATAAAAGAAATTGAGCTATAGTTATTTTATTTTTTTATTTTATAATCAAGTTTTTAAAAATTATACTTGGCAACCTTAATTTTGAAAGATGTAACACTTTGCATCCTAAGAGTTAGTGCAAAACAAAAAAAAAATATATTTATTTATAAGATTATCATTATATTTGAAATAATTAAAGAGCTCATAAAACTTAAAAATAATAAAAATACCAATAAAGAGTCAGTTGGGTTTTTGTTTGGAAAACAATAATTTCTTTTTTATTAAGAATAGTAGTTGGTCAAAGATGATGTAATTACAAAAATACCATAAATTACAGCAAGCACATTCATGCATGCTTTACCAAGCAAAAATTCCAGCAACCTCCACATCAACTTAACCCAAATATCCTCATTTCTTTTTCTTTTTCACCATAATTCCATTAAATAAACCTGTCGAAATTAATTCCACAAGCAACCCGATAAATTTCACCATAACTCATCAACAACCCATTAAAAAAACCTGGCAAAATCCCACTTTCATCACCTTCATTCATTCATTCATCAAGCATTTCATTTCCCATTTTCACTATAACTCCATCAAACAAACCTCTCAAAATCTCACAATGCACACAACCACAATACAAACTTAGCGTCGAAATGGCATCATCTACGTCAAATGCTAATAACATACAAAGCTACTACAACTTGGATAGACTAAAATTCAAGAATAGAAAGTACATAAAATGTGGGAAAATAGTTGCAGTTAGAATAGCAGAAACAAAAGCTAGTAAAAACAAGCTATTTTAACGATGAAAAGTCATGCAAAAATACTTGCATTGATTGGTGTAAACCTATACTAGAACATCCAGTATCACCACCACCACCACCACCACCACCACCAACACCCATTTCAAAACTCATTTCATCACCAATTTCATACTTATTAGGACTCAAATCATTAAAAAAAAAACCGTAGCACATTTTCAACTTCATCATAATGAGCAGTAAAATATTTGGTTCCAGATGGTTTGTCATCTTTAGATTTACCTAAATAATGTATCGATAATTTTTATCATTAGAGGATCAGTAGCTGGATCAACATCAACATATAAATACACCTCCTTTTCACCTTAATTCATACTCAATACCTTTAAGGTCAAAGTATCATCAAATATTTTGTTGTTTTTGTCATTCCTTATGTGAAATCCAAGCAAGTCCACATTAAAGACTTATTTGCGTATGAATCGTGTGTTTATGTAAGATATATATTAAGAACTCTAATTTTTCTCGACTAATGATGAACTCTCATTATATACAAATATAACTGGCATTTTTTTTCTTGCATGGTTGATAAAAGTTATATATATAAAGGTTATTGAATAATTATTATAAAAGAATACCTTATTTGAGCAGCGATTAAAAATTAGGATTGTGTGAACAGTAACCTTATTTTTTTTTATTTGGGGTTTTTCATAAAAATTCAAATAACAATTTTTCCAATATTCAAAACATGTTTAGGAGTCTGAAATTTATTGATTGAAAATATAAATATAGTACTAAAATCTAATTGTTTAGGGCTGGTGTACCTTCAGGATTCCCATTTTCAATTTTAAAGCACTGATTTTTTAGTTTTTTGTTAGATTGAGGAGGAAAAACGTATATTCTAATAATTTAACAAGAATAAAACGCACTAACAGAGTTTAAAATCTCGATTGAAGAAAAGAATTTACCTTGTATTGTTGAGTTTCAAACGAGAAATACCCTGCCAACACCAAAACAAGAGAAGAGAAGGTGAATTTCTGTTTGATTTTGTCTTAATCAGTAGATTTATGGATTTGTGTTTGGGTTGATTTCTATTTGAGAGAGAGAGAGAAGAGAACGTTAGTAGAAGAGAAAAGGAGTTGTAATGCCTTCCATGCTTTAATATATATGAGAGCATTATTGTTTTTTTGTTAATTTTTAAAATTTACTTTGATTAAGATTACAAAGAGTAATTTTCAAAAACTTAACTACAAAATCAAAAAATAATTAAACCATATGTTTAGAGCAATTTTTTTTTAAAAAAAACAAGTGAATAAGTAGGATTTTTGATAAAAAAAAAAAACTTATGCATATATATAATTAAATAAATTGAAAATTATTAGTGTCAATAAATACTAAAAAAATTGTTATTGTTTACTAAAGACTAAACAGAAAAATCGCTACATATTAAAATTGTCTCCTTTTTGCCCTTTTCATTTACAAAACTCCTTTTATTGTTTGAATGAAAACAATCCGAGTTTTTGCTAAATAACTAATGATATTTACTGATAGAGCATGCCTGTCTTCCATGTATTATAATGGAGGAATTTAAGTAGGAGAAATTTCATATTAATTCATACGTTATTTAAAAGTTTATTTTGGATCAATACATTTGTATATCGCCCTCCTCCAAAACTAAATTACAAAAGTGTTCTTGTGTTCTGTAATTTAACCTAGAAAAAATTACAGTGAAAACGCATGCATTTCACGATGCAAGAGTCCTGGAATTATTTGATCGAAGAACTCGCATCCTTGACCGGATCAACAGCTTTCCAGACATCTCAAATCTCATGTGAATTTTTAAACAGAAATTGTCCAAGCAATATTGAACCTTGACATCAATAATAATAATAGTAATAAAAAACAGCTTTAAAACCTAATGAATGCTCGAGCCATCATCCTATTTTCAGCTATCTGATTTATATATGATGAATGGGGGAATGCTTTTAGTCTGCTCATCCAAGAGGAAAAAACATGCTTAGAGGGTGGCCTCATCGTCCTCCCACAAGCCCATGGCTCGAACCACCCAGGCTGAGACAGCAACCACTAGCGCTGCAAAGAGGAGAGAAACAATGGAATCAGTCACAGGAGACCTTTTGAAGAGGTGAGCGGGCAAGCACATGACCTCTCCTGGCACGTCTAGTGGAACTCTAACAGTCCCCTCCTGTTCACACCCTTGCGAAAACGAAGATATTGTCAATACAAATGCAAACTCGGGGGAGAACGAGGCCACTGCCACTGTCAGCGTTAGGAGAGACGTCCATGTAGCAGAATAGAGTATCAGAGGCCATGAAAGCCGATGGCGGAGAGATGTGAAGGGGAGAGACATCATCAATAAAGGGTTTGAAAATACTGCAGCTGAGAGATACTGTTAATATATAATTGGTGGGGGGAGAATTAGATTGACCTAACCTCAACCACTTCTATCATCTGGAGGCGATATTGTCGTTTAAGCAAGTGACCTAATGCAGGTGACATTAATAAATTAAGAAGATGAGACGTGAGTCAGCTATATTGACTTCCGAGATGGAGCTGATGAGCTCGGATTTGACAGGAGAACCACTCTATCTATGGCAGAGAGTGTCACCTGTCCATACGTGAAGAGCTGGTGTCAAATTCGTCTGTAAAGGCGTCATCAAGTGGATACATTAACCGTGTTCTAATTGCCCAGGAAAGTGCAATAAACACTTCCCTTCTCATTATCTGGGATCGTAGGATCAAATTTTTGTTTTCCACAGAAATGTGCAACAGAGAGCCTGATGGACTTGTTCCCTATTCTCAGATACGATTAATGCCATTGCAATAACCAGCCTATTGATTCAAGATGGGAGCTGAATCAGCTATTGAAATGCTATTGTTTTTCATGACCCTCGTCGTTATATTGCAGTTTGAAGCAAACTATCATTTTACCAAGTGGTAAAATGTATGTTTTACAGAAAAATGCCACGGCTAAAGAAATCACCAAAGCATGACATGAAAAATTCAAAAGAGAAGAAAAGCATAATGGCCGCCATCAACTCGGGGAGGAGAAAGCTTTCTCTATCCGGAGACTCAATACCAAGAATCCACCTGCTGCTACAAACAGTGCTGCAAGCATAATTTCCACCATCACCTGCAGCGAGATGTATGGGTTGATAAAGAACACAACTGCAATGGAAGCACTTTGCCAGACCTTGAGTTGTGCAAATGCTCCTTCCTGTCACAGAAAAAATCAATACCAAAAGTTGGATTGCAAAACTGCTTAGAACATTGAATGAATTACAGTATTTACAGGGGATTGCACTTCATAGAAGCTCTATTTATTTCATGGAAGATAAAGTTAGGTTTACAGGTGTGACTGACATTGTATAACCATCAAAGTAACAAGGGTAGAATTGTATGAGCATATGAAAGGATAATCAAAGTGTAAAGAAACCAAGTTCTGGGCAGAATACACAACAGAAACAAAAGTTATTTAACAAATTGATATCTTCTCCCCTGGAATTTGTGTAGAACACCAAATCTTTTACTAATCCAGAGACATTAAGAAGAGGCTATGACTCTTGCAGAGCAAAACTCACAACAAAAGGAAGAGATGATCTATTAAATAAATAGAGTTAACGGATACCGTATCATGCTTGAAAAGTATTCCAAGCAAAGCACTAAGTTGTGTATTGATTGCTCCATCACCAATGCCCAACATGGCTGCCATGAGAAGTGGGTATACAATGCCAAGTACCCCACTAGTTAAACTGCAATATGGCAAGGTTGAATTGTAAATTGGAAAGATGATCTTCAAATTAAATAGTAGAGAACTTCATGTTCCCCAAACCTTTAGTACAGCAATACTACAAAAGCAGATATCAAAATACCTGTATTTAAGCAGAATCCAGAGAAATACAACAGCCTGAAGAAAAAGTCCAGCAGAGACAATCCACGTGATTGAAAAAATACCAGAGGTGAGTCTTCCAGCAGTGAAGGAACACTGAGACAAGTTCCAATAACAAGTTGAGACTAAATATCTACATCACTCAGTCAAATAATTAAAAGCAGCATCAGTTTGCACGGGATTCTGCCTTTTTTTAGCAAGCATAGAATATTATAATTTGATCCCTATAACAGACCCAATTCAATTATCAGCACATCATAGTAGTTATTAAGAGAAGTTCCAATTCAATCTCAAAAGAATATGATTATTGATTATTCAATTAGTACAGAGAAGCTAAGGAAGAAATTCTTTTCGCATCTATGATGCGCATTATGGTCCAAGGGAGAGCACATATTTGGTTATTCTACAATTTTTGCAGGAACAAGGACAGGTGGAAAGACTTGCGGATCTGATGCATAGGAATCAACCAAGGCACTACAGCAAGCTGTTGCAACTGAAATAAGAGAAACAATAAAATAAAACATTCCTATGGAACTTACTATTGTATCAAAAGCACCGTATACTGCCATCGAACCCCCAACACCAGACACACCTAGTGCTGGAGTTGCAATTTTCTCGGTGAATTCAGCCCTAAAATGAAAACATGCTCCAGGATTAACAAAAGAATACAAAGTTAAAGGGAAAAGGAAGGAAGAATACTAGTTCGGCCATCCCAATCTAGTAGTTGCTTCTCTTTCAGATTGTCACCAGGATAGCCATAAGAAAATCTCTAGTTCAATGTATATTTACCATACAAATGCTTGTTGTAATCCTGAATATGCAATCAAGGGGATGATCAATAGCATGCGTACATCAAGCAAAGGAGTGATAACTGACTTCGACAGTGATGTTAGAGAAGAATATAAACTGACAGAAGAATCTTTAGGGCCCTCCTCTCCTCCATCAACCCTTTTACTTAAGAAGCACACTAATATGGTACCTAAGGTCATACTACAAAGAAACACAGTGAACAATAAAGTTGTACCGCTGGTACTTCCCTCCTGCAATATGTGCAAGAAAATGAGATCAGAAGAAATGTATTAAGTCCACATCTGCATGACATGAAATGACAACAGAATTACAGACTAATGTAACTTATTATCACTACTTACCAGAGCCTGCTTAAGCTAAGCGTCACTTGGACAATGACCCAAGATCTCCACTTAACAAAAGATCTCAAGAATAAATAAAGTATATTTATCACTTATATTTTATGAAATGAAGATTACCATTACTTAACAAAAGACCCCAAGTACAAAATGAAGATTGTCCAAGATTCTACTTGTCATATATACATAAAAAATAAAAAATAAATATATTTTTTGAATATTTTGAAAAATCTAATTTATAGTTTTGTCCAAAACCACTATTCATCTTCAACCTGCTCTGGTACTTACCAGCACAGAGCAATTTTCCATGTGCACCTTATTAACTTATTTTATTCTATAAAAAGTAAAGATTCTCTTAGATATGCAAAATTAACTTTTTTGTAAACCAAATGAAAGAAAACAATCAATCGTCAAAGCTTCGCAATGGTAAAAAGTCCAGTCTTATGTTCTTTTAACTGCCATTAATGAGGAAAAAACAAAAAATAAACAAATAAGGTTCTGACTTATACTATCTCCCTTTAAAAGTGTTGTTTTGGGAATTTTTTTTTTTTTTTACCAAACATACCTCTAACTTGATTTATTTTTGTCGAAAGTTGTTAATGAAAAACAAGTCTTGAATCATGACTCAAAGGAAAAGTTACTTTTCATAAGCCATGCCAAAGGCACTCTAAATAAATAGTGAACCCAGAAGAACAGCACTTGCAGTTCCATTTCCCAGAGAAGAGCAAAACCAAACAAGTAAATAAACAGTGAACCAGAAGAACAGCACATACGGTTCCATTTCTCAGAATAGCAAGAGAGATTAGATTTCCAACAAACTGCAAAATCAAAAGAAAAAGGGCGAATATCAGATCTTTACAAGCTTAGCAAATTAGAATTCACCATTAAACTCAATCATTCTGGCTAAAAAGCAAGCAACCAAATTTGTCAAAAAGTTGTTGAAAAGAGGGAAGAGGCACCTGGTGGCTGGCAAACATTCCCCAAAATTCTCCATTGAAGTTGCCAATTACAGTTCCTTCATGTAAGTGGTAATCTCTCGCTTGACTGCGTGCCGTGGAAGTGAGATATGTACCCTGGTGGACCATAATATTACGGTGAGGAAACATACACAAGCATAATGATAAGAGAATAATGATCCTGAAAAATCAACTAGCACCTGTCCAACCCATATTATTGAAGCAGCAAAGCCAAGGTACAAAGAAGCCGGTACCATCGTATACCTGTAACGGAAACAATTAGACAATATGTAAGCAAATTCAATCAAAATTCAGTCATTAGGCCATGCCCATCACACACACACACACATACACACACACACACACACACACACACACACACACACACACACACACATATATATATATAAAGTTGATCAAAATTAAAAGAAAAGCGGTGATTACCAAGTGGGCTTCAAATTAGCAGCAATGAACAGCCAATAACCAGAAGTACCGAGAAGCACAGCATTCTTTGACCCCATAAATCGAACCACCGAAGAAGCAATTAAAGAGAAGAATGTGAAAGACACATACAGTATCCCTAGGGAAATGGTGCCCATATCATCCTTCTGAAAAAAGAAAAAAAAATTAAAAAAATGATGAAATTCAAGCCAAAGGAAATCTATATATAATATATAAGGTCCTCACAGTATTGAGAGTGGTCTCTAAGTTCTGAGCAGCACCATAGGCAAGGAAGATCAACAAAAAAGCAGAGCTCAAGATATGAACATCTTTCGTGTGGTTCCTAAGAGTCTCCGAATTATCAACAGAAGCAGCAGCAGCAACAAAGGGTTCCTCTTCGTCTCTATTATTATCCATAGAGGCCATTTTTCTTTCTTTCTTTTGACTTGTGTGATTAAATGAGTCTCTTCTTCTCCTCCTCCTCCTCCTCCTCCTCCTCCTCCTCCTCCTACAAATATATATATAAATAAATATAAAGAGAGAGAAGAAAGGAGTGATAAGAGTACAAGAGAGTGAAGTCAAATACTGGAAGGAGGAGCGCCGGCTGGAATCTTGTGAGCTAGAAGAAGACGACAAGTGAAAGAGTTGGGAGATTTGGATTTAATTTTATTTATGGCTATGTATATATTTATATTTACATATGATTTGATTTGATCGCCGATGAGATGTCGGAGGAGGAGGAGGAGGAGGAGAAAAAAGAAGAAGAAAGAATCAGACAGAAAGTGTGTACATTTGTTTTTGTAAAAAATATATATTTTTGTTTTTAATATTAATTTTTAAATAAAAATAATAAATTAAAAATACTTTTAAAAAACAATAAAAAAACAAACAAATCATGACCTCATTCATCCAATTTTTTCCACAAAGATAATCTCAGTTTTATATTCAATTTTTTTTTAATCAATTTTACCATTAAATTTTAATAAATCTTAATTAAAAATTATTATTTATTTATATTTAAAATTTTCCATTTAAATTATTTTTTTTCTATGAAAAAAGCTTCATTTTATAGAAAATTCATGAGTTGTTCAAGAAAATAATACTCTCATTTTAAAAAAACAAATTACCAAACACATTATTTATCTTATTTGGTAAGTACACCTTCAAAAAAAAATTCTTTTGATAAAAATAAAACATGTCAAATATGGTTTTATGAAGAAAATGGGTCCAGCCCAACCATATGGGTTGGGCTTCCCAACCCTAGCATAAATTAAAATCTAACAATTAAAAACCATTAATTTGCTACATTTTTAGGTTTCAAAAACATAACTCAGCTAAAAGAACAAAAATACAGACTTAAAACTAAACTCTCTAAATGATTCAACAATCAAAGCAAGTAACCAAATTAGTTAAAAAAAATAATAAAAGATCGCTTAAGCTAAAAAAATATCATTGAATTAACATTTATAACACATCAAACTATGTATAAATTATCATAAACTTATATATACATATTAATTGATGAAATAATGATATCTTAAACATGAAACCCTTTATTACATCTAATGATGACAACAACAACAACAATAACAGCATGCGCACGCGTGCGCGCGCGCGTGTGTAATGATCTAAACATTGATTTATAAGCTAAATGAGCACGCACAAAAAAGATGCTTATTGAGCTACACCCCCTGTCAAAGCTTGAGGGTATACCTTGTGAATAAGATATACCATTTGGATCCTTGGTTTATTTCATTTTGATCTTCAACTCTTATTCACCTTTAACTAGTCTAGATTTTGTTTTTCTCTCGGTTTGGTAAACATTTTCTCTGGTTTATCTCTTAAATTAGTTATAAGATTTCTTTTTCGATTCTTTTGGTATTTCATTTGTTTTTTCCCTACATTTTCTTTTCAAAAACCTTTTTTTTTTCTTAAAGAACAGTTGCTCTCTTATAACAAAAATCCAAAAAAGTCACTGTTAATACTAGGATGGTTTAGAAGAAAAAAAATGGCTCAGGGAAAATTCTTACCCATCCTTTTTTAACATCTATAGAAAAAAGGATTCTGGTTCATTTTATCATCTTGTGGGTTCAATTTGATCAAAAGAAGACAACCACAAAGTTAGTCAATCAAGGGAGTTTTTCTTCTTCAGTCATGGCTGATTGAGTGTGCTACTTTGACGAAGTCATCGTGAAAGTTAGGATATAATTATATCACTGGTCTACCTAAACCATGTAGAATGGATGTATCTCTACCTATAGAAACAAGGTACACTTGATTTGGAGGTCCATAACTCTACATTCATTGCTTAGAAGATTGACCCTTGATCAGTTTCAATCTGTCAGTGCAGAGTAACTGATTATGGATAAGATGTTGTTTGATTCGTTGAAACAAATAGATTGTAAATGTTTGATGGAAGTGTCTCATCCTTGTAAATAAGATGTTTCTTAGTTTATTGGTGGTGATTAAAACCCCTGATATGGTCAGAGATGTCACATTCATTCGCCTGAAGGTTAAATCCTGGTCAGTCTTCTTAGTTAGAGAATACAACAAAACAGGGATACACGACGTGCCATTAAATCTTTTTATTAAAAATGAATGACAAGTCATTTGCTTAAACCCTAAAAAATAGGTTTTTCTAATTAGGACATGAAAAATTCTAATTGGATCTCTACTGTTTCAATTTAAGTTCAAACATCCTTGATTAGAACAAAACTGATTAGTTTTGTGCAATGAGACCTATGTTGGAAATTAATTGAGATCCTTCTAGTCTAGTGCCTTTTACAAAGTAGTCATTGGTTTCCAATTTGTTCAATTTAGTCACCAGTTAAGCCTTAAACTTTGATTTTCTTTAATACAATCTTTGGAAAAGGTTTAGTATAGCCTCCAATATTGAGCACTCATTGCAAAAAGGTCCCTAGCCTTGAATTTTTAAAA
>Ga0307516_10008544_pt1 | contig 11564 bp, 15 predicted proteins | sample 19_EM_MG_FD_203310 | JGI IMG/M metagenome (GOLD analysis project Ga0307516, IMG submission 203310) | Populus trichocarpa ectomycorrhiza microbial communities from riparian zone in the Pacific Northwest, United States - 19_EM | ecosystem: Host-associated > Plants > Roots > Unclassified | place...
AGCGAGGGTTAGCTGAACAGGTTCGGTGACGTCCCAGGAAAGGAGGAGTGGGTCACAGATGGGCACTAACCAAATCAGTTCGGAGGTGGAAGCATAGTGCCTTATCGGGATAGAGAATGGATTGAAGACCCATGGAGGAACGACGGAGTCGCACCCATGCCATTTTCGACGGGAGAAAAGTCACGGGAACGTCCAACTATGCCTTCGGAGAGCCTTTTCAGTAGGTGTCCCTGTTCGGACGATTGAGAATGTGTCGGACTCCGTTATACAGGTTTCTTGTTCTTAGTATAAGCAGCGCTAGTGCTTCCAGACCGTGAGCGACCCAGGTCGAGCGCCGTCAATGCCTCAACGTTTAGCGACTCCGGCCCAGTACTCCTTCTACCTGATGGCTTTCCCATCCTGCTTTGCCCAAGAGGATTTAAGCTCGGGAGCTTCGATTTTGGCTTGAATTTCAGCATCTGAGACGGTGGCAGCATTGACGGTGACGGGGTATTTGATGATGATGTCAACCCTGCAGAACCTCGCTTTGGGAGTGGTCCTGAGATTTGTGGTGCAGGGGAAGGTCCCACTGAGCGCTTAGTGCCGATCGTCGAATTGTGCAGGTGCGCGGAAGCAATTGGGAGAAAGGTAGGCGTTGTGGGACGGGAAACGGAGGTGGGGGTTGAACTAACAGTCGATGTACTCGTTCTTCCATCTGACGAGAGTCGCGAACGAGGCCGACGGATGCCTGAGGACTTGACGCTCTGACTGAGGGCGCTGGAGCTGCGAGTGCTTGTTATTGATGTCGGAGAAGTGCTGTTATTGTAGGAGGAGGGAGGAACCCGGTAGCTCGAGGAGAACGGATTGGAATCTCTTCTAGATTCTCTGGATGACCTGGCTTCCTTCATAGCGTCCTTCATTGGGGAATCTTCCATAATCAAAACCCAACCGGAATCACCAGCAGGCTTCTTGCGTTCAGGTGACGCTGCAGACCTCCTCGCCACAATTGTGCTCTCCAGATCTTCTGAGTAGCCGGTGGAAGAACCTGAGACATTGGTCATAGTGTCGCTCTGAGCCATCACTGGAGCAGTAGCCTTGCTCATGCTTCCCATTCTTAGTCTTGGGACACGAGTGTGAATGCGTTGTTCCAAGTTCCTAACCTTGGCCCTCATCTCAGAAACCATCTGTACACCCTTGCTTCTCGAGGTCGTGGTAGCGGCGCTGGCGGTGGAGTTTGTGCTGGCCACGGAGATATTACGTGTGCTGATCGGTCGAGGTGTGGGAGGTTTGAGTCTCTTGCTCTTGGGCGTGGGGGAGAGGCGAGATGTAGTGTTGGACCGTGCGAGAGCGCCAGAGAGGACGCCAGGGGGAGTAGACATGTGAGAGCGGGGAGTGCGTTGTAAAAAGGCACTGTGGGAAGAGTTGAGGGAGATCGGTCGGGGTCTTGTCGTTGGCATCGTAGCAACTGTGGGAGTGAGATCGGAGAGTTTGATACCAGGGGGAGGTGCAGTGCGCAGCAAATCGTCATCGGAGGTGTGAGTGGAAGTGGACGGGGTCGAAGGGGGTTTGGAGGATTCTTCGGCACTATCGACGGAGAAGCGGGAGTTTCTCTGTGACAGCTTCTCTTTGAGAATCGCCACCTCTTCGTTCGCATCTAAAGCAAGCGGGATCAGACTGTCAGAGTCAAAGACTTGCCACGTAAACGACGCACCTCGCAATTCGTCCCGCAGTCGTTGGGACTCTGCCTCGACGTTCGCCTTGTCCAGCAATTCATGTTCGAGCAGGATCTTCTCCTCTAACGCGCGTGAATATTTAGCCTCAGTATCCTGTAAGCTTGATGATATGGCCCGTTCGTTCCGCTCCAGATCGTCGTTACCCAGCTCGAGTTCGCGCAGCTGTATCTTGGCTTTCTGGTGTTCCTGGCGTAGTTGGTCCAGCTCACGCTGAAGAGATGCGACGTTTGTGTTGTGTTGTGTTTGAAGAGACATGAACTTGGTCTGGGTGTGGGTGTTCATGTGAGCCGGTTGGGCGCCAGAGCTAAAGAATAACGGACCTTCCACTCATCCCTCTCGCTCTCAGCCTTGGAAGCCTTCACCACAAGGTCCTTTTGGGCCTTTTCTGTGCGTTCCAATTCTGCTTCCAACTCCTCCTCAAGCTCCTTGCTGGACTGTTGGAACTCATCGAGCTCAGCTCGTGTTTCAGTCAGCATGTCGGCGACCTCCTGGTACTTTGCTCTCCATTCTGCCGCAGACGAAGGATACCTAGAGAGCGGAGAACGATGAGGGAAAGATCAGAGAGAGAGAGAGGTAGCGATTGACGCACGGGGTATCATCCTGGGGAAGAATGCTGCGGCGGAAAGCGTCGGTGGGGGAGAGGACGGCGGTCATCGTCGCTGCGGAGGCGGCGAACGCTCCAGGGAGAGCAGGAGGAGTGGTCGGGGAGATGTAAGAGGGAAGAAGACGACGGAAGGGAGAAAGTTGGACGGGCAACACGTTTATTTCCTTTTCCAGCCGACTCTCGACTTTGGTGCAAAGTACAGGCGGAAATAATTCTACAATCCTTCTGGCTTTGCGCATTTCCGTTTCTCTATCTTGCCTGTCTTTGAGCACCTCATCTCTTGCCATGAGGCAGGTCGCATTGTGTATCCTGAAAGACCCATCCGTCAGCAAAGGCCGAGTGGGGGGAAGACAATCGGGGAAAGAGCGACACACCTGCTTCACTGGTGGCGAATATCACACCAAGATCGTTCCGAGCAGTGGTAATATAGTAGCTCTGGGCGTCGCCTAATGAAATCTAATCGAGTCATCAATGAAAGCCTGCAGGTTGTGGTACTTGTATGCGTACCACGAGCCCTTTGATGACATCTCCACCCCGAAAACAGTCGCCGATCTTCACCCTGTCCTTATCTGTGGCACGCACGTCCTGCACTCGGATAACGCCCGTAAACTCCTCGCCAGGTGGAAGAGGAATGCCATCCACAACAGCGATGGACACCGTCGCTTGCATCGGCGATAAGCGTATCACTGTCCCGAGCACGACAGAGTTCGGGGTCGGGGGGTGCGGTCGTATACGGTTTATGGATAGTGTCTGGTGTTCCAGCAGGTGTTCAATTTTTCCGAAAGTCGATCAAGTGGATTGGTGAACACGGACAGAGGCCTGATAAACGGGGACTCCGACTAGACTGGCCCTGACCTCGCCGTCGCGAGAGTACACTCCATTAGATAGCTGAGGCGCGGGACCACGCGGAATTTGTATCGGCTGCCCCGGCAGTTTGAGGTCAGCATCCATGGTGGGGGCGGAAGATGGAGGAGGTGTTTGTCGGTGTTTGGTTCCCGTGGCTCGTTCCGTGGAACCGACGTCTGCCGACCCTTCGTTTCGGGAAAATCATTCCTTGACCTCCACTCCGTCGGACCCTCCCATGGCCTCCCAACTCGCCCGTATCCTCTCTCGGCGTATGTCAACTTTCTTGGTATCCAGTGCACTTGGATGCCTAATCGTTTGGTTTAGAAATACACGCCTCGGCGCGGAGAAATGCGTTGTCCAAGTTTGCCATGCCAGCGATGAGTCCTACCATGACTGAAGGTGGTATTGCTCAGTGGAAGGTCAAGGAGGGTCAAAAATACTCCACTGGAGATGTTCTCCTCGAAATTGTACGCACCCCATTTTTTGCACTCTTCCCTGACCTTCTCACATTCGGCACCAGGAAACGGACAAGGCTACCATTGACGTGGAGGCGCCGGAGGATGGTATCCTTGCAAAAATCATTGTGAGTACTCCACGTGGAACGCGAGAACACGTCTCATTCTCTCCCGAAGTCACCCGACGGTTCCAAGGGCGTCTCTGTCGGATCCACCATCGCTATCATCGGTGAGGAGGGTGATGACATCTCGGGTGCCGATGCCCTTGCCTCCGAGGCCTCGAAACCTCAATCCGAGCCAACGAAAGCCGAAGAGAAGTCACCAGAACCTAAGGAGAAACCCAAGGAGGAATCCAAACCTACCCCCACCACTTCCAAGGTCGAGCTTCCCGCGGGTGACATCATCTTCGCTACTCCTATCGCTAAGAAGATTGCACTCGAACGCGGTATTCCTCTCGCGAAGGTCAAGGGGACCGGTCCCAACGGGAGGATTATCCGCGAGGATGTTGAGAAGTTCAAACCCTCCGCCGAGAGTACCGCTATTCCCTCTTCCCAGCCGGCCGCCGCTCCGTCCGAATACACCGATGTTCCTCTGACGAATATGAGGCGTACAATTGGTTCGCGTCTCACTGAGGCCAAGCGCGATCGACCCCACTATTACCTCACCGTCGACATTGATATGGGCAAAGTCCTCAACCTTCGGGAGGTCTTCAACAAGACACTTGCTGACAAGGGTTCCAAGCTCAGCGTGAACGATTTCATTGTCAAGGCGGTCGGATTGGCACTCGCCGACGTCCCCGAAGCTAACACTTCGTGGATGGGAGAATACATCAGACAGTCTGTATTCCACCTGTGCAAGAGTTGCTGAATTCGCTAACAATACCCATAGGTGGAAGAAGGCTGACGTATCTATTGCTGTCGCGACCCCAACGGGGTTGATCACTCCTATCGTCACCGACGTTGGATCAAAAGGTCTCGCCACCATTTCGGCTGAGACTAAGGCTCTGGCCAAGAAGGCAAGGGATGGCAAGCTGCAGCCCCAGGAGTACCAGGTATCCCCATTGGCGCACATCAAACTTGGCCCCGCTAACCAACATCCCTGATAGGGTGGAACGTTCACGGTCTCTAACTTGGGTATGTTTGGTATCAGCCACTTTACCGCCATCATCAACCCGCCGCAATCTTGTATCCTCGCTATTGGTGCCACTGTCCCGACCCTGGTGCCTGCCCCAGAGACCGAGAAGGGCTTCAAGACCGCTCAGATAATGAAGGTTACGATGAGCTCAGATCACAGAACGGTGGACGGTGCCGTCGGCGCCAGATGGCTATCCGCCTTCAAGGGATACTTAGAGAACCCGCTGACCTTCATGTTATAAGGGGTCCTTTAGATGGCTGGCAGTCCGATGATGATTAATAATAACTTGTTCCGGCGTTGCGTTATATTTTGCTACTCTATTAGGATGGTATACCAGATACAGCTGATGAGGACTATGATCTTCCACTTTTCACATCACACCCCCATCTCTGCTCAACGTACCATGGAGTCTGATGGTAAGGGACCCTGGACCACCCAACATATACACATTGGTGGGCTTGAAGCCCATATAGAAGAACTGGATGTGTGGTGGGGAACTGCTCTAGAGATTTCCACAGAAATTGGATCCTCAGAGCTTAGGAAAAAGTTTCTGGGGATAATAAAGGGTGGGTGTGAGGCAAAGAAACAGGTATGTACTTTTCACCTGGATGACATCAATTGCACACATTTGTACACTCCCATTGCTTCCCACCATACACACCCTCTTGTGTTTCCCCATTTTTCTTGAGCTCTCCATCCATGGTCACTGAAATTGATGCAGTGCATGGATCTACAAGATGACAAGAGGAACTGTGAGGAAGAGGTGAGAAAAAGGCTTGTGCTATATGTTAGCTAATTCTAATTTCCTATGCAGTTGTATCGACAGCGCATGAAATTTGAAAGGAAAGAGAGGTTGATGAAAAAAGTGGTGAGAATGCTTCATCCAGTTTACCCTTTTTTTGTGTTGTTATGATCATCCACTCCATCAAACAGATTGCCAAACTCAAGAGGGAGTTCAATCAAGTCCAAGATCATAATGGCCGCCTGCAACAGCAACTTCATGAATGTGGTGTAGGACAATCTAGGGATGAAGTTCCAAAGACACCACAGAAACAGCAATGGAGTCAAGCACCCTACTCAGAGGCTAACACCCCAAGTAGTTCCTCACACAAGCGAGCTAGAGTCAGCTTGAGTGGCTGCTCATATAATCAAATCAGAGATGTGCTGGGTGGTCCTGATAGAGGGTGGGGTTCAATGCAGTATGTTTCTATTTCCCCATGGTTTGCACTTCCTAACTTCATTGTGCCATGCTAGGTGCAACCTTGTTGGTGCATACACATACTATGTCCGGCTTGACATAAAGTGGCACCTTTTTGATCAGAGCCCCTCCTGCAAGCAGGGTGTGAGTGAGGCAATATTTGGATTTGGCCAGGCAGATAACAAGGTCATCTCCAAGGGTATTGTCTTCCCACTCTTTGTCCGTGACCCTGCAAGGAGAACAAGAAAATTCACCTACCTGGGCAATTATATTGCCACAAAATCAGATCCAGCTGCCTGGGAGAGGCTGTTGGATGAGGTGGGCTTTTTCATGTGTAGGGCCTCATTTCAACTGATGTACAATCAGGAGAAGGATCTTGTTGTAGAAACTGTCCAGTCAAAGGGATTGTCAACAGATACCAATATCCGTGGGACTGAGATGGAAATGGATCTTGAGTCCATCCATCAACAGTTCCGCTGTGGCATCTTCAAAGTCCCCTGCACTATGCTAGAGTTCCATGATTTTGACGAACACCTGAATGCTGACATTCAGAATTCTCCAGGACGAAGGTAGAATATTCTTGGAGTTAGGTCTTGAACTCCTTGTTGTGTAATATCTGTGTCAATTTGTACCCCAACTCCTTTCCTCTCTTCTGACAGTACTGGTGTTGTCGTCGTACGTATTCTACCCGTCTGCCAGAAATCTCAGATTCGATCAGAAAAATATGATCAGACATGCCTCCGTTCGATCAAGACCGCCATGTCGACAGACCCAACCGATTCGAAGGGAAAGGGAAATGAAACCAATGTTGTGAATCTCGAGGTGACTATTTATGATTTGCATCGTACATAACTAATATCTTGTAGGAGGCTGAACGGCTGAAACTGGAGGGGAATAATCACTTCCGTTCCAAGGCTTGGGAAGAGGCTCTCGCTCAGTACAAGAGCGCGCTTGGACACCTTCCGAGACGAGAATCTGAACCTCCCCGAAAGCCTGTCGAACCTCCGGAACCGTCGGGCCTGGAAGCGGTAGGGATATCAACACCCGAGGCGCTTGCCACACCCCCTCAGCCCAAGAAAGAGGAGTCGCCCGAAATCGTCAAGGCTAGGTCTGTCCTCAACGCGAACGTTGGAGCGTGTTACGTGCAACTTGTGGGTAGATTTCTCCGTGTTATAATGCCGTGTTCAAAGTCCACCCGTCACAGGGAGAACACAAGAAGGTCGTCGAAGCATGCACGGAGGGTAGGGCGTTCTCAATGCGCTTGATCGACGAGATTCATTGGATCCCCTGATAGCGTTGGTGGACGATCCGCATTATGTCAAAGCACTCCAACGACGGGCTGCCTCGAACGAGATCATCGCGTCGTGGTCTGCGCTGACTAGTGCTCAAGAAGGTACGAAATCGAACCTGAAGTCGCGCTCCTTACACTCATGAGGTCGACAGACTATCGCATGCTACTGAGTCTCTTACCGGAGTCGTCTGCGCAACGGTCTGAGATCACCCGGACGCTTAGAAACTTGGAGCCCAGGGTAGAGAACCAACGGAAGGAAGAAATGGGCGAGATGATGGGCAAATTGAAGGAACTCGGAAACACGTTCTTAGGTTCGCCTCACAACACGAGTCCTCTGGCGCGATCCGACAAAACCCCACAGGTAATTTTGGCCTCTCAAGTGACAATTTCAAATTCGAACCAAACGGACAAGGGGGATACTCTATGAACTTCTCCAGGTGATCGTTGCCTTTGGCGTTCCATCTCTTGAGTCGGGAAGCATCGTAGGGTATTGACATCATCGCGCGCAGCCGAAGTGCGGGATCGGTATTCGCGTGTTAAATACTCAATTTGTAAGACGGTGCGCTTGCCAATTGTGATGAGTTACTGGTTACCCGACTTGAAAGTGGTGTGGGAGTCCGTATCACGGGATTGAGGAAATGTATGCGGACGGGTCTCGGAATACCGCAACATTTCGCAATGGCCAGATCTGGTTTGAGTCCGCAACGGAATAAAGCCAAGGTAAAAGGAGCCACGTACCTTGGCGACAAGCCGACCCTTGACGAGCGCCATAGGGACCGGACCGTACTCTCGAGAGTCTCGGGACCAGGCGGCATTATCACCACCCGCCCAAAAATGTCCTGAGGGTACAATAACGTGTTCCGTGGATGGTGCCTCTTCGCCGGTAGGGTCCACACAAATGGTGTCGCCTGGGAGGCCCAGTATCCGCTTGCAAACAACCCTCTGCGGGTCGAGCGGTGAAGTGAAGGTCACGATATCCCCTCTTGACAGGCGTTCCGGGAACAACCGACAGAGTTTGTTGGATAAAACCAACTCGCCTTCAGCTAACATCGTGGGGAGCATCGATGGCCCTGAAGGCTTGGGGCGCGGATGAGCCCGTGAACTTGTGATGGGAGACATTTTGGCTCACGTGTTCGATTGCAGCAACGTATTCTGCAAAAAAGTGGATGGCGAAGCCGAAGTTGGCGAGCTGCGAATTCTCAGCACGAACTCGCACCAACCTCGGGACCGTAGTGGATACCCACCTTAAACGTGGCCAGTGCGCACCGGCGGGCGTGGTGGATGGTAGAGTTCCTCCAAGCCATGTCGCGGCTGATCGATCCGGGGATCCTTGCTGCCAACCGCGATGTCCTCGTTCAAGAGGAAGACAGGGATCAAGGCCGAACTGCCTGTTGGGACGCGTCCTTCTCCATCCTCGCCGTCGACGTTTCTAACCTCGACCGGTATCCCTTCTCTCGATGATATTCTGGGTGGCGGCCTTCCCCTTTCGTGTTCCGCCGTGGTGCTTGCCCCGGATTTGCACTCTGCATATGGGGACCTCGTTCACAACTACTTCCTCGCCCAGGGGCTCGCCGTTGGTCACAACATTGTCTTGATTGACGAGGAACCGCATCGCGTGTTCGACGAATGCATGTGGACGAGTGTCCCCTTCATTGCTGAGCAGGACAGAAATGAGCTTGAAGCAGATCAACATGAAGAAAAGATCAAAATCGCATGGAGGTATGAGACCATGAAGCAGTTCCAAACTACAGTCGAGTCTAATCAGTACGTCAACTCTCAGTTTTGGCCCGTCGGCTTCGTCCATTTAAGTGCGACCTGTGACTAGACCTGCTGATGATGAATATTGTCGAACGTTCGACCTTACGCGTCGGGTACCCCGACAAGTTGTGGATCAAGCATTGCAATCAGGACAATTGAGCTCAATTGATCTGGCCGGCCAATTCGGGGCCGAACAGCCACAGGTCCAATCGATAATAGAGAAGGTCGCTGCTGTTCTGCGGACGTCGCGTAGACCGACAAGAGTTTGTGTTTCATCTCTGGGATCATCGCCATGGGGCGACTTGGGTCCACAGGTATGTCACCCGTTGCGACTTTGCGACGGACGGGTGAATCCTCAGCCTGATACCATGGAAGGATGTTTTGTTCTTCCTTGTTGCGCTCAGAGGACTTCTTCGAAAACACCCACTTAGTTGTGCAATGGTGTGTTTATCACCATCTGTTGTGGCAGATGCTCGGGGCGGTCCCGGGTGGACTCAAAAGCTGGGCTGGGCGGCCGACGCCTGCATCACGATGGAAGCCTTCACAGGTGAGACGACGCTTGAAAGAACTTGACGTATTCATTGATACGGGCCCTTCATCAGCGAACCCATCACTGCTGGCGTTGTTCCCCACACACCATGGGCTTGTACAGATTTCCGCGCTACCGGCTCCTCACACGGTACTAGCCCCCAGCGATAAACTTTCGACCCTGCGGGGTCTTTTGTGTTCCCCGTCGGGAACTGGAGGGGGAGAGAACAACCTTGCGTTCAAGTGCATGCGAAAGCGGATGATATTCGAGACGTTGCACCTTGATTTGGAAGGTGGAGTGGGTGAGAGGCGGACCACGCCGGCTCCAAATACCTGGGCGAACGTCGTCAATGGGACTGATCGCACGGAGGGAGACGAGGCCATGGTCAAAATCCATTCAAAGGAAGGAGGGTCTGGGTCGGTTGCTGTTGCGTCGGGGAAAAAGAAAAAGGCCGTTGGGTTTTCGTCGGAGAGGCCAGAGATTTCATACGAGTTCTGATATAAAACTGCGTTTTACGCATCAAAACCTTGTAGGATTTTTGTTAGGAGCATATACGGGGATAGTTGACCGTTCATGGCTGCTGGCGCTGGTTACCGGCCCATCAAAGCAGCCACCTGCCACGCGAGCTCGCGACCCTTCCTTCCATCCTTCCTCAAAGCATCCGACCCCGAGGCTGCCCGCTCCCAGCAAGCGGCGGGTCATTCTACTTCACGCCCCCAGGAGACGACGCTAGGGTACTCCAATCTGGTGAGCCTTTCCTGTCCACGATCCCTCAGAGCATGCATTGCGGCCACCGCTAGCGTCTAGACTCGAGTTTCCCTCCAATCTTGGCGACCGTGGTCCGCTCTTCGAGTTCGGAAAATGTTGAGCAAACGTCTGATTCTGTGAACCCGATTCCAGATAGTCAATATCTCTGCGGTTTACTACCCTACTGCGCCGCCGCGCTTCAGGCAACCAATTCCATCAATCGTTCGCCTGCTCCTTTCTTTTCAGTCCGCACACCTCCCCAATTTCTCGACGCAATGTGGTCCCAAGATCAGCAACAGCAATACCCAACGACGCCGTTTCCCAAAACTCAAGAACCGCCGTCGCCTACATCCGAGTGTACAGCAGAGTCTCCCAGTTCCCCAATGCCGTCTTCTCCGTCTACTATCCACCCTTCCCCTGTCTTCCCCCGAAAGACTTCCGATGGCGACTTCTCCTCGAGCATTGCACCCAGTCACCTCTTCCTCCGTGCGCCAGACTCACCCCAATTCGCCGACTCGTACGCGTACCGTGCACCACACCAACACCTCGTTCCTCCACCGCTCTCCTCCGCCGACTCGTCCTCTGCGTCCACGCGTTCCTCTGCGTATACCAATTTTGGAAGTGGTGGGGCCTCCCTCGACTATGGTCATGTGGTAGTGGCCAATGGAGAGGACGACCCATCCGTCGGGGTCGGCATTACGTCGGATGAGGTCGTTCAATTGTTGGGTCAGCACTCCTCATCTTCGTCGTCGCAAACGGCCGTGGACGCACCCACCAGATGGTCACAGTTGCAGAGTGGGCCCCGATCAAGATCATCCTCGGTCGCTGATAGTCGGACGAACAGCCTTGCATTGAGCTCCAGCAGCAAGCCGGGTAGCGATGGAGACTGGCGCGCGTTGGATGAAAGGGAGGAGGTTGGGTTGACGAGCGAATCAGAAACCGACGATGATGCTTGCCTTGATTTGGGTGATGAAGCTGGAGATGAAGAGGAGCAACCGACTAGTGCTATGATTATCGCGGAAGAGGGTCGTGGAGTAATCGTCAGAGGCGAAGGTGGCTCGGTTCACACTATCCAAGCTCCACCAGGTTAGCCCCTCGTCTCTTACACATGTGTACTCACTGCTCAGTCCCTTGTCCAGGGACGACGCACCTATTAATTGCGTCCTCGTCTACGCCAAACGCGGTTCCCTCGTTCCTCGCCAGCACGATTCCGCATATCTGTGAGACTCTCTTGGCGTTGGATGTCTCTGCGAATTTTCTCGGTGCCCTTTCCCCAGCTCTGGTTATGTG
>Ga0307516_10008545_pt1 | contig 11564 bp, 14 predicted proteins | sample 19_EM_MG_FD_203310 | JGI IMG/M metagenome (GOLD analysis project Ga0307516, IMG submission 203310) | Populus trichocarpa ectomycorrhiza microbial communities from riparian zone in the Pacific Northwest, United States - 19_EM | ecosystem: Host-associated > Plants > Roots > Unclassified | place...
TTTAATCCCCCCCCCCCCCCCCCCCAAACAAGCGAAGAACCTGCTCCGTGATCAAAGTATCGAAATGTGGGAGGATTGCTGTCCCCCACGGCTGTCGTGGCGGAACTGTGGTGGCGGTTTCCGATGCCATGTGGAGTGGACCGGTGGGACGGTGCTGACAGCCGACACGGAGGCGGCGTTTGGAGCTGGTAACCCGGGGGGGGGGGCTGGCTGGGGGTTATATAGCGGGCATGGTGATGGTGGGTGACGGGGTCACGAGGAGTCACTCGAACAACTGCACCCGCACTAGATGAGGGTCCGAAGTGCATCCAGTACATGCAACAGCCCTGAGCCAAAAAAAAGGGGGTGGGGGTCCGACGGCCGCCCGGGCTACCATCGGAACAACCCCCACGCACGCGCGGTAGCGTCGGAGTACAAAGCACGTGTGCAGACACTCTCGCTGGCCGCGCCGCCGTCCGGAGTACATACCCCATCTGCAGCGCAGGGCGGGCGGGCGGCTACAGCGGAGGCGGGCGGGCGGGCGGGCGAGCGGGCGGGCGGTTGTGCACGGAGAACGCCGTTCGCCTCGTCCAGCTGCGATCGCGATCCCTCGGGGCGGGGTGGAGTATGTACGCCCGCCCGCCCGCGCCCACGCACCCACGCACGCCCCCGACGTGCGGCTGGCGACGGCGACGGCGACGGCGACGGCGACCAACCACTGCGCCGCTCCGGGCCCGCTGCACATGGGGCTAGTCGAGTCGAGACTAGTGCGTGCATGCATACGAAACTGCAGCGCAGCGCGAATGGCATCTGCGCAGTATGCGCTGAGTGGTTATGCGTGCACTCGCTCTCCGCTCCGCCGCCAGCACGGACGAACTCGCCCGGCCGTAAAGTAAGGCAAAGCTGCGGACCAGAGGGGAAGACGGACGGAGAGATCCTTGCTGATTACCGATTATATCCAGCCAGTCAGTCCTCTCTATGTAAGATGGATGTATGTACTCTACGTGCTCGACCGGACTTCCGCCTCCATCGTACCCAAGTCGCAGTCCCCAGTCCCGTCCCAGTGGAGAGATCGGGCGCCTCTCCGTGGAGTAACTAGCCCTCCCCCCCCCAAAAAAAACCCCCCAATCCACGATGATATAAAACGAAAAAGAGATCGAACGCCCATAGATGACCCCCCAAAAAAGACCCCAGGGAAATGCCTCAACGAAAAACAAACCAAAAAAAAAAAAAATATAGAAGAAGAAAGACCCCGAACAATGTAGAACTCTAGAGTACAGGAAAAGGAAGGGAAAAAAAAACAGAAGAAAATCCCCCCCCCCCCCCCCCCCCGGGTTGTTGTACAGCCATCCGATCCTGCCTCCGAGTTGCCCGCTCATTGCCGGAATGCGAGCCAATACCAAGCGTCGTAATCGTAGCCTCCCATCTCCCATCTCTCCGTCTCGTATCGTACCTCGTACACGCTGTCGGCCGTTGTCGTATCCGATTTAAGCGGGAATCGCCGCCGCCCTGGCCATGCTCTTTTTCGTCTTGTTCACGCCCGGTGTGTAGTCCGAGTACTCGGCCTTCGACGTCTTCGGCGAGGCCGGCGGCGTCGGATTGCCGAGTATCATCCCGTTGGCGACCGGCAGCATCTCGATCCGGGTCTTGAGGCCACCGATGACCTGGCCGGTCCTCTGCGACTTGTCGATGAACGATCGCAGGATCACCTCGACTTCCTTCCTGGCCTCAGCGCTGGCCTTGATGTCGGCGTTCAGCTTCTGCTGCTGCTTCTGGAACTCGATGCGCTCCTCGCGCAGGCGCTGGCACTCGAGGTCGAAGGCACGCTTTTCCTCCTTCTGGCGCGTGACCTCGAGTCTCCACGCCGCCTTCTCGGCATCGAGGTTGTCCTTCTCTCGCAGCAGCGCTCCCTTGTCTCTCTTGATGTCTTCCCAGATCCTTGCACTGCTCCACGCGCCGGGGAGCGGCGATAGGTCGTCGTCGCTGGAGCCGGCGGGCGAGGCGGCGCCGGCGGGCTTGTACATAGCCAGCTCGGGCTTCCAGATGGCGTGCCCGGCGTCCGGTGAGCCGCGCTCGACGTCGAGGTGGTGCCAGTCCGCGCCCGTCTTCTGCCCGAACATCCTCTTGACGCCGCGGCTGACAAAGTCGAGGACGCTGCCAAAGACGAACAGAACCATCGTCGCCGCGAATGCCAGTACCCACAGGGGCGTTAGCGCTGCGATCGCGGTGTAGCGGAAGTAGATGCTCTCGCCGTCCTTGCGGGGAGGCAGGTTGGTGTAGCCGAGCTGGTGAACGACAAAGACCGGGAGTGCCAGGATTTCGAGTATGAGGCGGGAGGTGCGGGAAGCGTCGGTGGGCACGTGCAGGACGATTGCGCGGAGCGTGCTGAGCGAGGGGAAAAGAACGATGCGGGGAGACAGCTGGTACAGATGACGAAGGTGGTTCCGAACGAATGTCGAGGCAGCAGCAGCGAGGAGGAAACGAACGAGGATAAATATCAGTGCGATATTTGCGGCGTAGTCCCACAGATCGGCGAGTGACAGCTGTTCCGGGCTGCTCGGATAAGCCGCCGCGATATTTTTGTACCGCACGTCGTAGGGGACGGCTGAATTCAAAATCGTCGCAATCGCTGATGAAACCCATCCTGCCAATGGTCGCAGGGTCGAACGATAGTGCAGCTGTGGTGCCGCGCGACGTGTTAGCTTGCTATCCGTAGAGATTCTCGCGCCCCGATTCGTCCAGCGCAGCACGGCGGCCCGTTGGGGCAGCCATGCCAACCAATGCAAAGGAAGGGACTTGCATGCAGGTACCTTGGAGAGCTCCGCAGCTGTCTGCGCCACTTGATTCACATTCTCCAGCACACACGACGGCCAGGTCGCGACGCCGGAGCGAGTATACTCCGCAAGCAGCAGGGCGGTGTCGGCGAGGTTGATCGCGATCCCGGCAAGGTAGCGGAGCACGACGTGGAGGGACGCTGCGAATCGAAACGTCAGCATGTCTCGTTTGGTGTTCCGCGCATATGTAGCAGAGTGCTGCAGAGAGCAGTGCGGAGAGAGCAGATAGATACTCTACAGCAGCGGCCGCGACACAACGGGAGCGGACGGGAGGGGGAAAGGAAGGAAGACGAGAAGCGTGAAACCCACCAGCGAAACCATCGCATGCGTTCGCGAGACCGTCCAGCGTGCTGGAGAGGCGTGCCGCGATGGGCGCGAAATAGTGCGAGACATGCGGGGACATGGTCTCATGTAGCTTAGCGAAGCATTGGCTCAACATTGGTGCGTGGTTACCGGGATGGGACAACTCTGCGAGCGATTGGATAAAGAAGGGGATCCGCGGCGGGAAAGCACTTCCTGCGATAGGGCGGCCGCGGAGGGAAGAGAGATGGACGGTTGTTGTCGGAGGGTTGTCGGAAGGGGGGATTGTTGAAGGAAAGACGAAGTGTGCGGTGGGAGGTGGAGGGTAAAAAGCTGCCGGCCATTTTTCTCCAGATAGGGCTGCGATGGACGCCGTTGATGATCAGGGCACGAAGGACGGAGGGTCGTGATTGGGGCTAGTCGCAATGACAGCAGCCACCTGGAGGGCTTTCTTTTCGGTTGAAACGTTGGCCTTGCTGCTTGGAGCACCGTGGATAGTTGCTGAGACATTCCCCGTCACTCACTACTCATCCATCTCGTGTTCGACTGCGATTCACGCGAGATGCGAGCGTCAGCATTTGCGCTGGGGGGGGAAGAGCAGTCCATGCCTCGGGCAGTACGTCCGCTCCATGCGGTGCTCTACTACGTGTGTATGTCCGCGCCGGTGACGTGTATTCTCGGTCTGCCACGGCTCGGATGTCGGTCGATGGCGAGCGAATGTTTTGTCCCCACCCCAGGAGAGCTGTTCCGCCATCCGCCGGACGTGCTCCGGGCGGCAATCTCCGCATGCTATATAGCATGTATAGCTATCTATCGGCGATTCGCCGCGCAGGGGCCGTTCTCATTGGCTCACAGCCATGCACTCGATCGAGGTATCGCCATCTCGATTGCATCTGGATGTTGCGAATGCGAGCGTGATGGCATCGCTTCGAAGCAAAGCGTAGATTGGAATACAGAGAACACGAAACCATACGGTGCATGTTGTGTAGTTATGGAGCAACGGAGTCATCACTGCCGGAAGAAACCACTGCACTCCGACTCCGTCCCATGGATTGCCGCAACAAACCGACGAAACGGCAATGCCCACGGAATATAAACTGTCCGAAACATCCTGCAGAGCTCCGTGCTCTAGATACCTACGGCCCACCAACCGTCCCACTGGCGGTCCCACTGCTAGCCCCGCCGGCCTGGTTCGAGCTCCCCGGCCACCACCTGTACCGCTGGTGCTTCCGGCCCCCGCTGGTCGGCTGGTGTTGCTGGTGCACAACTTTGATCTTGATGTCCGGCCAGTCGAATACCCCACGTTGCGGCTTTGCGCGCTCGGGCTCCTCGAATATTGGGAGACGTCCGAGCTTCTCGTATCGGAGGTGATAGGCGCGCTTCTGCTGGGCGGTTCTCATCCGCGCAGTCGCGTTGAACGGCTCGATCACGGAACTCGGCACGATCTCGACGATCACCTCGTCGCTCGGCATCTGGATTCTGACGACGTACGAGCCCCGTGCACCTGCACCGACAAGGTACCGGCACGCCTCGCTGCGGCAGAGACAGTTGCCGCCATAGCCTCTCCATTCGTCGAATGCGCCATAGTCGATCAGGACCTCCTCGTCCATGGGAATGGCCTTCGTGGTGCGGATCACCTGCGCCATCCGGCCCTTGTGGTTCTCGTTGAAGTGCTCGACGTTGACACGCTCCGCATCGCAGTGATGGTTGATGAACCTTGTTTCCGTTCCCCCCGTCAAGGCGTCGACGTAGTAGCTGAAAGACCTCCGGTGGCCGTCCTCATCAACCCCGAAATCGGTGCCTATGTCCCAATGGCCACCGATGGTGTATCTCAGATCCCGTTCCTTCATGGCTTTGAGAGCTTCGGGCCTTCTCTCATTGTTGTCGTACACTTCGATCACCCCTCGGTACTCGCCGATGTACTCGCCCTTCTTGATGTTGCGTAGAGCGCGTAGGCCGATTCCTCTGCCATCGGTGGTGTTGAACATGACTGTCTTTGGCAGCTCCGTCGGAGAGTAGTCGAAACACTCGCACTTCGCATGGTTCTCACACGGAAACCCACCGTTGGGGCGATCGTCGGTTGTGTATAGTTCGCGTGGATCTCTGTACTCATCCAGTGGCTTTGGATCGCCGGTTGTGTACCGGTAATCACTATTGTCTAGGTACCGTAGGTCCTTTGGTATCCGGACCTTTGAGTCAACCACGACCCATTTATTTTCTCCGGTGCAGTCTCCGATTTTGATGAATCCCGCTCTTGCTTCCTCCTTTTCGCTTTTCTCGGCTTCTTCCTTCACGCTTTTCTCGGCTTCTTCCTTCTCGCTTTTCTTGGCTCCCTCCTTCTCGTTTTTCTCGGCTTCTTCCTTCTCGCTTTTCTCGGCTCCCTCAGTCTCGCTTATATCGCTTTTCTCGGCTCCTTCTGTCTCGCTTATCTCGGCTCCCTCTTCCTCGCCATTGGACAGTTCCTCGTAGAGCGGCCCCGGAATCAGTCCAGCCGCTTCGTCGCGGTTCATTGCCAGTCGGTAAGCGAGATCAAACATGTACTCCAGGTCGCCCGTTTCCTCCTCGAGCCTGGCACAAAGATGATCGAAAGCCAGTTGGTCTTTTCCTCCGTGGTCGAGTTGGCTGAATGGCGCGTTGCCGAAGAGGCTTATTGGAGTCGCGCTCGGCAGCGGACAGGTATCGTGAAAATCGGCATCCGGCCTGTAAAGTGTCATCTCCTCCGATCTGGGCCTCTCAGCGGCTGCGGCGTCGTCGTTAAATCTTCCATCAGGTTTCTTCCGGGGGAAATAGTCGTCCATATTGACGGGGTTGAACGGTAGATGCAGCGATAAGCGGGGGAAAACCGGGGGCGACGGCGGCGGCGACGGCGGCGGTAGGTCCGGGGACAGTATTTCGTCATCGCTCTTCCTCAGCAGTTCTTGATACTCTGCTTCCCTCTCCTCGGCCCACTCCCCTTCCTTAAGCAGTCTCTCCTTCCTCGCAGTTGCCTGTATTCTCGCCTCATCCCTGACACCCGCCAACCTTTCATAGAGCTCTTCTATGTCAAGCCCGTACTTCCTCGCTATCCCTTTGTCGCGCTTCATTAGGTTAGCTGTATAAATAACACTTCCTGGCACGTCTCTATCAAGCTCGCAGATGTCTCGGTTCGTTGGGATGCCCGGTTCCCCGAGGAAGTAAACCTCGTGTTTCTGCACCGTGTCTCCGATAGCCCTGTTGACGGGGCTTCGGGGCAGTTTACCGATGTCGAGTAGGAGATTTATGTTTACTACCTCCGGCTCTGGAGTGTCGGGGAGAAAGCCCGGATCCTTGGACTCCAAACTTGCCGCGTCCTCCATATCGCTGGAGGAATCTGGGTTTGAATTCGGACTTTCCGAGCCCTCTGATCGCATGGTGCGGTCCATCTTCAACCCCCTTTTTCGAGCTACACTGCGAAAAGCGAAAAGAAAAAACGAGCAGGTATCCTCGTTTTGACCACACACACACACACACACGGAGACTTTTCGATGGTTCTAGCGAAGGGAGGAGGGGGGGGGGGGCCGACTTGGTTGCCCTGTGATCCTGTCTCTTTTTGTCCGCCAGGGACCGAAACTGCTGGTTTTCGTATATCGGGCCAGAACAGGTGGCTGACTTCTTCCACCGGCAGCGAGCCTGTCTTTTTCGAACCGGGGCTCTGGCTTTTTCCTCAGGAGTTCGAAAAACAAAGAATGGTGGATGATCGTAAGTTCCTGTCCCCGTAAGCGTACCATACCTGAACTGCCCCATCGTCGTATATAACCGGGACAGTGCTTTGTCGGTCGGGCTGTGTGTGGCCTTGCTGTAGCAAAGCTCTCTCCCTTCGAGATGATACCTCCTGCAATAGGCGAGAGCGAGCTGTCAGAGCTCCTTTGTTCGCCGCCCCCCTGCGATCTCTGGGGGCGTACCAGTTCGGACTTCCTGACGGGTTGATAGGAGCCATCACATCAAGTCGCTTCCAGTTGCTAGTTACCGACTGCCCCGTGGGTGATGGGCGTATGATCAGTGGTGTTCAGTCCCGAGACCTCCATTACATGGAGTGTGTGTAGATGGATGGGCGCGGGTCGAGTCACAGCAGACCAGATCAATTGTCACCATTGGCCGTTGGGGTTAAGCGAGGCATCACCGAGTCTCACTCGCATTACCCCGCAGTGCGCTAATATTACAGTCCTCCAATCAATAGAGAAACTAAAAAAACGAAAGCAATACAGTCCTCAGACCCAACCATCTCCCCCCCAAAAAAGAGAAAAGAAAAAAAAGAGCGTGCTTGGATATTAACGTCCGTACGTTGGGCGCTTACGGTCATTCGCGCCCGCGATCACTCGACTGCCAGTTACCTCACCTGCGTTTCGTGGTGACCTTCGTTCCCTTCTCGATAAACACACCTCCGAAGATGATGCCCTCATTGATGCCGGACGGCTGGTAGCCCTTCTTGACGACGTTCGAGAAGTCGCCGGTGGGGTGCTTGATCAAGCCGAGGTGGTCTACGGACATCAGACGTCAGCGAACCCATCCCATCCCATCCCATCAGCGTGGGGCATAGATGGATAAATAGTGTAGCTCACATTGACCCTTCCCGGTGGAATCGTTCTCGGTATTCCCGACGACCTGCTTCAGCGAGCTTTTGCCAGTGGAGTACCACGCCGCCAGAACACTATCCCTCCGATCAGCCAAAATCCAAGTCTCTCCACCCCCCCCCGCCGAAGGAGCGCGTACCTGTGCTCGAAATCGATCTGCACGGCAAAGTTGTGCCAGACCTTGGGGCTGAACGCGGTCTGGAACAGCACGGATGCGTTCGCACCGCCGCCATTGTTGGACTCGAGGCGCAAGGCGTGCGGATCGCGGCTGACGGCGTCGGCGCCGTAGGCCGAGCCTGTGTTGAGCGTCCACACGTGCGACGAGAAGTCCGCCGTCTCCAGGAATGCCACCTATCGCCCAGCCCCCCGGCCCTGTTAGACTGCACGGTAGGAGGAGGATCGATGGACGGGATGGACGGGAAGTACTTACGTGGTACATGTGCGACATGTTCAGCGGCCGCGCGCAGTCATTCATCACCGAGAAGTGCAGTGTCGTCACGCCCTGCACCGTCGCGTCGCTGCCGTTGTTGACGCTCGCCATCACCTCCGACCGCCGGAACCCTTCCTGCCGCGTCGACTCGTCGCCCGGCGTGAAGATTGACCCGTCGTTGATCGTGACCGCCCACGGCTTGGTGTGCTTCTTCCGGTCGAGCTGCGGCGAACGTCAATGGACTGTCCCACGCGCGGAGGAGGGGGGAATATGTACCAGTGACGCCGGCGCCTTCGGGAACTTGATGATCTCGGACCAGGTCTGGTCTTGCGGGGGGAGTCAGTACTCGCTCACTCGAGGGGGAGGAGACAAGGGCGGGGAAGGGTACTCTTTCCGTGGTTCCAGCCAACGTTGAACGGCGACACGGCGGGGTCGTCGAAGCCCGCCACGTCGAAGTTCTTCGGGATGCGTCCGTCCCAGAGAATCTCTGGACGCGCGGTGGTTGGCGCGGCCAGCGCCGTCGAGACGAAGGCCGCCGCTACGAGTGAGAGAGAGGCTACCATGGTCAACATGCTGAAAAAAAAAACGAAACGAGTGTGTGTGGGCGACGGTTTGGGCTGGGAGTTCGAGGTGCATACGTGCGCGGTCCCGGTATATATACGCTCCCTCCTCCCCGTATCCGTACACGGCGCTATGGGGCCACCGGCCACCGGCCACTATGCCGGGCGACGACGTTCAGTTGACGCGGTGGAAGTGTGCGGCAGAATAGCCATTGATCTCGCAATCTCAATATTTCTTGCGAAACAGAAGCCAATTTCCGGAGATCCTGAACTGTAACCGAAACATTTCGACTGTGTATTTTTTTCCCCTAGGCGACTAGTCAACCCAATCCTTGTGGCTGAGGCTGATACGAACAATAAAGGCGGGGGGGATTGGCACGGCAATACCGACCGCACGGATTCCGCCACATCGCGCGAGGCGCGGCGAGCACGCTCCACGGGTGCGCCCAAAGGCTTGTTTCGACGATCAGCCACTACGGAGGTTAGGCCGTGGATGCGGGTGACATCTCGTGACGCACTGGTGAAAAAGGGGGGGAGGAGCCGAAGGACAGGGAAGATTCGTGTCTATGTATGTATTCCGGAGACTCGGGCTGGACGCTCCCGACATGCACGCACGCACGAATGTGTGTATCTATCTATGTATGCGAGTGGCACGGCGCGGCGCCAGTTCCCGTTGCCAGCCGCCAAGACCGCTGGGCTGGATGCAGATAAACACCTCGGGAAGTGAGAGGGCGGGACCCCCGGGAAATCGCACTGCAATACCCATGCATCTGCATCTGCATCTTGCTGACTGTCACCCCGCCAGCCTGCGAGATGGACACGTTTGCACAGCCCCAGCGACGTAAGCCATCTCTCTCTCTCTCTCTCTCTCTCTCACGCGCTTCCACCGTTACCACCGTCTTTCCGTCCCCGGACACAGCCGTCCGCACTTGGGGCTCGCGGCGGAAGGAACAGCGGACGAGCGTTACGCAGAAAGGATCGACCCGCCGCGGAATCGGCCTTCGCCCGCCTGTATAGTACATACACGGGCGTAAGGGTATGTAAGTGCTGCTCACTACCATCAAGGGCGCTTAATAGTGGGTGCTTGGCGGACCGGGGGGTTGGCATGGTGAGAAGCTGTGGATAGGGGCTGGCATTGGACTTCATCAGCGTCGTCAACCGCCCGCCCGTCCGCCACCCACCGCCATCGGAAGTCATCGTTGGGTTGCGTGGAGCCATCGTTGCACGAAATATTCCGTGATCCAGCGGTTGGAGTGAGGCACCGAGAAACCACCCAGGACGAACCGATGCGTGTTCTTTCATTACGTGAACATGCCAGATGGAACTGGAGGCAAATAGGAAGAGAGCTCCAGATCGATCCTCGAGATATACATATATAATGTAAAGCTTTGAAATCTTCAGTACTTAATTCTGTCCTGTAAGAATATATCACTGCTATAACCAGCATGGCACTCCTTCGAACCGGAAATGATCCGGCAGACCTCCGATATTCGACGGTGGAGAGAAAGCGCGTCTTGTTGCCTTTATTACCCGCAACTCCCGTACTCGATGTCTGAACTGGGAGGCAATCTGCATAGAGATGGACTGCGCCTGTGATCCGAACGAAGACTGTGCGAAATGTCATGATTTCACTGGGGGATACCTATCACAAACGTGTACCGAGGACGAAGTTTAGCGTAAAACCGGGGTTGCTTGGTGTCAAGCCAGACTGCATTGGACTAAGGAGGAGAGGAAGAGAGCTATCTGGACGGATGAATCCTCCTTCTCAACGCCAGGTTTCGGTCATCGTCCATGGGCCATCCGGAAAGCAGATGAAGGATATCACCCCGACTGCGTCGATTTAAAGTTCCGCTCGGGACGGGAGAGTAAGGCGGTTTAGGGGGAAGGCCTCTACGGAACAACAAAGTCTGATCTTATCTTCGTTCCTGGCAGAGCGAAGCTCAACTCCGCAACCTATGTACGAATGGTCCTTGAGCCTGCTCTTGTGCCGTTTTGGCATCAGTGTTGCGGGGGAGGTATGGATGGGCTATTGTGCAAGAGGATAACGCTCCAGGGCATAAAGGGTATGCCAAAGCCTGCAGAGGGTTGAACGGGATGGAGACTCCGGAAGGGCTGGCTGAGTCTCCAGATCAACCTAATAGAGGCTTTGCTGGGGAGATGTAGAGACGGAGTTGGGCGAGATGTGGGGACAAGCAGCGGATGCCGAAGCATTGCAATTGTATATGGCTGTGTGTTGGGCTCGGGCTATTACAGGGGAAAGGCTAGATACATTGGTAGAGAGCACGCCTGCGAGATCGCAAGTTGTCATCGATGCTGGAGGAGCGGTGACGAAATATTGAGCGGGTGGGCGGAGGGTGAGACACGGCTTTTTTCCCTCCATATCTACAACTTAGTCATGGCCACTCGCTCATTTAATTGTATCTGGCTTAGTGCGCTCCTAATATAGACTAGTGCTTATCTGCGCTTATAATTCGTAGATATGTACTAGTACATAATGGTGATGAGGCACGGCAGCTCCTGGTAACCACGTACACCCGCAGGCCACCATCCGCCATGCGCTGCACTGCACTGCACTGCGCTGCAGTTACGGGATCGCTTTGCAAGCACCATGTACTCTACACATGTACATCCCACCTACACACCACCCGCATGCTCGGGCAGAGTGCGTGGGGTAGAGGGTGATCACATGACCGACTGCACTCCCGCTGTCGGAGGTCGCCTGTCCCCCGTCGCACATGTCTCTTCAGTGGGGGTGAGGGGGCGGGGGGGGGGGCCGGCCGCCCGGGGGGGCGGGGGGGGGGGGGGGGGGGGGGGCGGGGGGGGGGGGGGGGGGGGCCAGCCGGGGGGGGGGGGGGGGGGGGGGGGGGTCGGG
>Ga0307516_10008546_pt1 | contig 11563 bp, 15 predicted proteins | sample 19_EM_MG_FD_203310 | JGI IMG/M metagenome (GOLD analysis project Ga0307516, IMG submission 203310) | Populus trichocarpa ectomycorrhiza microbial communities from riparian zone in the Pacific Northwest, United States - 19_EM | ecosystem: Host-associated > Plants > Roots > Unclassified | place...
TGTTGTTCGCCGTCCTTGAGACCGACGGCCCACCTAATTAACGTGTACAGTCAAAGCCACTGACTCCCGCTTCCGAGTCTTCATCCAAGCAACCTCTGCGGAAACCGCTAGCCCACCAAGACCAAAATGGGAAGACAACCCCACAGCGCCGACCATCCTCGCAACCAGCTTCTACCAAATCGCCAATTTCAGCCTTGTCCGCCAATTCCAAAGAGCCAGCAGCAGCGCCAACTCCGATCCGTAAACGCACCGTCTCTGGGGTTGTTCGTAGCCCAAGTGTCAAATCTCCACAAGTGATACGGAGGTCAGCGTCCACCCTATCGAACTCACCCTCCTCTAGCAAGACGGTCCCACCCAAACTAAAGGTGTTTTCGCCGCCGACCCGAAAACATCCAGGTACTACGACTACTGCCAAGGCTCTGAAGAAACCCGGTGCGTCCTGACCCACCGGCTATAAAACCTGGCGCTGACCCCCTTCCAGCGAATACCGAAGCTGAACTTCCGGAGCAGGTCAAGAGAATGACCAAGCCCCTGACGAAGGCTACTCCTAAATTGCCCCCTCTACCCAAGGCGCGGCCAACAGCTGAACCAACAAGGCGGGTTTTCTCGACGGGGGCGACAGAGACCAAGGCCACCTCTCGCCGCCCGCTCTCCACGCTATCCCCCATCTCAACAACATCCCGGAAACCCAAATCGCCTTCCCTCACCTCGCCACCTTCGTCGGGGAAACGATCCGACCGGCTATCAGCATCTGGAGCCTCATCTTCTAAGCTGCGCACAAGTACCGCTTCCTCCTCACGGAAGTCTACCACCCCTTCGACTTCACCCGAACTACGCGTCCCAGACCTCCCCATCATGCCCCTCATGGGAAAGATATCGGGGCCAACGTTCAACCTACAATCCACGGACGACGAAGACGAAGATTGGGACGCTGAAATCACTACCAAACAGCCTACTCGGCGGCAGGCTGGGATTGACATTGCGAGTGACACAGGGGAAGGGAATATCAGGGAACTCGATGACCAAGGCGACAAGGATGACGAGGCCTTCGGCGCACCTCCTAAGAAAAAGGAGACGGCTCTACAGGTCACACCAGTGCGACCTAGCCTGCAACGACATCCCGGGGCATGGGCCCCCGTGCCATCGCCGCTACGTCGGGGGCTGGAAGACATGCAACACACGGGAGGCGCCCCTTCATCGATTGGGAATGTTCACAATATGCTCCACCAAGTCATGCGGGACGTGATGTACGATTACCAGGAAGATATGCGGACGGAGTTGGTTGGTATGCATTTGGATATGGTGAGGATGGGGAGGAATTGGAAAAAGGATATGAAGGACGTTATGGATACGTATGCGAAGGATCTGAGAGAGTTGAGGGAAGAGAATAGGCTGCTGAGGGAGGAGAATGAGAGGTTGAAGCGGGGATACTGACTTGGGCGACCATTTGATACACGGATACCGATTTGTACATCACTTTTACTGCTGCATGTGATACCCATCTTCCTCATGTTGACCACCGCCGCCGTTCCCAACCCCGGTGCGTCAGCGCTCAGCCCTAGCCGGCCACCTGTTCGCTGCATTCGAGAGTGGTGAAATCATCCTCGACCACGACCCCATCCCCGATTTGGGCCAACTCGGTGCTCTCGCCGCAAAGTCTCCTCGCGCCATTACACACTCGCCCTCTCAAACTCTTCACGCCTAAAGTCGGAGGCTTGAATGGTGACGTAGGGTTTCAAATACGGGGAGATCCTGTTACCTCCGCCTTCTCCCCCATAAGAGGTGTAGGATCTCTCAGCGGAGTTCACCCGATACGAAACGAAACTAGGTGCTGGCAAGGAATATATGGGGCCGTGTATCTCGTTTTGCGTGCCCCCCGGGCGGGTCCTATCCCAGCGGTGTGCAGAAACTGGTGGCTATACTCGAGGATATTTGTCCAACGGCGCATTCGCCCAACTACCGCTCATTGACTCCTTCGACGCTAGCGCTTTCCCCTTCCCGGTCACGATCCTGTCCTCTCACTATCATCTCAGTTCTAACAATTCGGACGAGGTCTTGTTGGCTTCCGTCCTCTACGACTCTCCGCAAGGGATCCCGAAACAAATGAAAATAGGAAGCCGTACTGGGGCTCGTCGTCTTGGTTTTCTTCTATATTACGACCTCTGCCTTGTGTTGACCTCCGACGTCCCCGGAAAGAGCATCCACCTGTCATTCCTATGGGTGTACATCGCGTACTATATTGTCTCCAACTCTTGTCATCCCAAGTACCTTTCGTAGTCCCAGATGCCGCTACCAACAAATCGCTGCCGTGCGAGATTCCCCAATGCAAACCACCCACCTCACTCACCCATCTCGCCCGACGCGGGCACTCGTCATCCCGTCAGTAGTCTACTGCCACGACCACTCGCTGATATTATAAACAGCGAGGGCACGTTTACTGGATTCACCTAAAAACAGGAGGTTCCCGAACAAGGGCGGCCTCCAAAAACAGCCCAATAGGGCGCTTATCATGAGCGCCTACATTCTTGCACTTTGACCTTGAACTCTAGACGACCGTTCTATGCTTTCCTCGTCAGACCCCTCTGTACTCCTTTGCTTTGGACATGGGCGACGCTGTTCAGCTCTTCAGAGCATCACGTGTAGTCACGTGAAGTGCGATTTAAGCTCATCTCAGAGGAAAAACCCCCTGTTCGCCAAACGCTATATAAACCCCCGGGTTTCCTGTTATCTTTCCCCAGTCGAGTCGCAAGCCCCCAGTGGTCTCACCCTTACTTCCCCTGCCAACGACATCCCTCTCGTCCTCCTTCGTCCAGGACTGGCAGCACCCAACTCTCGTAGTGGTTCGTCGCGGCCGACGGCGGATCACACGGAGTACGATGACCTACCTGCTCAAGACGTCGTCAGGAGCATCGCCGGCTTCAACATTTTCCTCAAAGGCGGGTGCTCCATTTCCTGGATCGCAAGGAGGTCGTGAGGAATAGCTGATGGCAGGTGAGTGTTTGGGTGTGATTACCTGGGGGCTTCGTGTCTCCGACGAAACAGCACGACACTCGGATCGACGGGGAGTTATGGCGATTCGCTGGGGTAACCAGTGATCGTTTTCCTGCGCCCGGGTTGTAACCGTCGATCCTCCCCGCCTGGAGGGGCAGAGTAAGTCGTTGCTGTCGGGGGTGCGGTTGTAGGGGGAGGCAGCTGCATGAGGGGACGGGCGAGCGGGACCGCGTGTCGTGATGGCTTTCGTGCTCCGCCAGGGTGACGACCCTGGCGTCGAGACACACAAAGCTGTTACGGCCGCGGTCCCGCTTTTTTTTTGTTCGGTTGAAAAGATAGGGGCTACCAGCCTTATAGACGTGTCTTTCAACAGGGTTTTAGCTTAGACTACGAGGACCACCCCCGAGCCGAGATCTCCGTAGAATCTCACTCGTACACGATGTGCATATCTACTTCTAACTTGAGAATAAAGTGATTTCGTCCGTATGTGCCTCGTGTACACTCTCCCGAGCGTCCTACCCCAGCACAGCACAGGTCGAATCCTCCAGCCACCGCAGGCACATAACCGGTGGGGTGCTCGGGACTTTTCCGGAGTCCGATGTCACGTGGTCGCAAATCGTTTCCGAAGCTGCCTCCGTGACGGAATTGAGGTCAACTGGTGTCCGCGACGTGTTCAAGCCAATGTCCTCCAATGGCGCGACTCCCACCGCTCCCCAAGTCCAGGAGTCCGGCATAAAGGCTGCTCTCAAGTACACCGGGATCCCCCAGTCATGGCTTTCCAAACGACCCAAGCTGCCCTCCCGGAACTGGCTCATCTTCATCGGTGTCACCTCCACCATCACGGGTTGCTATTTATACGACAGACGACAGTGTAAAACGATTCGTCAGGCTTATGTGGACAGGGTGAAGCGGCTCGCAGAGGTTCCGTTGCACAGTCACGACTACCCGAGGAAAGTCACAGTCTATGGCGCGAAATGGCCGGATGACGAGGATTCAGACCGGGCCATCAAGTATTTCAGGAAATACGTCAAGGTGCGTGCACTCCTCACTCACTTGAAAATGCGACGCTCATGTGTAAATGCCCAGCCGATACTTGTTGCCGCTGCCGTGGACTATGACATGATCATCGGAAAACGCTACGGTGACATAGCTTCGCGCGTCGCGGACGAAATCAGGTCTCGTAGGCGTCTGGAAGCAGCCATAGATCCTCCTAAACAGAGTATCATGGTCAAGGCTGGCGACCAGTCGCCGGAGGCAAAACGCCGACGCGAACTGGAAGGTGGGATAGTCGTGGTCGGCCGACCGACTTTCAAAGAGTTCATGGAGGGACTGCGGCGTGGGTGGACCGATGGGCTCGAGAATGTTGATAAAGAGGACCAGCTCGCCCGTGAGATGGAGTCGGATGGCAAGTTTGACGAGGCGGGAGAGCCAACCTCCACAGTGGACACAGAAAACCTTAGCGACGATGAACCGATCCCGACGAAATCGCGTCTCCCCCCTTCCACCGGTTTGTTCACACCCCCATACCTCCGTCCTTCACCGGGCAACAAGTCTTCCCCCACATCGCCCCCGATCCCCGAACACCTCAATATACCAGCGGCTTTCGTCCCCCAGCAACCCCCAATCCTCTTCGTTCCTTTCACGAACTACCTCGGATTCCTCCAGCTTCCCCACATGGTCTGGGACTTCTTCAACCAGCGTCAAAAAGTACTCTCTGGAGCTCAATGCGCGTATCGGTTGATCAAATCCCAAACTCGCCCATTCGAACCTTCCGAGGATCTCGACTGCGGACTGGATGCCGAGGACTACTACAAGTCCTCCATGAAAAAGTACGCGGAAAGCGTCGAGAAGACTCGGACTGGGTTCTATAAAGCGCTTCCCGATAAACTCAAAACCGCTCGGGACCTTGCCAGGGGTAATCGGGAGCCCACCAAGGACGAGACTAACTACCCCCCACCTACTGAGGTAGAGCTGCGCGCGGAGAGGTTAAAGAAGGAGCTGAGGTGGAGGAGCGATGTTGCTGGTTGGGACATCGTCAAGCCTGAGACACCGGTCGCTTTTGATGAGAGGTTCAATGGTGCTCTGCGGGTTTTCGTTGACCCATCAGAGACAGAGACCGAGCTATAGTTATTCGCCCTTTCAGCGCTACACTACATCGTCCAACTAATCATACAATGGGATTCTTTTAGACAGAGTTCCAGACGCACAATCACAACTTATCAACAATGATCACCGCGCCACTTGCGATCCAAGCCTCAAACTCCGCCAGGGGATCGTCCTCCTCGACAGCATTGCCTCCAGCGTCTCCCTTAGTAGTAGCACCGACCAGATAGTCCACATCAGCATAGAGGGCTTCTAGATTGTCGCGTCCAGCACCGTATTTCGTCATTGAGTCAACGGCGGCAACCTCTTCAACATGAGGACCAGGATCAGGAGACCATGGAGCTGAACCGCCAGCATCAGTCGGATTGTTGAGCCTCCCATCACTACTCCCGAGGAGGAACAAAGGTGGGGAAGGAGATTTGAAGGCCGAACGGATAGCCTACACACCGCCCTAGGTCAGGAAGCAGCACAGTACAATATCCGTCGAGGAGGCACCTACCTCCCGCACAGAGTCTGAGCGCACAGGTCCGAACCTGCGTCGGCCAGAATCGCTCTGTCGATCGCTGATCCTTCTCATCCGTTTAGCGGTCGGGGCAGGACCAGGTGAATCGTGGAAACGCTTCTGAGATACTTGGGGGACATCAGGAGTGGATGGAACCTCTTCCACGTCATCAACGGTCAAATCCACAGCCATAGAAAAGTTATCAGCGTCCAAAGCAGAGTCGGGTGCAGCACGAATCAAGTCATCCATGCCGTCAAAGTCAAAGTCAAAATCGGGGGAGGGAGAGCGAATGCTGTTGATAACCTCAAGAGTAGATGGCCCACGCGTTACCACAGAAGCTTTTAGGCGATCGTCAGAGAAGTTGATTTCCACATTTTTACCTCGACCCGATGGCTTGGAGACATGCGAAGTAGAGGGGACGATGCCTGAAATCCCCAATTGGGAGGCGGTGAGGACGGCCTTCTTGCGAGACTCGGGGAGCAGTGAATCCAGGACATCCACAACTGATCTTCTAGGGGTTGGCCGGATGACACGAGTGAACCCGTCCTTGCTCGGCGCCTTCGTTTTCTCGGGTTCGGCTCTGGGTTTCGGTCCCCCCTTCGACTTAGGGGGCGGCGGTGGGTTTTTCAGCCCTTCTCGACAGCTGCGACGTATTGAGTATGTCTTTGAACTCGATGGACATTCGAGTACCAGATGTGCCTGCAGTTATTCCTATCCTTGCAGGTGTGGTTACACCTAGAACACCATAAGGGTCCGAACCCCGACATTAGAGAATGGGCTCGCCTATAGTTTCCGTTGAACAGCTGTTCCGGCTTCCATTCGCCGTACGGTGTCCCAGCTTTTATCTCCTTCGGATTAGACCTCCCTGAGTGCGCGAGGGGTTTCTTACCCTGACCTTTGTTCAGGGCGGGGCTGGAGCTGGAGAAGCGAGTCCCGTGGATGTCGTCAGGGTCAAAGATGATCTCGGAGTCTCCTCGGTCCGTGAGTTCGCCATGTTCCTCAATTTCCTGACCAGAAGCCGGGGGTTTGGTATTTGGAGTGGGGTATTCATTTCCCGGGATATTAGGTCTGAAAGATCGCGAAACGGCATCCCCAGCAATCGTTTCCTGTAACAAGTCAATGACGAGAGGGGAGTAGACAGGGCCTGCCCCTACCGAGCCGATGATCGTGACCACAGATTGACTGGGTTTCGTCAGCTCCGCAAACACGGTGAAAGTCTTTCCGTCCTTGAGTGAGCGGGTCCTATGCAGTGTATTAGACCCCAGCCAGAGGCTATCCTTGTGAGTGGACGCACGGGATCCTTCGGTAGTCAACGAAGGTGTTGTCGGACGTGACGGTAAGGACTGAGGTCATCTCGTACGTGCGGCCTCTGCCTTTTTTTTGTTGTGGTTTCACCAGGTCCACACTGAGTCCACACTGAATTTCAAGGGTGACTTCCACGGGGCCTTGTCCCCGCCGCGACTTGACCAACTTCTTTGCAACGTGCAGATAGTACTGTGGGAACCTCGCTACTTGATCGAGGATTATGTGACCGAATGGGGGACGGCGGTTAAGGAGCTACGCCGCCAGAGTGAGGGGCCACAGTGGATGGAGGGGCGCAAGGACGTACAGCTTCGATTTGCTCCGGTTGTTTCTTACGGAGGGTATCGAAGGACGTAACCCCATGCTCGGCAAGTACCTACGTGCCCAATGAGAATCCACTAACGGAAGCATGCGTGACCGTCCACCTTTATGCTAAAACGAGTTAATAGTTTGGGGTCATGGCTAAGGATGAAAACACTACTGACGATTTATCACCGATTTGGTCGATTTGCCGCAACACGACCGGGCGGTCCTCCCAAGCCTTTGCGGACAAAATCCGAAGACTAAAGCACTCCTAAATAAGCGCGTTCACGAAGTGAGTGCGTGCTGTAACCTACCATTCAATACCGTGTCTAATCAGTCCTCCTGACTGTTGAACGATCGCAACCTCGGCCAGAGCTAATAAAGTCTTATCCCAGTTTCAAACAGATCAAATGAAATAGGTTCTGTACCTCGAGCAATCCGCCCAACGTGTCGGAACACGAGCAACGCTTCTAACGTGAGCTGACTATCAGGACCCTTGAACTCCGGTGCGCCGAGGGATATCCCCCCCAGGACTGCCTGCGCAGGTGTCAGCGTCCCGTATAATGGACCGGTAGGCTAACCTGTATTAGAAGGAAGACCTTGTCTTGGACGGTCTCTACCTTCTTCAGCTTAAACCGAATTTCGTCTTGAGTTCGAAGGAGGTTCAAGGCCTGTAAGGCCTCAGTAGGATTTTGAACTGCCGTGATCGGTGTCGCATACCTGCTTCTCGCCGCTCCGGATCTTGAGTTCCAAAAACCTTAGGTGGTCGTGAAGTTGTGGATGGACGAACGAAAAAAAAAAACGCTCACTCGTCGGACGCTGACAGGATCTCCAGCTAACGACTTTGTGAGACTGGAGATCAGTTGGCCCACATAAAACCGCTCACGATTTCTCGAACTCCCCCATTCCAGTCGAGGTTCATAATTGCTTTCATCTTTGGAGGCTTAGCTGGCACTAATTCAGTACGGGGAACTTGGCTGACCGTATTCTGCTTGAGGTAGAACTGTGTGGGCATGAGTAACCGGAGGGGGAGCTGGGAGCAAAACCTCATACCTTGCTCATGATATCACCGTATTCAGTTGAACGTAATTGGGAATCCTCCCCGTCCTCGGGGGTTTCTACTAGCTTGCTCGCCTTGAGCTCGGTGACACTATCCAGAATCATCTGGTCCAAACGCTCCTGCCACGTCTGTTGCTCATCTTTCCCAATAGCGTAGTGCTTCGGGTTCCGCTGTAGGCGTTGGAAGAGGAATGAGTTGCGAAGCCATGCTTTCGCGGATTCAATGTCTGTAATCGTCCCAAGTCCTATTTCAGAGTTTACATGCTCCGCGACGTTGATGTGGAGGCTCGATTCCAGAAGAGTGGTTCCTTGAGATAGATTTCTGTACTTCGCTTCCAGCTGGGATTCACATATTATTATCGCGAGTCCCTCCTTGTCTGCCCAGGATCATGTCAGTGTAGAATTACAGACGAGCCGTTAGAAGACTTGCCGAATTGGGGACGACCCTGTGCGGACATCAGGAAGTGAGCGAAGAGACGGAGGCACCACTCACCGCCCGGCCGATCATCTGCATAATTTCCAAGTCTGTATATTCCTTCATAGCCCCATCCTTGAACAGCTTCACACCCTTGATAACGACCGTGTGAGCGGCTTCACGTCTGTCTTGAGCTTGGCCGTAGGTAGTGCGATGAATAGAAATAACCCACGGAGATTCACGCCAACCGCCAATGTCTGTCGGGAACCGTTAGAAAGAGCGCAGGAAGGACGCTGGTGCTACGGACCGAGGTGCATACGACCACTCTCAACATACTCTTCAAGAACAGGTCCTCCGTTGCCCTTCGGTCATCGAGTGTCATCCCAGCGTGGTGGATGCCGATGCCGACCGCAGAAAGTTCTATGGTGGTTATCGTCATGGGCCAGGTGGATGTTGCGAGGCCGGACAGACCACCTACTTTCTAGGCGATGGTCGTCAAACTTGGCGGTAAGGCTGTCACAGGTTAGCAGCAGATCGTTCTGAACGGAGACCGACACCAACCTCCGTGGCTGCGTCCAAGGTAAAGGCTGCTTCGATTTTGCAGCCGCGTCGTAATCGCTGATGAGTTGCTCAGCTGTCGCGAGGACATCTAGCAGAATACGTAAGATGAGTGTGCGACGGGAGATCGGATGGTTACTCTTTCGGGTGGGTGAAAAGACGAGAATCGGCTTGTCTGTGATGTGTTTTTGTAAGATCCCAAACAATTTAAAATCCAAGGCCCTTTGAAAAACGAAATCATTCTGTTCTCGTTTCCGTTCGATGCCGTACACAAATCGTGAAAGTTTGCAGGGGCGGAAATGTTCTCCGAACTGGTGGTGCATCAGACGCCTGTGCAGATGCCCGAAATCGCCAACCAACCTCAAAAACCTGAGTAGGAAAACCTTCTGGGCTATTTCCAATCCATGCGGCGACGTCTTGGATATTTGGAACCGTCGCGGATACCATGACGAACCGTATCCCACATCCTCGCAGTTTCATCCTTGATACCACGACTTCGAGAGTATTACCGCGGGCTTCGTTCAGGATGTGAACCTACGATCCAGGAGTTTGGCCACGTCCACGATATACCCAGCGTTGGGTGCCCATACCTCGTCAACAAGGAAAAGTTTTATTTGAGATAGTATCCCGCTGTAGTTTTGCCTGTGCCGCGATTCACTAGATGTCGGCGAAGAGAGGGGCGATGCCACATACCAATTGCGTGTTAGGCCGTCCCATTTTTCAGCCTGTGGTGGGTCAGGAGTGGCGCATATAGCTGGCGGGGTGAACCCTACCGTAGTGACGCTGGGTGGATGTCGGTCATCGAACCCGGTACCCCATGGAACTACGAGACTCACATGATACAAGACCCTCCGGCATCTCCCCACGGGTTTCTCCCGAACACGACCGTATCTCCAGTAAGCTCACAACCTTAACCACTTGTTATCGATGGCAGACTGTATGCGCTCAAAAGACTTACATGCAATCCCCAGGCCAGAAAACTTCTTCGTCCACTCGTTGAATTTTTCAGAGCATAGAGCCTGAGAGCACGATGTATGCGATGGAAGACTCTCGAGGGGACCTCGGCTAACCTTTGTCGGTGCGACGTAGACGCACTTGGCTACGCTTGGGTTGTTTCCGGAGTCCCTCAACATTCGTATCATCGCGAGTTCAAAAAGCACAGTCTTTCCACTTCCCGTGGGAGCTGCGAATACGCGTCAGAACATGCTAGAATGGAGGAATGGACCGGCCGACAAGATATAACCTGAAGGGCGAGATCAGTAACGGAAACACCAGATAATAACTCCGCCCTACCAAATTTTGTCCTGTGTGCATCAACTTGGCGGAGGGTCAAAACGTGGGAGATAGCGGGAGCGACAGGGAAGCTCACGGTATCGAAGCAAGTGGACTGGATGGCGTTGAAGACACCGAACTTGAACAGACCTCGATAAGCATTGGCTGGAGGAGGAGAGTCATGAGAACACGACTCTGACGACAAGAGGACGACATACGGAGGTCAGAGACGGGTCGAAGTTGAATCCCGTGAGGATCTGTCCGGCCGCATGACCTTGGAGCACCATGTTGGGGCATGCTATTCCCTTGGACACGTTGGTCAGTCGTAGGTTGGTAAGGTTGCATCGTGATGTTCCCCGGAGGGTGGGAGCCACTCGGCGTATGAAGATTCTCAACTCCTCTGTGGACGGGACCTCCAGAATAGTGGTGTGTATACCGACGAGGCTGCCCATGGATTGTGCTGAGAGGCGGGTTGTGTCCCACGGGAGGTGGCTGTCGCCACGAAAATGGAGCACCGGCGCCACCAACTATTTTTTTTTTCAGAGGCCTCAGCGAGCGCTAAACCTCCCGAATGCACGACGCACAAATTTCTGTTCCCCGGCGTGAGAGATCTCTGTTTCCACTAGCGCTGGTTTGGTCCCCGTACTCGGGATATTCATCGATGTCATCACCGTAATCTCCGAGTCCGAAAGCATCTGTTTGACCACGGACTGTGTCCGGTCCATAGGTGCGCCTTTCCATGGGGGAGGGCGACGAAACATCTATCGAAAGAGGTCGAAAATGCGGAAATCCTGGATATTTCTGTTCTCTCACCGTCAAAAGAATCGTTGTCCGAGAACCCAGTTCCATCCAAAATCGGATTAAACTGCGGAGGGTGGGGTTGTTGAGCAAAAAAAGCACGTCGATGCATATTTGGAGGGAGGTGGAACTGTAGGTGGAAGTGGTAGCTGAAGGAAAGGCGATCCTGGGTGGTCCTAACTCCGAAATCTCCGGCTCCGACGCAACTGTGATTAGCCGAACCGGCATCACCACATCGTGACCCGTGACCGTGACTGACG
>Ga0307516_10008547_pt1 | contig 11560 bp, 11 predicted proteins | sample 19_EM_MG_FD_203310 | JGI IMG/M metagenome (GOLD analysis project Ga0307516, IMG submission 203310) | Populus trichocarpa ectomycorrhiza microbial communities from riparian zone in the Pacific Northwest, United States - 19_EM | ecosystem: Host-associated > Plants > Roots > Unclassified | place...
AGGGACAGTTCGTCGCAGCCGACTGGCTCAAGGTGATCTTCAATCCATCGTTCCCCTATCGGCTCGTTCACATGGTGCTGGCCGCCTACCTCACCACGGCCTTCGTGGTCGGCGGCGTCGGCGCGTTCCACCTGCTGCGCGACCAGCATGTCGCGGGGGCGCGCGTGATGTTTTCGATGGCGATGTGGATGGCGGCGCTGGTGGCGCCGATCCAGATCCTGGCCGGCGATCAGCACGGCCTCAACACGCTGGAACATCAGCCGACCAAGGTGATGGCGATGGAAGGCCACTACCAGAGCCATACGGATGGCGCGCCCTTGATCCTGTTCGGCCTGCCGAACCAGGCAACGGGGAAGGTCGACGCCGCGATCGAGATCCCGAAGCTCGGGTCGCTGATCCTCAAGCATGCGCTGGATGCGCCCTTGGCCGGGCTCGACACCGTGCCGCGCGCCGACTGGCCGCCGGTGCCGATCACGTTCTGGTCGTTCCGGATCATGGTCGGAATCGGCTTCCTGATGCTGCTCACCGGCGTGCTCAGCCTGTGGGGACGCTGGCGCGGCACGCTGTTCCGCTGGCGGCTTCTGCATCTTCTTGCCGCTGCCATGGCGCCGGCTGGATTCATCGCCGTGCTCGCGGGCTGGATCACCACCGAGACCGGACGCCAGCCCTTCACCGTCTATGGGGTGTTGCGAACCGTGGAGGCGGCCTCGCCGCTTGCGGCGCCCGCGGTCGGCTCGTCGCTGGTCGCCTTCGTGATCGTCTACTTCGCCGTCTTTGCCTCGGGCGTCATCTATATCCTGCGCCTGATGGCCGAGCCGCCGCATCCCGGCGAGCGGGGACCCGCAAGCGACATACCGGCGCGGGCCGCCGGCATTACGCCGGCCGCCGCGGTCGCAGCGGAGGGCGCAGCGCGATGATCGGATCCATCGATCTCTCCATCCTCTGGGCCTTCATCATCGCATTCGCGGTGTTCGTCTATGTCGTGATGGACGGCTTCGATCTCGGGCTCGGCATCTTGTTTCCGCTGTTTCCGGCGAAGGAGGATCGCGACGTCATCATGAACAGCGTCGCGCCGGTCTGGGACGGCAACGAGACCTGGCTGGTGCTGGGCGGCGGCGGGCTCATGGCGGCATTTCCGCTGGCCTACGCCGTGCTGATGCCGGCGCTCTACACCCCCATGATCGCGATGCTGATCGGCCTGATCTTCCGCGGCGTGGCCTTCGAATTCCGCTGGCGCACGACCCGGCAGGAGCAGAATCGCTGGGACACCGCCTTCGCCGGCGGGTCGGCTCTCGCCGCGCTGGCGCAAGGCATCGCGCTCGGCGCGATCCTGCAGGGCGTTCACGTCGAGGGACGGCATTATGCCGGCGGCTGGTGGGACTGGCTGACACCGTTCAGCATCCTGACCGGGTTTTCGCTCGTGATCGGCTATGCACTGCTGGGCGCCACCTGGCTGGTGCTCAAGACCGAGGGCGACCTGCGGGACAAGGCCTATCGCCTGAGCTGGTTCCTGCTGTTCGCCATGCTTGGCGCCATCGTCGTCGTCAGCATCACGACGCCGCTTCTCAGCATGCATTACGCGGACCGCTGGTTCACCTGGCCTAACGTCATCCTGACGGCGCCGGTACCGCTCGCGGTGGCCGTCATCACCATTCTGCTGTTGCGCAGCCTCGCCGAGAGGCGGGACTCGCAGCCATTCGTGCTGACGCTGATGCTGTTCGCGCTGTCCTACGCCGGGCTCGGCGTCAGCATGTATCCCTACATCGTGCCGCAGAGCATCACCATCTGGCAGGCGGCCTCGCCCGCGAACAGCCAGATCTTCATGCTGTTCGGGGTCGCCGTGCTGATCCCGCTGATCCTCGGCTACACAGCCTGGGCCTATTGGGTGTTCCGCGGCAAGGTCAAGGCCGGAAGCGGTTATCACTGATGCCGCCCGAGTCCAGACAACGGCCCCTGTCGCACCGTCTGGTCTGGTTTGCCGCGCTCTGGCTCGGCGGCGTCGGCAGCGTCGCGCTGCTGTCATTCGTGCTCAGGCTCTGGCTGTCGCCCAAATGACCCGCGGGCGGCGTCGGGCGATGCCGAAAATGAACGATATTCCAGCGAGGTAGGCCTCAGCCCGCCATCCGCTTGCCATCCGGCCGTCCCTGAGATTTGATGGGCGGAATGATTTGATGCATCGCGCACGATCAACAGGCGTGGACGCCGGTTTCGGGTCCTGTCGTGCGGCGGTTGATTGATTGGCAAAATGAACGGATCGGCGAGGAGAACTTTGCATGACGACATGTCGTCACCTGATCTTGATGTTGATGGCCACGCTCGGACTGATGCTTGCGGCCACTCCAGGCCATGCGCAGCAACCCGATGTCGGCGATCAGCCTGGTCTCTTGCCTGACGATTCCGTCGAGCTCGATCCGGAATTCCAGAAGCAGGCGGTTTATTACCGAACCACCGAGGCGCCCGGCACCATCATCATCTCCACCACGGAGCGCCATCTCTATCTGGTCCAGCCGGGCGGGCGCGCGATCCGTTACGGCATCGGCGTCGGCCGCGACGGCTTCCAGTGGCAAGGGCTTCTGAACATCACCAAGAAGGCGGAATGGCCGGACTGGACCCCGCCGCCGGAGATGATCGCCCGCCAACCCTATCTGCCGCGCTTCATGGCCGGCGGCCCCGGCAATCCGCTCGGCGCCCGCGCGATGTATCTCGGCACCACGGTCTACCGCATCCACGGCACCAACCGGCCGGACACGATCGGCACCAAGGTGTCCTCCGGCTGCTTCCGCCTGGTCAATGCCGATGTCGCCGATCTCTACGACCGCGTCCCCGTCGGCACCAAGGTGGTGGTGCGGCAGAAGCCGGAATTGTAAGCCCGCCGAGCCGCATCCTGTCGGCGTCCTTTGTTTTTCCCTTATTGGCGAGACATAAATCATGCGTACATTTCGAGGCGGCCTGCTGATCGGGCTCGCGGTCGCCGTCCTGGTCGCGGCTGCTGCAATCACCTATGAACGCTACGACACGCGCACGCTGAAGCGCACCATCCGCCGCGGCGAGGTGCTGTGCGGCGTCAACAAGGGACTGCCCGGCTTTTCCAGCGACGACAAGGGCAACTGGAGCGGTTTCGACGTCGATTTCTGCCGCGCGGTCGCCGCCGCCATTTTCGACGATCCGGGCAAGGCCAAATTCGTTCCGCTCGACGCCAGCGAGCGCTTCAAAGAGCTGCAGAGCCGCAAGGTCGACCTCCTCTCCCGCAACACGACCTGGAGCATGTCGCGCGAGGAGAATTATGACCTGTATTTCCCGGCGGTGGCCTATTACGACGGCCAGGGCTTCATGCTGCCGCGCGCGCGCAACATCGATTCCGCGCTCGACCTCAACAACAGCAAAGTCTGCGTGCAGGGCGCGACCACGACGGAACTCAACCTCGCCGACTATTTCCGCGCCAACAACATGAAATATGAGGAGAAGAAATTCGCCAAGCTGGAGGACGTGATCAAGGCCTATGAGTCCGGCCAGTGCGACACCTTCACCGCCGACGTCTCGCAGCTCTACGCGCTGCGGCTGAACTTCGCCAAGCCCGGCGATCACGTCATCCTGCCCGATGTCATCTCCAAGGAGCCACTCGCGCCCGTGGTGCGCCAGCGCGACGACGACTGGATGATGATCGTGAAGTGGACGCTGTATGCGATGATCAATGCCGAGGAACTCGGCGTCACCTCGAAGAACATCGACGAAGCGCTGAAGTCCAAGAAGCCGGACGTCATGCGGCTGGTCGGCACCGAAGGCAGCTATGGCGAGGATCTCGGGCTCACCAAGGACTGGGCCGCGCGCATCATCCGCCACGTCGGCAATTACGGCGAGGTCTACGAGCGCAATGTCGGCGCGGAGTCGAAGCTGAAGATTCCGCGCGGATTGAACCAGCTCTGGAACGCCGGCGGCATCCAGTACGCCCCGCCGGTCAGGTGACCCTCCCGCTTCAGGGCCGCATACCTCGGCACGAGAGGGACTGCTCGCGGCGGCGCAGGTGATCACGCCGAGCCTTCTTGCGCGGCTGTGAAAACGGTTGACCTCCGGTCAGGCGCCGCACTGGGCCAGCAAGGCTGCGTGAGAGCGGTGAAACGCTCGTCGGCCGTCACCACCGGACCGCCAAAAACAACCATAGCGCGCATGATTTGTCCGACTTCGCGCGCCTCCTTTTTGCGGTTCGATATTACCCACTGGAGTGCTACATAACGTAGCATTCAATCGCGAGACCATGCTTCCGGGCCATGTCTCCGGGGTGATGGCAGTGCGATCAGACCTGTGGGGGATCACGCATGACGACGATCAGACAGAATGTAGAAGCCATAGTGCCGCCGGCGGCGGGACGTCGGGTTACCAGCAGAATGCGCCGTACAGCACTGCTCTGCCCGACCCTGATCGCGACCATGCTGCTGGTCGGATTTTCGTCGACGGCCAATGCTGCGCGCTGCATGCGAGGCTCCCACTTCAACCTGAGCGTTGAAGGACCCTGGCAGCGTTACATGACCGTGGCGCAAGGCCGGCACTGCGCGGTCAGCCTCCTTACCGGCAACAAACGGTATCCAGCGCTCGGTGGCTGGTACCTCGAGCGGCTCAATCTGGTGCAGTCTCCCAGCCATGGATCCGTCCAGGTCCGAGGCCTTTCGCGCTACGTCTACGCCGCGCCAAACAACTACAGCGGCAAGGACCAGTTCACGGTGCGGCTCTGCGGCCACTCGGGCGCGCAGGCGGGCTGTTCGAACTTCCTGGTCGACGTGACCATCGTCGCGCGAAACGGCTAGCGCGACGCTGTCGAGCCGTTTCACGCGCTGCGGCTGAACTTGAAGATTTCGCGCGGACAGAACCAGCTCTGGAACGCCGGCGGCGTCCAGTACGCTCCGCCGGTCAGGTGATAGCCGCGAAGCCGTCATTCCGGGACATCGCGAAGCGATGGACCCGGAATCTGGAGGTTGCTTTGCGAGATTCCGGGTTCGAGCTTTGCTCGCCCCGGAATGACGGCTCAATAACCTCAATAGCTCTTCATCCTTGCCAGCTGATCGGCGTGGAAGTTGGCATCGCCGAAAAGCTCCTGGCAGACCCGGGCGCGCTTCATGAAGAAGCCGATGTCGAACTGGTCGGTCATGCCCATGCCGCCATGCATCTGCACGCCCTCCTGCACGGCCAGGGTCGCGGTCGCGCCGGCGCGCGCCTTGGCCACCGCGACCGCGGCCGTCGCTTTGGCGATATCCGCGTCGAGCGCCTGCAGCGCCTTCAGCACCGCGGCGCGGGTGATCTCGATGTCGATATAGAGCTGCGCTGCGCGGTGCTGCAGCGCCTGGAACTCGCCGATCGCCTTGCCGAACTGCTTGCGATCCTTGAGATAGGCCACGGTGCGGCCGAACACCTCTTCGCTCAAGCCCACCATTTCCGACGCCACGGCGCCGCGTCCAATATTGAGCACGCCATCCAGCAGCGCAGAGCCCTGATCGACCTCGCCGAGCACGCCGTCGGCATCGACCTCGACATCGTCGAACTCGATCCTGGCCGCGTTATGGGCATCGACCATCATGGTGCGCTCGATCGCGATGCCCTTCGTCTTCGCATCCACCAGGAACAGCGTCAGCCCGTCGCGCTCGCCGGGGCTGCCCGCGCTGCGCGCGGCCACGATCATGAGATCGGCGACGTGGCCGTCAACGACCAGCGCCTTGGCGCCATTGAGCCTGAATCCATTGCCGGACCGCGCGGCCTGCATCGCGGTGTACAGCGGGCGATGCTTGGCGCCCTCGTCGATGGCGAGCGTGGCCAGCAGCGAGCCGTCCGCGATCCTCGGCAGATAGAGCTGCTTCTGCGCGGCATTGCCGCCGCGCGCCAGCGCCGACACCGCAAGCACGCTGGTCGCCAGGAACGGCGACGGCATCAAGCTGCGGCCGATCTCCTCCATCACGATGCCGGCCTCGACGCAGCCGAGGCCGCTGCCGCCGAATTCCTCCGGAACCAACAGGCCGGTAAAGCCCATCTCGGCAAACATCTTCCAGAGCTCGCGGGAAAAACCTGTCGCGTCCCTGGCATCGCGCAGGCTGCGCAGATGCGCGACCGGCGCCTTGTCGCTGATCAGACCACGCGCGCTGTCGCGCAGCATCGATTGTTCTTCGGTGAGGAGGAGGGCCATGGGAAGATTCCGATTCAATGATTTTGAAACATGTGTCTCAGGGTCGTCATTCCGGGGCGCGTCGCAGACGCGAACCCGGAATCTCGAGGTTCCGGGTTCGGCGCTTCGCGTCGCCCCGGAACGACGGTTGCGTCACGCCCCCGGCAGATCGAGAATGCGTTTGGCGACGATGCCGAGCATCACCTCGGAGGTGCCGCCCTCGATCGAATTGGCCTTGGTGCGCAGCCAGGCGCGCGGGCGCGCGCCACCCCGGGAGCGTTCGCTCTCCCACTCCAGCGCATCGATGCCGCCCGCCGACATCAGGATTTCGTAGCGGCGCTTGTTGAGCTCGGTGCCGTAATATTTCATCGCCGAGGAGAACGCCGGATGGCCCTGGCCCGCCTTGGCGAGATCGCCCATGCGCTCGGCCGCCGCCGCCAGCGCCGCTTCGTCGATGTCGAAGGCCGCGATCTGGCTGCGCAGCATCGGATCGCCCAGCCGGCCCTGCTCGTCGGCGCCGACCGAGTCGGACGCCACCTGCCCGAGCGGCCGGCCGACGCCACGCTCGCCCATGCCCGAGATCATCGCGCGCTCGTGCTGCAGCAGATATTTCGCGACGTCCCAGCCACGATTGACGGTGCCGAGCACATTGGCCTTCGGCACGCGAACATTGTCGAAGAAGGTTTCGCAGAACGGCGAATAGCCCGAGATCAGCAGGATCGGCTTGGTCGACACGCCTTTCGACGCCATGTCGAACAGGATGAAGCTGATGCCGTCATGCTTCTTGGCCGTCGCATCGGTGCGCACCAGGCAGAAGATCCAGTCCGCGTAGTTGGCGTAGGAGGTCCAGATCTTCTGGCCGTTGATGATGTAGTCGTCGCCGTCGCTCTCCGCGCGGGTCTGCAGCGAAGCGAGGTCGGAACCGGCATTCGGCTCGGAGTAGCCCTGGCACCAGCGGATCAGGCCGGCGGTGATCTTGGGCAGATGTTCCTTCTTCTGCGCCTCGGTGCCGTATTTCAGCAGCGCCGGCCCGAGCATCGAAATGCCGAACGAGGTGATCGGCGCGCGGGCGCCGATCGCCGCCATTTCCTGACGCACGATCTTGGCCTCTTCGCCGTCGAGACCGCCGCCGCCATATTCCTTGGGCCAGTGCAGCACGGTCCAGCCCTTGTCGCGCATCCGCTCGAACCAGACCCGCTGCGGCTCGGAGGAGAACCTGGCATTGCGCCCGCCCCAGAACGTATCCTCGTCCGAGGTCATGGGACGCCGCATCTCCGGCGGACAATTGGCGTCCAGCCAGGCGCGGGTGTCGCGGCGAAATTGTTCGAGATCGGCCATGGTGCGTTTCCATCGATATTGCTTGGATCGACCTTAGACAGAGCTTCAGGCGAATTTCAATACGCCTTGCTGCAATAGCCCTTGGCGCCCGGCACCGGTGGTCTCCGCCGGCGATTCCGTGTATTCGCCTCAATCATCGGATCGGCCGCACCAGTTGAAAACACGGAGGAAATAGACATGCGCCTGAAGTTGCTTTCGCCTGGCGAAATGAGCGCGGACCAGAAGCAGACCTACGACGAGTCGATCGCCGGCAAGCGCGGCAAGCCGCCGCCGCCGATGATGGCCTGGCTCAACAGCCCGGAGATGGCCCGGCACGCCACGCGGCTTGGCGGTTTCCTGCGCTTCGACACGGTGTTTTCCGCAGCCGAGTCCGAAATCGCGATCCTGGTCACGGCGCGGCACTGGACCTCGCATTACGAGTGGTATGCGCATAAGCGGCTGGCACTGCAAGGCGGCCTCGATCCAAAAATCATCGATGACATCCGGGACCGCCGCACACCGCAATTCGACGACCCCAAGGCGAAGATGATCTATGACCTCGCCCGATCGCTGCATGAGGGCCACGGCGTGACGCAGCCGCTCTATGACGAGGCGGTCGAGCTGCTCGGTGAGCGTGGCATCGTCGAAATCATCGGGCTGTGCGGCTACTACACCATGGTGTCGATGACGCTGAACACCTTCGAGTTCGAGCTGCCCGCCGGCGAGGTGTCGGAGCTTGCGTGATCTTTGTTCTCCCTCTCCCCGTTCTTCACGGAGCCGCGGCGAGCAAAGCTCGCTCGGCGAGGGCTAGGGTGAGGCGCACTCCCCCCTATATAGAACTCGCGGATAGTCCCCCTCACCCGGATCGCAGCTTGCGCTGCGATCCGACCTCTCCCCGCAAGCGGGGCGAGGTGGAGACAGAGCAAGGAGAAGGAACCATGCCCGACAATCCCCCCATCATCGCAGGCACGCGGATCGGGCACGTTCATCTCAAGGTCGCCGATCTCGACCGCGCGCTCGGCTTCTATTGCGGCGTGCTCGGCTTCGAGCTGATGCAGCGCCTGGGCTCCGGCGCGGCGTTCATCTCGGCGGGCGGCTACCATCACCACATCGGCTTGAACACCTGGGAGAGCAAGGGCGGCCAGCCGCCGCCGCCCGGCACCACCGGACTTTTTCACACCGCGATCCTCTACCCGACGCGGCCCGCGCTCGCCGACGCGCTGCACCGCCTGATCGTGGCGCAAATCCCGCTCGACGGCGCCAGCGATCACGGCGTCAGCGAAGCGCTCTATTTGCGCGATCCCGACGAGAACGGCGTCGAACTGTATTGGGACCGCCCGAAGGAGCAATGGCCACACAACGAAGATGGAGCGCTGGCGATGTTCACCCACCGGCTCGATCTCGAGGATCTGCTGCGGCAGCGCGAGGTGTGACCATTTCGTCCGTCATTCCGGGATGGTCCGCAGGACCAGACCCGGAATCTCGAGATTCCGGGTTCGATGCTTCGCATCGCCCCGGAATGACGGCTCAGTTCATTCGCGCGCCTCGCCCACGCACCAAGATCAGCGCCGCCGCCACGGCCTGCACCGCCATGCAGCCGTAGAACGGCAATGCGTAGCTGCCCGAGAGATCGCGCAGCACGCCGACGACGGCGGGACCGAACGCGTAAGTGACCTGATTGATCGCCGTGATCAGGCTGATCAGCACGCCGAAGGAACGCGAGTCGAATTCGCGCTGCACGATCAGCGACGGCAGCGTGATGAGATTGCCGACCGAGAACCCGAACAGCGCGCAGGCCGCGATCAGGACGACTTCGTTGCGCGCGTTGATCAGGATCGCGAGCGCCACAGCCTGACTGAGGAAGGACAGCGCGGACGCCAGCCGCTGGTTGAGGCGGTCGATGACGGTGGAGAACAGCACGCGCCCGGCCACCGCCATCGCGGTCAGCAGCGCGACCGCGATTCCCGCGTGCTCCCGCCCGATCACCGGGTCGAGGAAGGCGATCAGATGGACGATGAAACCGACCTGCGCGAACAGCACCAGCGCAAAGGCAATCGCGATGGTGAGGAAGCCGATGTCGCGAAAGGCGCCGGCGCGGATCTGCGCGGATGATGGCGCATTCCCGGTGACCGCCGCAGCCCTGGCGTGGAGCGGCGGCGTCCCGACAAAGATCAGCACGACCGGCACCAGGAGGCCGATCATCACGATGGCGACGCAAAGCATCGCCCCGGCGAAGCCGAAACGCCCGATTGCCAGCACCATCAGCGGCACACCGGCGATGCCGCCGAAGCTTGCGCCGTTGAGCGCCAGGCTGATCGCCATGCCGCGCCGCTGCTCGAACCACAGGCTCAGCGTGTTGGTGATCACGGCAAGGCTGGTGCCGGCCCAGCCGAAGGCGAGCAGAGCATCGGCGACGTAGAGTTGCCAGTGCTCGGTGACCTGGCCAATCGCGACCGCGGCCAGCGCCATCGCCGAAATGCCCGCCAACAGGCAATGGCGCGGTCCGAAGCGCCTGATCGCGTCACTGACAAAGACGACGACGAGCGCGCCGAACAGATAGAAGAAGGTCGTGCCGCCCGAGATCAGCGAAGCCGGCCAGTCGCGCGAGCGGTGCAGTTCGGCGAGATAGACGCTCTGGCCATAGAAGCCGAGCCCCCAGCCGAAGGTCGCGACCAGGAAGCAGACCGCGACGATCCGCCATCCTTCATAGCGGATGGAGGTTTCGTCGGCGAGGTGGCTGGATGCGTCCAAATTCGTCTCTTTGCAGGAGCCGCTTCACGCTTTGCCCGGCCATGATGGCGATGGTTAGCAGAGCGGCAAACGCAATGCTTCGATGCTGACCGAAGTGTCAGCAGATGTCATCAGCTCTTCAACGTCGATGGATCATAAAAGAAGCGCTCGCGACAAATCCTGTCGCCACGCCATTCCTGCAGTGCGATTTCGTCGAACCGTGTGGTCTTGTCGGCGTGATCCGTGAAGACGAAGACCCAGTTGATCGCGACGCGGTCGCCCTCCGCGATCGAAGCCACGCAGGTCGATGTCACGCTGCTGATCCGCGCCAGCGCGGCGCGCTCGTGGGCGACCAGCGCATCGCGGCCAACCCGCAGCGGCGCGGCATTTTCCTGCATGCTGGCGTCTTCGGTGTAATAGCGCTCGATCGCGCCGACATGATCGCCGGAAACGACGGCGGCGATGAATTCATCGAGACGGGCACGCGACGGCATGAATCCTCCAGTCATTGCGGTGGCCGGCGGGATATCGCGCGGATCAGATCCCCGGATCGGACAGCTCCGGCATCGCCTGCAGCCGCGCGCGCCGTCGGACGACCGACACAAATGCCAACACCAGAAGCCCGAACAACACCGGCGGAAATACCACCATGTTCACGGCCGACCAACCGTAATTCGCCAGCAACTGGCCGGACGAGAACGAACCGATCGCCATCATGCCGAATACCAGGAAATCATTGAACGCCTGCACCTTGTTGCGTTCCTTGGCGTGGTGGGTCTCCAGCACCAGCGCCGAGGCGCCGATGAAGCCGAAATTCCACCCCACCCCGAGCACCACCAGCGTCGCCCAGAAATGCATCGCGGTGATGCCCGACAGGCCGATCCCGGCCGCGATCGCCTCCAGCGACAGGCCGAGCGCGACAATGGCGGGCGCGCCGAAGCGGGCGATCAGCGAGCCGGTGAAGAAGCTCGGCCCGTACATCGCGACGATGTGCCATTGAATGCCGAAATTGGAATCGCTGACGGAGAGGCCGCAGATCTTCATCGCCAGCGGCGCGGACGTCATCACCAGATTCATCATCGGATAGGCGATGACCCCACACAGCGCGGCCGCAATGAAGCGCGGCTGCCGGGCAATTTCGAGCAGCGGCCGGCCGCCATGCAGATCGGCCGGCGCGGGCTTCGGCGCGTCGACGCCGGCCACGATCGCCATCGCGACCAGTGCGACCGCAGCCTGCACCACGAAGGAGAAGGCGAACAGATAAGGCGGCCAGACATCCATGGTCCATTGCACGAGTTGCGGGCCGAGTACGCCCGCGAACACGCCGCCCGCCATCACCAGCGACACCGCCTTGGGGCGGAAGCCGGC
>Ga0307516_10008548_pt1 | contig 11559 bp, 13 predicted proteins | sample 19_EM_MG_FD_203310 | JGI IMG/M metagenome (GOLD analysis project Ga0307516, IMG submission 203310) | Populus trichocarpa ectomycorrhiza microbial communities from riparian zone in the Pacific Northwest, United States - 19_EM | ecosystem: Host-associated > Plants > Roots > Unclassified | place...
TTCTTTCTTTCTTTCTTCCTTTTCCTTCCTCACGCAACAACTTGTTTCCTAAGTTTCCTAATAGAAGAACCACACTTTCTTTCCCACACCTCTCTCTCGCCGCGCGCCGTCCGCTCGCTGCGCGCCACCCTTGTCCTGTCCCCACTGCGTGCCGACCGCTCGCCGCCGCCCTTGTCCTGTCCCTGCTGCGCGCCGTCTGCTCGCCGCCGCCCTTGTCCTCTCCCCGCTGCGCGCCGCCTGCTCGCCGCCGCCCTTGTCCTGCCTGCTACCGGTAGCCCGCCTGACCCTGTGCCGTTACAATCAGCTGACATCTCATAAACAATCAGCGCGCTAACCCAATACGCTCTAGCGCGCGCCGAGCGCGCTGGTACCTATAATATTGGCGGTTATAGGGGTACCTCTTATGTGAGATAATACGGTATCACAACTCCTGCCAATGGAGGCGTACCTGGACTACCTATCCTTGTGATATGCCATCTGACTCCACAGCCTCCCCCAACAACATACTCTGGGCCCGCCACGAGCCCTATCAGATACCCACCCCAACCTCTCAGGACTCCACTGCCTTTACACACTCAGTAAGCACTTAGTACAAGGCAAACTGGAGAACCGCACTACCACCTTGACAGCGGACGGAACCAATATGCTCCCTTCCCCAAAACCAGACAAAACAACAACACCCCAACAGCTCCATGAAGGATGGCTTCACACGCTACCAAACCACTCCATCGTCACCTACCCTGACAGCTCTAAACTCGAGAATAGGTCTGTCGGGTGTGGATTGGCAACCTTCCACTGCAGTGACCAACAACTATACCGGCTGGGGCAAGGTAGCTGCCACCATGGCAACTGGGCTGAGGTGTACGATGCCGAACTCCACGCAATTCAAGAAGCAGTCACACCCCTCCTCACTACCACCGCACTACGAGCCACAGCAATTATCTTTGTGGACAATCGGGTGGCACTCAAAATACTACAATTCACCAAACACAACTACAAATATACCCGCCGGGTCCTGGAAATGATTAGCGACCTCAGCCTACTGGGCTGGAAGATCTCCACCACCTGGTGCCCCTCCCACTGCAACATCAATGGCAACGTACGAGCCAACACACTCGCCAAACGTAGAGCCTCCTCTGCCGTTCTCTACCGCTTCGCATGCACCACCAAGATATGGCTTCTGGCTCAAGCACGAGCGGAGCTCCTCCAACGGTGGAAAACAGAACTACCACTCTCAAAGCCCTCATTCAAGTTTCCTAGCCATCTTCATGGGGTGAACTGGGCCGATACACGAGCAATATGGAGAGTTTTCTGCAACCGATCACCCTACGAGCCACCCCCCAACATCACTGTAGACCCATGCCCCTGTCGCACTGACCTCGCCTCCTCTCACCACCTACTACGAGACAGCCCGCTGCTGACGCCGCAGCGGGTACTCCTCTTCAAAGCCACCACAGGAGACATTCAGTCCCTAGAGTTCATCACCACACCTGAAAACACAAATCCGCTGTGCCACTTCCTACCAGCAACTGGCCTGGGACACTCCGCACTCATCTGATTCGACGGACACCACAACACACCAGACTGCACTGATGGAAGTGACTTGGACTCCCCTGAGCCAGACTTCGGCACTTTCGAACAATAAACGATATCATGACCGACACGACGAACGGGGAGAAGGACAGCGGCGATTGGTTTCTTTTGTACTCTCAGAGCGTTTCCTGGTTTCCTTGTTCTGTGTCATGCGTTACGATCCTTGATTCCTGTCCTGTTTGTTCTTTTCCTTGGTGCCTATACTTCTTCGGCGGTCGGGAAAGATGGACGCCTTACAGGGGCGGTACAGCGAGGAGGAGCATACAAAACCTGTAGTGTTGAAATGCGATAGATCGAAATCGAATATTATCTCTCTCCACAGACCTACCTCTCTACCCATGACTGGCGCTGCGACCACCAAACCCCACAAGAACAATGAGCCGATGCAAAGGTGTGTGAGAAGATCGCGACGAGACCACACCAGACATGACAGACACCGCGAGAACAACGAGCCTACGCAAAGGTGTGTGAGAAGATCGCGACGAGACCACACCGGGCGTGACAGACACCATGAGAACAACGGGCCCACGCAGAGGTGTGTGAGAAGACCGTGATGAGACCATGCCGGGTGTGACGGATACCGCGTGAACAACAGGCCGACCCAAAGGCATGTGAAAAGACCGCGATGAGACCACACCGGGCGTGACAGACACCGCGAGAACAACGAGCCCACGCAAAGGTATGTGAGAAGACCACGACGAGACCACGCTGGGTGTGACGGATACCGTGAGAACAATGAGCCCACCCAAATACATGTGAGAAGACCGCGATGAGACCACGCTGGGTGTGACGGATACCGCGGGAGCAATGAGTGGCTTGTGAGTATGCTGGAAGTGTCAGTACGCCAGCAGTGTGAGGACAAGCGACGCCACGAAAAGTCAAGTCTACATTACCTGTCGTGCAACACAGAGTAGTCAGGGTAGGATCTTGACTCTAGATTGCGTCTCCAAATCGACACCTGACATAGCAAAACAACACCCATAGTAAAGTCCCACAATGAAGACACCGAGGACCCTTTCAACCTCGAAGAATTCAGGGAAGTCCCCCACGACCAGCGGGCCCTGAGCCCTGTGACACCGAAACCACAATCAAGACCACAGACATCCGAGTCACCAGAACAACCTAGAAGAATGTCGGAAGGATCAGGTACGGAGGGAAGCGGACCCCACTTGCTAACTATGGAGATGCTGCAAACACTCTTAGCAGCACATGACATACCACCGAAGAACAGTTAGCCAAAGCTCCGGGACCCCTAACCGTTCGAAGGAGAAAAAGCAAAATTCAAAACATTCCTGGCTCAGGGTGAGCTGAAGTTCAGGACAAAGGGGAACCGATTCGACGACGATGAGAAAAAGATGGAATATGCATTCTCTCTATTCCGAGGGGTGGTATGGAACTGGGTGAAAACCTTTCTCAACCAGAAAGGAGGAATCAATCTAATATGGGAAGAACTGAAGACCAACATGAAGCGTGCTTTTGGCAAAGTAGACGCCGAGGAAATAGCATTCGAGAAATTCCTGAAAATCCAGCAAGGAAACCAAACAGCACCAACCTATTGGGTGGAATTCCAGCGAATCAAAGCAGATCTCCTATACGTGGACAATGTATGTATCGCTCGATTTCGAGATGGATTACACCCAGAAGTAAAAAGGCACTTGGTCATAAGCGAAGTACTAGCCACCGTTTTGGTGCACTATGCCACCACGGCAATCAAAATGGATAGCCATCTATGCAACCTCAGAGTCATTAGTCGATGACCTGCAGCTAGCCCAGAAGCGTACTTCCATGTCCACATGAAAGAACCGCTGTCAGCACCTCCGGGGGACCCAATGGACCTAGACGCCACGCGGCGATTCAGATTCGCACCAAGAACGCCGAACTGGTTTCCCTGACGACCACAAACGGATGAATGCTACAATTGCGGGAAAAAGGGGCACTCCACAAAGGAATGCCCCCAGCCCAAGAAAGCACGAGTTCCATGGAGGAGGCCATACCAGGCAGTAGAAGCCACGTACGAAGAGGATACTATATGCAATGAAGCAGAAGAAGAACTCGAACCAGTGGGAAATGACAGCCCTCAGGAATGGGCCTAAGCAACAGCCACCCAAGGGAGAAACCCATTGCAGAATCAGAACCTCCCTATAGGATACAAACACCCAGGTATGATCGCTAAGGAAAAATCATGATCAAAGTATGGATTATGGGAACAGATAGAAATGAACACAACACCACAGCCCTCGTAGACAGCGGGGCATCCAAGAACTTCGTCGACCAAGTATACACCAAAGCCAGCGGAATTCCAATGCAGCAAAAAGCGACACCAAGACGGGTTCTGACCGTGGACGGGAGGGAGGTCACCGGCGGGTCAGTAACCCACGATAGGCAAGTCCACCTCACAATCAATCATCACGAGGAAGACATCCAGCTATACTGCATTATGATTGGGAATACGCCGATCATCCTAGGACTCCCATGGCTCAAGCTCCATGTCCTGTTGATAGAATGGAAGAATCATACTGTGAAATTCCACTCAGACGACTGTACTGAGAAGTACTTACCTAGCTTACCGAAAGACAACACAGTCCCGGAAGAAAAGGCCACGGAGTAATACCACAGAAAAACACCAGAAAATTGGGAGACCGGCGAAACAGACCCCTGGGAAGTATGCCAGACTGTAATCAACAAAATCCAGGAAACTTCCGACACCAACAAAAATCCAATCCCAGCGGAATATCACGAATTTCTCGAAGTATTCACCGAAATATAGCCTACAGCACCTCCACTCCACTGCACCCAGGACCATCATATTCCACTAGAGAAGGGGAAAATGCCCCCGTGTGAGCCCTTGTAACCCCTGAACGATGAGAAAATGAAGGCTCTCAAAGAATACTTGGATATCAACGAAAAACGAGGATGCATCCGCGCATCCACTTCCCTGGCTGGAGTGATGATCCACTTTGTGAAAAAGAAGGATGAAGGACTACACTTGTGCGGGCATTACTAACAATTGAACGAAATCACGGTCAAGGACCGGACACCATTACCATTAATCTGAGAATCCCTCGATCAACTATCCAGTGCCACCATCTACACCAAGCTGGACATCCGGGACATCTATTACAACCTCAGGATTAAGCCCGGGGACGAGAGGAAAACAGTGTTCTAGACCCAATACAGACTGTATGAGTACTGTGTCATGCTGTTCGGACTAACCAATACGCCAGCCTCGTTCCAACGCAGGATGAACAAAATCCTGAGTGAATACCTTGACATCTTCTGTGTCGCATACCTGGACGATATCCTCATATTCTCGCAGAATCTGGAAGACCACCAGGAACACGTCCGAACGATATTAGAACAAGTCAAGGAAACAGGGCTGACACTGAAAGTTTCCAAGTGCGAATTCCACACCATGGAAATTGAATACTTGGGATACGTGATATCACCACAAGGCTTGCGCATAAATCAGGAGAAAATCAGGACAATCAAGGAATGGAAAGAACCAACGAACGTCAAAGGAATCCAGAGCTTCCTAGAATTCGCCAACTTCTACCGAAGGTTTATAGAAGACTACAGCCGGATCACAACACCCCTGACCCGCCTGACAAGGAAGGAAGTGAGCTGGGAATGGGGCGACGAACAACAGACAGCTTTTGATACGCTCAAAACAGCAATGATTACAGAATCAATACTATAACACATTGACCGTGAGGGACTGGTCACAATCGAGACGGACACCTCAGACTATGCCATCGGAGCCATCTGCTCGCAACCTGATGACAACGGGATTCTGCATCCAGTAGCCGATTACTCGCAAAAACTCAAGGACCCATAACGGAACTATGATATACCCGACAAGGAAGTACTGACAATCGTAGACGCACTATGAAAATGGGACATATATTGCAAAACAACAGGGCCAAAAATCACGATTCTTACCAATCACAAGAACCTGGAATATTGGAAAACAAAGAAAGACATCAACCTACAGCAAGCCTGATGGGGCGAACTATTAACTAATTAAGATTCACGATCAAATACCAACCCGGGAAGCTGGCTGGCAAACCAGACATACTCTCTAGAGAGTCAGCAGACTCTTCCTCGGAAGGGGATATGAAGCATTGGCAGAACCAGGGCCGAATTCTCTTACCTGAGGAAACGTTCAAAGTACTCCAAGCCAATATGACGGAAACCATCAACCTGAAAATAGACAACGAACTTCTGAATGAAATCAGAATGCTAAGTGCAGCGGATAAAGAGATCCAAGATATCCGGAGGAAGAAGGTGAGTGGGACTACCCACGATGGGAAGATCGCGCTAGGACTATGCGAAGAAAACAAGGGGTTGCTAATATATGACAGCCTCATATGGATCCCTGATGATAACAAACTGTGACTATGGATATTACGAGACCACCACGATGCCCAAGCTGTGGGACACCCGGGCCGCGCAAGAACCCTGGAACTGGTTAGCCGAAGCTTCTACTGGCCAGGGCAATAAAAGTACATACACATATACGTCGACCAGTGTGCCACCTGCCATCGATTCATACCAATCCGACACACACCATTCGTATTGCTCAGACCCCTGGAACTGCCGCACTGACCATGGGATACGATATCAATGGACTTCATCATAGCACTGCCGATAAGCAATGGGAAAGATGCGTTGTGGGTGACAATCGACCGGCTAACCAAAATGGGACACTTTGTCACATGCCACAGCACCATGAACCCCGCAGACCCGACAGACCACTTCCTCCGGCAAGTGATCAGACCCCACAGACTATCCAGCAACATTGTATCAGACAGAGGGTCCCTATTCACCGCCGACTTCTGGAAACGAGACACGAAAGCACTCGGGATATCACGCAACCTCCGTGCAGCCTTCTACCCGTAAACGGACGGACAAATGGAAAGGGCCAATGCCACCCTGGAGCAGTATCTCTGGGCATACTGCAACTATCAACAGGACGACTGGGAAAGACTACTACCAATTGCCGAATTCTGCTACAACAACACCCAAATCGGAACCACAATAATAACCCCCTTCTTCGCCAACTATGAATACCAGCTGTGATTTCTGCCAGACCTTGGCACCAGGAACGACGAAACACCGGAAGTATCAGCATATGTTGAGGCATTAAGGAAGCTGCATAAGGACCTCAGAGCAGAAATCAAAGAAGCGCAAATGGCTTAAATGGAGCAGGCCAACAAAGCACGACATCCGGATCCAGTATTGAACCCAGGCGACAAAGTCTGGCTGCAGCGAAAACACATCCGAACAACCCGACCATCAAACAAGCTGGACCACAAGCAAATAGGCCCGTACACCATCCTGAAGAAAGTCGGCTCACGTACCTATAAGCTGGACCTGCCGGCCACTGTCAAAATCCACCCAGTCTTCTATGTCATCCTTCTCGAACCCACAGGTAGCATCGAACCTATCCCCGGACACTACCAACCGCCACCAACCCCCATTATCATCCAAGAACAGCAAGAGTGGGAAGTAGAAAAAATCATGGACTCGCGACGCCAGAGAAACCAAATCCAGTATCAAGTCAAGTGGACCGGTTTCCATGACCCCAACCGTACCCGGTATCCAGCCCATAACTTTGAAAACTCATCCGATATCATTCTGCAATTCCACGAGGAATACCCAGAGAAACCTGCCCCTCAAAATTAGCAGAATGTCTACCAGCGCCACTGTCGATACCAATGAAGGTTGGACCTTCACTGACGATACCACTGTCTCAGAATTCCCCACTACGACCGAACAAAACAATGATTGGGGTCCGGTTATCCATGCCACGACCACGGACAGCTGGAATGTCCCCATGGCCCTGTCACCACCCCTGTCCGCTGTAGAACAGCCCTGACAGGACAACCATACCTCCCTTCTTTGGACAGCCTGCTATGATGATGACTGCAGCTTCCACCGACAAATGAAAGACTACAACTACTACCCCCAATGGAGCAGCGGCCGCCACCGCCACTGCTGCAACCGCCAGGTTTGTGACTGCCCGATGCCCCACCCCTGTGAACTCGTCAAGGTAACCTGGGAATGACACCTCAACCCCATTAACGCTTGTGCGGAATGGCACCGAGGAAAGCCAGTCTGCCCCAAATGCCAATTCCTCGTGAACATGGAAAACCACCACCACCTTCGCTGCAACGCCGCTACACCGCGCTCCACCCTGGCTGACACCACACCCCCACAGGAAGACCAGGAGGCCGCCCCAACCGAACCTGCTGCCGACCCTATTGCCACTGCAACAATGACCGCCATGCTACAGAATGAGCAACTCACACTCCTAGGTGAAATCGTCACCATGATACATCAAACAACCACACAGGATGCGTGCCGCAATCATGTGGTGCACCGCACCCTCACCCAGCGTATGAATGAATTCCATAATGCAGACCAATAGCAACTCCAGCGGATGACCAACATCCTGAAAATCATTATCACCGAATAACAACAAATGAACGAACAAATTCAAACCCGGCAGCAAGCTAGGTGGCCCATCCGCATCTACAGCACCCCCATCCGCCACCATGCTGTACCTACCCATCATGACCTCACCAGAGCTTCGGCCTGGACAGGGGACGTACTGTCACAAATCTCGTGTGACAGGCTCGTAAGCGCCGCTGCTGGGGACGCTGTCATCCTCATCATCCTATGGCTTGGCCTTGTCTCCGCTGCCGCAGCCGCGGTCATCCTCCACACCTAGGTGCCTTATTAGAACATGTCACTCTGGAAGCGATATCCCTCACATCCGACCACCAGCCAGTCTAGATCCTTCTCCTTGTTTCCGTTTGGGTATGCTTGCACGTCCTTTCTTTTGTCATCGTTAGGTATGTTGTTGTGACACTGGGACGTCCGGTCAACGTCGGAGTGATGGTAATATCGAACAAGTCAGGTTTCTCGGTAGTCACGAAGGAGATGGGGCGCACACGGTCTTCGCCGGCGTTCAATTATTATGCAAGAATAACTTCCCCAATGACCCTCCTTCCAAGTTCGCCCACCGTTAGGGGATTCACAGCGAATAATCTAAGGGGTTCGGATCGATATCTGTGGCGCCCGCTGGCTGCGGCTTGAGTGCCGGATTGCACGCGGCTCCGCGGCAACGGCTTGCTCGACGGATCGCTCGGTGGACGGCGCGGTGTGCGCAGCGGCTCGCGTGGCGGCGCATGCTTTGAGACGGGCCCGGCGGCTGGCCTGGCGGCCCGGTTCGCGGCAACAGCTCACTCGACGACTGCTTCACAGGTAAGATCAGGTAAGGAATACGCTCACGCACGCACCAGCCAAGGTGGGCGTGGGTCAAAGCCCGGAGCTACTCGTCCTGGTCGGTACTGACGATAGGAGGCCATCCAATGGTGTTACGGGCCGTGCAATTCCCTCAGCTCATGGCTGGGTTCATGAACACGGCCCCACGATGGCTCAAGCATCGGTTTCGGGGATTATAGCCTTCTAAGGAGGTCCGCCGCGTAGCGGTCGGAGATTATACTACTTGAAGGGGTCCTAGCCGAGCCCCCCGCGTGTTGCCCATCTGGCATTTCCTATCTCCGGCCTAGACTCTCGAACTCCTCACGTTTCCTTCCGTCTCCTTCCCTGATCAGCCGCCGTCTCGCTCGTCATTGCTCGCGGTGTAGGCCACGTAGGCGGATCGTTCGGATCGAGACGGGCCCGGCGTCTTGCCCGACGGCTCGCTCGCGGCGCTTCTGCGGATGGTTCGACGCATGCCCGGCGGCGTGCCCGATGGCTTGCGTATATCATTTCGAGTCGAGACGGGCCCGGCAGCTTGCCCGACGGCTCGCTCGTGTCGCTTCGGCGGATCTGCGCTTCGGCGGATGGTTCGATTCGAGACGGGCCCGGCGGCCCGGTTCGCGGCGACAGCTCACTCGACGACTGCTTCACAGGTAAGATCAGGTAAGGAATACGCTCACGCACGCACCAGCCAAGGTGGGCATGGGTCAAAGCCCAGAGCTACTCGTCCTGGTCGGTACTGATGATAGGAGGCCATCCAATGGTGTCACGGGCCGTGCAATTCCCTCAGCTCATGGCTGGGTTCATGAACACAGCCCCACGACGGCTCAAGCATTGGTTTCGGGGATTATACCCTTCTAAGGAGGTCCGCCGCGTAGCGGTCGGGGATTATACTCCTTGAAGGGGTCCTAGCCGAGCCCCCCGCGTGTTGCCCATCTGGCATTTCCTATCTCCCGCCTAGACTCTCGAACTCCTCACGTTTCTTTCCGTCTCCTTCCCCGATCAGCCGCCATCTCGCTCGTCATTGCTCATGGTGTAGGCCACGTAGGCGGATCGTTCAGATCGAGACGGGCCCGGCGTCTTGCCCGACGGCTCGCTTGCGGCGCTTCGGCGGATGGTTCGACGCATGCTCGGCGGCGTGCCCGACGGCTTGCGTATATCGTTTCGATTCGAGACGGGCCCGGTGGCTTGCTCGATGACTCGCTCGTGTCGCTTCGGCCGATCTGGGCTTCGGCGGATGGTTCGATTCGAGACGGGCCCGGCGGCTGGCCTGGCGGCCCGGTTCGCGGCGACGGCTCACTCGATGACTGCTTCACAGGTAAGATCAGGTAAGGAATATGCTCACGCATGCACCAGCCAAGGTGGGCATGGGTCAAAGCCCGGAGCTACTCGTCCTGGTCGGTACTGACGATAGGAGCCATCCAATGGTGTCACGGGCCGTGCAATTCCCTCAGCTCATGGCTGGGTTCATGAACACGGCCCCACGACGGCTCAAGCATCGGTTTCGGGGATTATTCCCTTCTAAGGAGGTCCGTTACGTAGCAGTCGGGGATTATACTCCTTGAAGGGGTCCTAGCCGAGCCCCCCGCCTGTTGCCCATCTGGCATTTCCTATCTCCCGCCTAGACTCTCGAACTCCTCACGTTTCCTTCCGTCTCCTTCCCCAATCAGCCGCCGTCTCGCTCGTCATTGCTCGCGGTGTAGGCCACATAGGCGGTTCGTCCACGCAAGTCCAGCGGCGGCCTGATGGCTTGCGAGTATCGCAGCGGCAGTTCGTTTGCGGTTCGGTGGCGACGACTCACTCGACGGATCGTTTGCGGTTCCGTGGCGACGACTCGCTCGACGGATCGCTCGCGGTTCCATGGCGACGCCTCGCTCGACAGATCGCTCGCGGGGATAGTCGTTGACTCAATATCTGGGTGACCGGTAGGTGGTCCGTTGATGATTGATGATTCCGATTGATCATTCCGATGATGTTTAGCCGATTCAGGTGATGATTCCGCTGATGATGTCAATGAATCTTCCGATGAAGACCGGTTGCCCCTCGCTCGTCGGCGGGTGGTCGTATAAGTATCCGGCTCGGCAAAGTCACGTGCTGCGGGGAACTACCCCGCACTGCGATGTGAAAACTCTTCGCCTTGGCACTAGATTTCATCAGCATAAAGAGGATAACTCTCGATTGGGTCAGACAGTAGTGCTTTTCCCGTATCTTCACGAGAGTGGCCAGAGCAGGTGCCTCTCCTTAAGTCCTCTCGTCGTGATTGGATGATGTGATTGGGTTGCGTGCGGGGTTGATTTCGTTACTGGACCGGAGCCGGCAGCAATGAGCCCTCAACCGTTCCAGCTAATCCTTCTCGGCCGCAACGGGTACCAAGGTATAGCTCTGCCCCATATCGCTCCCAACAGACTCTCGAACTGTTCCTGAGGTGCGGTCCTGTAGTGGCGTTTGCACATTCCCGAACACGAGCCGGTACTTGGTCTGGAGCTGCCGAGCGCTACAGGATCGGCTTGAAGTCAAGCCTCCGCTTCAGTATTCGGTCAACTCGACGTCCCTCGTCTTGGTGCGGCGTATGCCCTGCATCATAATCGTTGTAAGCATCTCGGATAAGTGGGGGATACGCTCACGCTGTCGTGCGCTGGCAAAGCCCAGAGTTCATCGCCATAATCGGGTGTCAATGACGAGGATGCGAGTGGTAGC
>Ga0307516_10008549_pt1 | contig 11559 bp, 6 predicted proteins | sample 19_EM_MG_FD_203310 | JGI IMG/M metagenome (GOLD analysis project Ga0307516, IMG submission 203310) | Populus trichocarpa ectomycorrhiza microbial communities from riparian zone in the Pacific Northwest, United States - 19_EM | ecosystem: Host-associated > Plants > Roots > Unclassified | place...
CATACACATTGCTGTCAATACTCTTCACACCATCCATTCCCCATAATTTAAGACTCTTGAGCAACTGTAGTTTCCCCAATGGTGGAAGTTGTTCACAGTGGTCACATGTTGATAGCTCCATCTCTACCAGATTTGGTAGCGTCATGTTCAAGTTCATCATCCAATTAGGAAATCTTGAACTTCCATATCCACATATCCTCAACTTCTTCAGATTTGAATGAGGTTGAAGCCCTCCAAGGACCTCCTCGTTATTTACCTGAATAACACTCTTTCTTTGTTGCGGTGGCACAAATGACCGAGGGTTAAAAAGGTAATTTCCATTACCATGCCAAGATAAAGTCAGTGATAAAATAGCTGTCTTCAACTTCAAATTGGCACTTGTGGCATCTTTTAAATTCTTAACATTCACAAGATCTGCGATACTCATTCACCAGCAAGATTATTCAGCCCTTCCAGCTCACTTATGCGACAACCATTCTCCCCACCCCCAATGAACAGGGTAAGTTTTCGCAGGCATATCAATTGCCCCATTCCACAAGGCATAAATCGAAGTGAATAGCAACCCGTGATGTCAAGATATACGAGACTTTTCATGTGCTTCATACCTTTTGGTAATTGGATGAGTTCTCCGCAAGAACTCAGATCTAGTGTCTGGAGGTTTTGGAGTGAGGTTATACTTTCAGGCAGTGTTTTGAACTCGGAGCCTGATATATCTAGATACCTTAGATGTTTCAAATCACAAATTGACTTCGGCAATTTCTTGGCCCGGACATTTCTTAAACTCAAGGCTCGATGTTTTCGACCACGAATCTTTCCCCATCCATTCCAATACTGTTTATTCCTCAAAAGAAGTGAGCGAAGTGATAGGACCTTGAGACCTTTAGAAGACGAAGCTACTGATTTGTTATAAAAAGCTACATGACGGACAGTTTTAGGAATTTCCAACTTCCCATCGCCTTCTGTACTCATATAGCATTCTTGTACTGCAATGGATTGTGCGAGATCATGCATAAGATCATGCATTTTACATGTGATGTTGCCAAATCCATCATCCTCGACCTCTTGCAGAAATGACCTTCCCACTAGTTCATTGAATATCTCAATACCCGTGACGTGCAAATTCATTTCTCTTCTGCAAGAAATAAAGCCATTTGCCATCCACAAAGCAATCAGCTCCTCCCTCATCATCACCTGATCTTTTGGAAATATTGCGCAAAACGCAAAGCATTGCTTCAAATGTGGTGATAGATTAGTGTAACTCAACCTCAAAGCAGGTAAAATCTTGCTTGCTTCTTCTCTTAGATCCCAAATCTCACTTTCTTTGACAGCTATCCACTGATCTTCATTATCTTTTAGCCGCATTAGGTTCCCGAGTGCCTTTATAGCTAATGGAACACCACCACACTTCTTCACTATTGATACTCCAATGGCTTCCAGTTGCGCCCGCTCCTCTGTCCTTTTCATCCCAAATGCAAGCCGTTGAAACAAATGCCAAGAATCTTCTTCAGACAATCTCCCCATGGGCTGGACAAAAGTTGCTGCCATTCTACGAGTAACCATCTCATTACGCGTAGTTACTATTACAGCACTACCTTTAGCTCCGGACCTTAATACCTCTTTCAATTTATTCCACCTATCATCATAATCATCCCACACATCATCTAGTACAAGCAAAAACTTCTTTCCAGTTAACTTTTGTTGGAGGCGTTGTTGCAAGTCATCCAATTTTTGAAGATCACATGAGGCACCCTCAATGGACTATATGATGGCTTTTGTTATTCTTCTTACATCGAAATCAGTAGAGACACACGCCCATATCCTCAAACCGAATTGTTGCTTAACCCTTTCTTCATTGTAGGCCATTTGAGCAAGTGTTGTTTTCCCGAGCCCCCCCATTCCCCATATAGCATAAATAGGGAGATCGTCTGCATTAGCGAGCAGGATGTTGATTAGTTCCTCTTTCTCCTTGCCTCTTCCATAAATTTCTGATTCATTCACGACTGAGCTTGATTCATTCAGGATGTTGCTTGTATGCCGCCCATCGTAGGTATCTACTGCTACGTCCCCAACTCGTGTTGTTAGCTCGAACTTTTTGTTCTCATTGGCAATGACATCCAGTTTCTCTCTCACATTTTTCAACTTATGCGCCATTTTCAATCGAAAAATAAGTGGATTATGATCAAGAGAAAAGAAGGATCGTAGTCGATTTTTTAGATCTTTTTGCAGCCGATGCCTTCGAGCTTCAATTGCAAAGTCATCCAGTACATCATCAACATCATAAGCTGCATCCTTGAGGCGTCTTAACCAAATCTCTAAAGCCTTGTTCTTCCATTGCTTCTCCTCTGCATCCTGGAGCACAGCTTGAACAATTGCGAAGGTGCTTTCGAGATTCTCAAGCTCAGTGTCAAGGCCCCAAGCAAGCCCAGCCTCTTTGAGAGCCTGCAAGCTCAAGTTCTCCAGGATTGGACTCACAAGAGAAGAAACAATTGCATCAGCCATGGCCTGTGATGCTTTGGAAAATCTGGGTCTTGGTAACAACTGAAATCGCAAGATTGGTTATGGGGATGAGAAAGGAAATTTAATTTAACGAAAACACAAGGTTGTTAATGGAAAAGAGAAGTGAAGAAGGGCTTTAAATATGTTCAGGAAATTTTAAAGGAAACACGAGACTGGTTATGGAAAAGAGAATTGCAGAGGACTTTGAAAGCGAGCTGGAAATTTTTATGGAAACACAAGATTGTTTATGGAAAATAGAAAAACAGAAGGACCAAACAATTTCTCACTCTTTGGAATTAATCTAACCTGGACTTGAAGTTTGAACAGAGAAGGCAAGAATTTGTTCCTGGCCCATTCTCTTTAAAATTCTAGCTGTCCAGCATTTGGAGTTTCACAAGGCAAAAGATTCTTATCTTGTCATCTTTTCCTTTAAACAATGACTTCTCAAAGCAAAAAGCAGCACTCCGGAATTTCACCCTTATAATATTGTTTCTGGCATTTTACCTTTTTATGAAAAGCAAATCGTAAAATAGATGGAACATAAAGTAAGTTCAAAGCATTGTTTCCCTCCGTTATCATGGATCAAAACAACAATTTCTTCATTTTTGTTTGGGATTTAACTACGATTCAATCATGCTATTGTCGTTAACATGCAGCTACTGTCTCCTTCCACATGAGAGTTTTGATCTTACTCACAAAAAACAAAACAAAAGGAAGCACTGTAACAAGAGCTAGAGTTTGGTAAATACACTTCTTAACTCATCACTTTCATCAGAACCTCCTTTCCGAGGTGACTTTTACCTCCGTCAGAATTGCTTTATCTCCACTTCCATCCACAGACAAGAATCTTGACCCATTCTCTTTATTACAGGTTTTCCCTATTAAATAAAATAAATAATATCTTAAGGTAATATTTAACAGTTTAAATTTTTAAATTTAAATAATTTTTTAATATGTTATTAAAATTTTAATTACCAAACAAATTCAAATCTTACAATTCTTATTCTTTATTTTAATTAAAATTAATTAATAGTATAAGTTAATAACCCGTGCAAAAATTACAAGCTCAAAAAATATGCTAAAAAGTAATATAAATCTTAAAATTTCACCAAATAATTTAAATTTAATTTTAGTTCGACATGTTTCTTTAATACTAATACGCATATTCTACCAGAAACAAGTCACCGTCTTTCATCATGAGAAAGATCAAGATATATTTCCATGGAAGTACAGTAAGTTTCCTTTTGCAAGACATTGCATAAGATGATAAAATGGATTTAGTTTCAAACTATCAATAAAATGGGTACTTTTACGAGGACTTCTTATGAAAATATTCCACTTCACCTGTACTTCCATTAGTAACATTACCGTCAATAAGCTTTTAAACACAGTTTAAGGAACATAATCTGACCAGGAAACTTGAACATAATATAATTCATAATTTCACAGATGATTCTAGCAACGTAGCTGAGCCTTGAACAAAGAAAAATAGAATAAGAGAACCAGAAGCTAATGTCAGAAGATTAATTAATAGCCTTTTTGTTTTTACATTTCAAATTTTTTTAAAAAAATAATTTTTTTAATATTTATAAATTTTTTTAATATAATATTAAAAATATTTTAAAATATAATCACTCCCACACTTCAAAATACTTTATAATGGTGCTGGCGGGAAAGTTAGTTATACAATGTTCACTTATAGTTGAGTTGGGTCAAGAAATTGAAAGTAAAGCATGAGGTTCGGTAAGGAAGGCGAGGCCCACCTCACACATCAATTGACTAGGAATTTCGTTTTGTTTTATTTTAGAGCAAACTTAACACAAGCCCCTCAGCCATGATTTATTTTAGGCCAACCCTAGCCCAATGTTTTCTCAAAGCCCTAAACTGCCCAGTGCTTGGATCCCAAAGTCTCCAATCTTGGGCTCAAGGAGTTGTAGGTCGTGCAGATCTAGTTCTTTCCAATCTTCAATGAAGGGGTCCTGTGCTAGTGGATTGCACAAATTCAATGCTTGTGATCTCCCAAACCAGAAGTGATTTTGACAAACCGTTTTTTCTGTGGTTATATATACAAGAGATGCCATGGAATTGAGCTTTTTGACAGGTGAGCTTGATACATAGCATTTCCATGAACATGTATAAAGAATATTTCTGGTGGAGACTTGAGATAGCCTTTTTCTAATTAAGATGAAGAGAAAGGCGCATGTATTTCCCCTTCCTTTGCTTTGCAGGGGCTAAATTACAAAAGGCACATATAATGAAAAGGATAGTGCATTTAACTCATAATGATCTTTAAATTACTGATATCCAAATTAGACTAAGGTTAGTCTCTTAAAATTGAAACGGTTCAGAATAGGAGAATTTCTTTCTATGCATATGATCAAACCCTAATCTGGACATCATAAGGCCCTTTTCTAATTAAATAAGTAATCTGCAGAGGCAAGAACTATATGTGATTGATAAGTTTTTGTCTTCTTGAGATGGCATTATTGCCTTGCCTGTTTCAGATTGAAGTCAGACATCAATGCCAGTAAAGTAAAAAGGACTTTCTCCAAAATCAAAATGATTGCCAGTTTCATTAGCAAATTTCAGCTCCAGAAGCAATCGTGCACAAACAAATAATGCCTGCCTGCATGGTTAGCTATACATTGCCTAACATTGTGCATTGACAACGATAGTTTCAGGCTTCATTCTATGTCACTAAGATTACAACCAGAACTAGAATAAAGCATAGGCTCAAGAACACATTACACATATATGATCAACATAATGAAATGAATTAATTAGCGGTAAGCACTCCGACTTCCCTTTTTTTTTCTCATTTCTTCTCCTCCTGGTTTCTTGTTTCTTGTTTTTTCCCCCACAAAATACACACATTTTCTTCGAGCAAAAAAGACTTAAAATGACACTGAAGAACTAACTGACCCTTTTTTTTCTCCTTCCAAGTCAACAACATTTTTTTTTTATATATATATCTATGCCTCCCCTCTCATTCATGAAGACTATGAAACAATACTCATGGAACTAAATAAAAAGGAAAAAAAAATCGACAAGAAAAACATGGTATATAGAAAAAAAGTTTATGCATGATCAGCAATGTTCTTTCCCTTGCCAGTCTGGTCTACCTAATGTGAACTCCAAGCTGGGGTTCTTGCAATCCATATTAGAAGATCCCAAGTAGCTTTTCAGCTGAGTCGAATTACATTCCTGCAGTATTAATTAAGACATTTTCATGTTACCTCCTAAAAGTGAATAAAATTCTTATCCCTTCTGCTAGATTTCTGGCAAATTTTGATCTACTCAAATTTTAAAAAATTTAGACTTTGGATGGTACCTCCATTTGATGTCCAGATCTTTGTTGTGACTGGAATGTTCCTTGCCTGTGCCCATCTATGTCGTTGGAGTTTGTCTGGGGCCATGCCTCTCTACCACTGAAATAGTAACATAAGTTTTAATTAGCTTGAATTTATATTGACATGGTGCAGCAATATCAATATTTGTAAACCAATGCATATAATTATTTAGATTGGTAAAGTTGATAGACCATCTTTTATAGTTGAATGCCACAGATTCAGCTGAAGCTTAATCAATTAATTGGAATGGTAACATTGTCTCTTATTTCAAAGCTAATTAAGAACAGCTCAACTTTCATTTTCAATAACCTACAAGGGTCAATTTCTGTCATTTTCCCTAATAAAAAAGTCCAATATAAGTCACATTTGATACGTGCACAAAGGCTATAGAGGAAAGGATCATGAGCTAAATATATGCATGGAGACAGAGGCCAAGCCCTTGTACCTATACAAGGCATGTCATTTCAATGAATGCTATTAAGTGCTTAAGAACAGCCTGAAAAGGATGTTACAGGCAGCAGGGAGAAAGATGTGTGTGATGGAAATGTTCTTAAGTGCTATGACATTTGAGGAAATATCAACACAGAAATTGTTAGTTGCTTCCATTCTAATTAAGTACTGGCCCTAAAAGTCATACAATATTCTATTTTAGATAGGGCAGTATCTAAGATCAAAGCTTTTGCTTGCTTGTGAAAATCTAGCTACCAGTACCTTTACATTTACACTTAGTGTAATAAAACTCCATTATAGGCAGAATTTTAGTCACTAGTCCTGTTACTCTATTTCTGTCTATCTTTAATGGCAGCTGGAAATCATTTATTTATGCAGTGATTGCACCCAAAACCTAAAGCTCCAGCGGGGAGTCATGTCAAAGTGAAGGTCCCAGCTGGTTTACATCTCTATTTAAAGAAACCTTTCTAGCCGAAGAACACCCTTGCTGATAAAACCCAAGAAAGCAAAAATCTGAATTAATCTACATGCTATTTAGTGGAAGCAGGTACAAATTATAATTAAATACTAATTGATGAATTACAATGAACAACATTGGCATTTTTAATTTGAACTTTGAGAAAAGGACGGCAGAAAATAAGTCAAGATGGGAACCGATCTTTTTGTTGTTATATGCAATGTGTCCTCGTGATGGGAATAAGAACCAGCTGAGTTTAACAGTAACATGATAATATATTGTTATTCTAAAAAGAAAAAGAAAAAGTGTACGTAGCTGTGGGAATTGCTTTCTTTCTTATCCTAATTAGCGTTTGATTGCATTTTGGGAACTTTTTTATATATATAATGGCGTAACACATTAAAGCTACAAATCTCATGTCAGCAAGAAAATCTTCCGAAACATAAAAGATCGAAAAAGAAAAGAAAGAAAAAGAAGAACATTATATAATACACTATAATATTGAAAGCAAAAGCTGCCTGCCTGCATGCAAGAGAAGAACTCTTTTATTCCTCAAAAAACTGGCGTGAACGTGAGTGGGTTTTGGATTTCTAAGTTGATCAAGTACAACGCAAAAAGAAAATAAAAGAAGAAGAAGAAGAAGAAAAGCATTCTATTTCATTAGTCTATTATACTCTCCTTTAAAAAAAGTGTAGGGCATGCAAAGCATATGTGTGTGTGTGTGTGTGTGTGTGTGTAACGCTTTCTGATGTCTAGCATGCCAATTGTGTACCAAAAAACATTAAAGAGAGTCGCACAAAAGAGAGAAAGAGGTACCTTGAAGAATTACTCCAGAGAGTGGTAGCAGCAGAAGTAGTAGTTGAAGGGTAGTCCATGTCTTGTTGTGCTGTTGACCCATCTGCTTGTACTGCTCTTTGCAGTCCACCTTGCTCATTTGCAGTCCTAAAACTGGCAATTGGAGCCATGTCTTCTTCTCCTGATCCATCTGATATGGCCCTCCGACAAATCAATATATATACCCACCAAAACACTCAAGTAAAATGCAAAAACATGCACATACATTTTTATACACACACAGAAAAAAAGACACAATGTTCTTGAATGTACATGTACATGTGTTGGATGTGTGTGTACATGCATGCATGCACTGTGTGTATCTATGTATGGTACTTGTGCTTAAGGGATAGCAAGATCTTTGATTAATAGGGTTTAGTGGTTAACATGATTTACTAATTAATCAATCGGGTTACAAAGCTATCCAAATTGGGGCAGTGAAAAGCTAAAAATAGCACCTAATAACAGAGAAGGACTAACGCCTCAAACAAAGAAAAAGTTGAAAAATTGAAGACTAAGCAATACGAATTACCTGAAGAGGCTGCAGGCTTGTCAGTGGTCTTAACAGTTCTATACATCTGCAAAGTCCAACGGGAATCCATAGGTAGTAATTAAAACGAAGACCATTCAAAGAATTAAATTGATAAACAAAATATAAGAGCAAAAAAGAAAATGAAAAAATTTAGAAATGAAAAACACTTTTCAAAATTCATATATATATATATATATATATATATATATATAGATGATGAATCTCTAGCTACTTTTCTCTCTCTCTATGTGGGCTTCTGTGCTTGTCTTGGATTGATTCATTAATCACGAGGTTGATGTTTGATTAGGTTGTATAGTAATGAGAGAGTGTATTATTGAGAAATGATGACTACTTTTGTCTGTTATCATTCTCTCTCTCTCTCTCTGTTTTCTTTTTTCATTGAAAGCAGAAACTTGTCTGCCTGAGACCTTTCAGAAGTTTCTCAGGCTCATTTCCTTTCTCTAGTATTCTTTACTTCGCCCATTCACTGCCTTCTTTGGCTACTGTGCCTGTGGGATACACCTTCCGCACATCTATCCTCACATTCAAGACTCTAGGAGGGAGAGAGGGAAAAGGAGAGTGAGAGAAGAAGAGAGATTGTTGATTCATTAGTTTGTTTTGTGGTTTAATCACCTGTAAATGGCTCTTGACATGAGCTAATGTGAGATCTTTGACATCCATGAGTTCAAGAACTGACTTGGGAGTAGCTCCTATTAACAACAAGCCAATCAGTGAAACAAAAAAAAAAGTGCTAAAAGTCAAAACAAAACATGCCAAAACATTAAGAAATGTCTAAAATTCAAAGGATTTGTCCAAAACTCAAAAACCAATCGTTCACACACAAATTATTGTAGGAAAAAAATAAGGAAAAAGAAGAAAAGAAAAGGAGGAGCACAGGAAAATTTTGATTTCTTTACTTTCATGGCCTCCAAGAAGCTCAACAGCGTGAACAAATCTAGCATGAAGAGTGCTGGTCCATCTCATTCTTGGTGCCCTCATGCTCCTCTTTGTTGGAAGTTTTGGCAAGAATCTTGATCTAATCAACCCATGGGGAGAACCGTCGGTAGATCCAACTCCATATTGATTATGGTGGTGGTGCAATTGGTGGGATTTGAAAGCATCCATTGACAGCCCATTAAATCTTGTTGTTGGTGCTAATCTATTGTAAGGACCTGGCAAAGCTTGATTAGGCCCTGATGAGTTTAACATGGACATGGGATCTAAACCTCCTCCTCCAATGCTATAAGGTGAAGAGGTGGATGAAGAAGAGTGAGGATTAACAGAAGGAGAGCACAAAGAGGAAGAAGGATAAGGCATTTGGTAGAAGCACATCTTGGGATCTTTATTCTCTCTTGATGAATGTTCTAAAGGCATAAAAGGAAATGAACGGTTGTGATAAACTGGAATCCCTTTAATTGGCCTCAAACCATCTGATACTTCAAGTAAAGAAACCCCATGATTGATATGATTCAAGTGATGAGTATTACCATTAGAACGGTGAAGATGTTGATGGTGGTGACTTTGTTGACGATAAGGGTTATTGTGAGGTAGCTCTTCAACTCTAGCACTTGATAGATTTCTTCTGCTTCTTATACTTTCTTCATTAAGTCCAGTAGTTGGATGTGCTAGAGAGAGCTCGATACAAGCTTGAGAATCACTTCTCATGGAGATAGCAGTGTTGGACTTACGGATGGCTTCTTGTCTGCCCAAAAGATTGAAGCTTGCATCAATTTTATCCCTAATGTTGCTGTTGTTGTTACATATGGAAGACGGAGAGGAAATATTGGGAGGACTAATGTGTAAAGAAAGATCAGGAACTGGGTTTGAAGAGGGTTCAATGAAAACTCCTTCCAAGGGCATTTTCTTTACAACTTAATGACCTTTTCTCTGGCTAATTAACTAAGCTCATAAAAAAGTGCAAGTATAATGAAGCAGCCAGGTGGGTCTTTAACCCTTTTTTCCCTCTTTAATTCCTTCTCCTTGAAAATATATTTGAGAGCTAGCTAAAGAGAGATAGATATGGCTAACTAGCTACCTTTCACAAAAGAATAGATATAAAAAGCTCGGAAAGAACACACCATTGATTGATCATACTTTAAAGGCTTAAAGGGAGAAAGAGTTGGAAGTGAAGCAAAGAGAAGACTCTTTAAATCTTCATCAACAAACCAACATGCTCAAGAAAGAGAGAGAGGGTGTGTGTGAAAGTAGATGAAAAAGAGAGAGAGAAGGATGTGTGTTGTTACGCAAAGAAGAAGATGAAGGAAAATAAAAATAATTAACAACTACTATATATTAAATTTATATAAAAAAAATTGAAATCTTGAAAGTGCAATGAAAGGAAAGGAAGGATAGCCAGAGAGAGAGAGAGAGAGAGGATTTGGGTTTTGGTTTGCACACCTCGAGAGTATATCTTGGAAAATGACACTAGAGAGAAGAAGAAGAAGACGAGGTCTTTCTCTATCTAGTCAAAACTCAATCACTAAAAAAGAAAAAAGAAAAATAGATAACCCTAAAAAAAAATAAAAAAAACTTTTCAACACTATGTTTTTCCTTCCCCGTCGAGAACGGGATACCAAATGCTAGAAAGAGAAAGACTCTTCCTTGTAGGATTCCTTCTCCCCCACACTCTTCGCCTCTCCCCCTCCCTCCCTCTCTCTCCATGCAACATGTATATTAATTTCCAGAACTTTTTTTTTTTTGCTTGAATTTAAAGATATTTTAGGGTATTATTTCTATGCTTAAATTGCTTGGTTGGCAATTGTTATTTTGAAGAATCTTTTTAGCAAGAATTGAATAATATTAATAATAATAATAATATGTACATCAATTATATACTCAACAAGATTTCTATTTATTTATTTTTTAAAAATTCAAGTGTTGAGATCATTATTAAACCATATAATACATGTATTTTTTTTGTATTATATGGGTAGACCCATTGACCTTTTTATATATGCAGTAAGAGACCCACATAAAGGGTTGTTTGTTTGCTTTCATGTGGATACATCGTAAACCCTAACTCTACATTACCTTCTAATTCCCTTTCATTCTCCCAAATATTCCCCTTCTAATAATAATCCTTCACCAACCTTGTCTCCAGGCATCGTTCGTGGGTTCTTATTATTATGTCATCCACATGAACTATATACGTACAATTATATATAATATAAACTCCTCTAGCTAGCTAGCTCATTGACTATATAGATATATTTGCTATGGTCTCACAAAACCCTAGGCTAAATCAAGGCTTAATTTATAATTATGGGATTGTTAACTCTCTTAATATTAATTATCATGGGAAGCACTAGCTTGTAACCCTATTTGTTTATTTTCTTTCTTTAAATGCTCAAGTGTTTGCTGGAGATAAAAAGAAAAGAAAAAACTTGGTCTGGGGAGGCAGCCCCTTCTTAATTAGGTGTGAAGTGGTAGTTCTACTGCTT
>Ga0307516_10008551_pt1 | contig 11559 bp, 14 predicted proteins | sample 19_EM_MG_FD_203310 | JGI IMG/M metagenome (GOLD analysis project Ga0307516, IMG submission 203310) | Populus trichocarpa ectomycorrhiza microbial communities from riparian zone in the Pacific Northwest, United States - 19_EM | ecosystem: Host-associated > Plants > Roots > Unclassified | place...
GAGAAAGGAAACATATTAGGTAATCGAACAGAGAGACAGAACGGACAACACGCTCACTGATCGGTGGCGATACAGGACAGATAGAAGGAAACGGAAAAGGGAGTACATACAATAGACGGACGGTGAATGCGTGGACGCAATCGGAAAATAGGGTACAGGGTGATCGGATGTCACAGTCATGACAGAGAAGTTCCAAGGAGCATCTTTCTGGGTGAGCCGGGTAAGAGGAACCACAATGTCCGAGTAGTTGAATATAAACCGGCGGTAGAAGTTGGCGAAGCCTAGGAAGGACTGGATGTCCTTTACCTTTCGTGGTTCAGGCCAGTCGGAGATGGTTTGGATCTTGTCCGGAGACATAGTCAAACCTTCCAGAGATAGGCCGTAGCCAAGATACTCTACCAAGTCCGAATGGAACTCACATTTCTCCGGTTTGGCAAAGAGGCCATGTAACTGGAGGCGGCAGAGAACTTCCCGGACGTGCTGCTGGTGGGACTCCATATCCTCAGAGTAAATGAGGATGTTGTCGAGGTACACGACGACGCAGACATCCAGCATGTCAGCAAAGACAGTGTTGACAAAATGCTGGAATGCTGCAGGGGCGTTAGTGAGGCCAAAGGGCATTACTAACCACTTGTAAGACCCATAGCACGTACGGAACGCGGTCTTCCATTCATCGCCCAGAGCAATCTGGACTAAATGGTACGCGTGCCGGAGATCGATCTTTGAATAGATTTTAGCACGGCTGGGTGAGTCCAATAGGTCAGAGATTAGGGGGAGTGGATAGCGATCCTTTTTGGTGATTTTGTTTAGGCCTCGGAAGTCAACACAGAGGCAGAGTGAGCCATCCTTCTTCTTTACGAAGAGGACCGGAGCAGCGTGGGAGGAAGCGGTAGGACAGATGAAACCTGTATTAAGATTCTCGTTGATGAAAGTCCGGAGGGCGGAGAGCTCAACCAGAGACAGTGAGTATAGAGTTCCCAGAGGTGGAGAGGTACCTTCTTCGAGGTCGATCTTCAAGTCGTAGTCGCGATGCGGGGGAAGTTCAGAGGCCTTCGCCTTGCTGAACACATCCGCATAATCGTGATACTCCAGAGGGACAATGTCCAGGTCCGGCGGAGTAGAGGCGGAGGAAGAGTGAGCCTTCACTGAGTCAGAGGGGTGCAGCTGAAGTTGGTACTTGGTGGATCCCTTTAACTTGCATGCAGGCATGAATGCGGCTGCATTGATAGATGTGCGGAGGGGTGCAAACCGGAGTGTTGACAGATGGCACTGGGCCTGGGGTAGACTGGCCGGAGAGGCTGGAGTCAGGGTTACCGGACTGAACCGGAGAGGGAGTCGACGGGGGTGCTAGCAAACTTTGTGCAGGGGTCCGGAATGTTAAACTGCTCAGTACCCAAACAATCAACGGATTGTAGCGGGTGAGCCAGTTATGTCCAAGGACAATCATGCATTCAGAATCTAACGGAGCAAGGTAAAAAGTCATAGGGGTGACATCACTGGATGCGGGGAACTGCACTGATATGTCGACAGCTTGAGTGATTACAAAGTTTGATGTACCGTCAAAGAGCCGGAGAGTAATTGGAGGAACGGAGTAGGTGGTAATATTGTTTTTGTGCGTGAATTGTATATCTACAAAGCAATGTGTGGACCCGGAGTCCACAAGTGCGCGGGTTTTAGGTAAGTCAAAAGATAAGAGGATAACATGTGGCATAAGGGAATTCAGATCGTAAAGAGCGGACGCATTGAGGCGGGCCTCCTTGGGTGCACTTCCAGAGTCAACGCAGCTCGCCGGTTGTGTGGAGGGCCGGGAGCTGCTTACTCTTTTTTTGACTTGGAGTTGGCACCCAAGTTAGTAGAGTCTGTCTTACCGGACTCAGCAGCAATGGCCGCAGCACAAGCCTTGGCCTTTTTGGTCTTCTTTGGACAATTGTCCACGAAGTGACTGGTACCTCCACAGAACATGCAGAGGTTGTTATTGAGCCGCCGTTTGTGCTCGTCAGCAGTCAGCTTTCCGTCCTTACCAAGCTTGTTGGTTAAGTCCGGTCTAGAGCCGGAGGAGGACTGGTTGCTAGTTGTCTTGGACGAGCCAGAGGTGGAGCTGGATGAGTTGCCGGCCTTGGATTTCTCCTGACCAGAGCTGGATGAGTTGCCTCCGGAGTTGGAGGGCTTGGTGGGGGACGAGGTGGGTTGGCTCTTCGTGGTACGAGAGATCTCGTCTTTGCGCTCCCAATAGTGCGCGTCGATCTCCTGACAAAGAGCCCTCAACCCATGCAGAGTCAGGGGCTTCCCAACTCAAGCAATTTCGTCCTTGAGACGATCCGGGAGACTGGAGTAGAATAGGCGGCGGAGCGCGCCATCTCTGTAGTCCTGGACCTGCGAGGCAAGCCGGTTGAAGTCAACTATATACCGCGTGACGCGGTGAGCATCCTTCATCCGGAGGTGCTCTAATTGATGCTCTGCATCAGCGATGGGGTCGTGAGGACCAAAGGTGCTCTGGAGCTCAGCGACGAAGTGGACCCAGCTGTCCATCCAAAGTGGACGGTCGGCCGGATTGCTGGAGTGTAGTAGGTCCGGTTCGAACCATTCTAAGGTCATCCCTTTTAGGTATGACTGGGCGAAAGTTACCTTTGCCCTATCAAGGCGGAATGCCTTGGCTCGATCCTGGAAACAGAGCTCACATTGGACCAAGAAGGTCCTGAGCTTTTTGGGATCCGTACCATCGAAGGTGTCCGGTTCACGGACTTTGGCACGGGAGGAAGAAGAGTCGTTGGTCCGGTGGGAGGAGTGGGAGAGGCGATTGACGGCGACTGCTAAATTTTGGAAAACGGCCAGACCTGGGTCTAGCTCGTCCATGTCGTTGACGAAATCATCATTGTCGTCATCATCATTGTCGCCATCTCCGGGGTCGTCCGGATCACCTCCGGGACCGTCCTTGGGGCCAAACCACTGGTGTTGGGCAGGTTCGCGACATTCCGGAGTGGGGTCACGATGGTAAGGGAATCGATCACTAGAAACGGATTCATGGTGACCTAAGTCTGCAGAACCATGAAGGCTCTGAGATGCAGCATCTCGACGCGGAGTCAAAGGTGCTGTAGGGTTTCGAGCTGTGAAGCTCCGGAATTGGCTAACAGAAGCCAGATGTTGCCTGCGGTTAGACAGGGCTTGATGGGCAGCAGAGAGGTGGAGGTCGTCGACTGCACCTGCTTCTTCAGCAAGTGCTGCAGCAGTACGAGCATGAGAGCGCGTAGTCATAGTCATAAGGTAATAGAAGCTAGTTTGCGTACAAGGTATGGAACAGTGAACCCACACAAGTGTGAGTCTGAAATACTGTCAAGTCCGGGTCTACTCCGGTAAGGGGTCTGGTCAAGTCCGGACGGAAACGGATGAAGGAGAAGGGCAGAGGCTGGACAAGGGTTTAGTCTGGCCAGAGTTGGGACCAATTGGATTCAACGACAAGGGGATTGAGCGTTGATCCCTTGCATAGGTTCCAGTCAGGCGGAGACAGAGGTGGAGACAGACGGAACAGGAGTAGAGACTAAGTTGATTTCAGACTGAAGAATACAGGATAATCTACAGAGTACTTATACTAAGTAAGAACTAGGGACAAGGACTTACGGTGACATGTAAACAGCCTAAAAAGCAGACAAGGGATAACCGGAGAAAGTACTAGGTCAGGTCTGGGTAAAATAAAGTCAGGTCCAGTGAAAATGCTACAAGGTATAGGATATATCAAGTTCACGGAGAACTCACGAACGGGCAGGGCAGACGGTGAGGTGTGGTAATGAACGAACAGAGGATAGTCCAAGGGTTGTACTTAACGGAGGCATATCTGCGCGACCATGACCGGAGTAACTGTGAGCGACCGGAGTTGGGCTAGAGTGCTGCGATGCGACCGGAGTGACTGGATAAGACCTGGAGCTGGACATGGTCGTAACAGACATGCCAAATTCCAATGCTGGGTTAGATTCTTAATGTTACAGTCCAACTTTTTATCTTATCTAATCTGTGATTAGATAGTGTGTTATCTTATCGTAGTGTACAGTTGTATCTTATCTACCTTAGCCTAGACCAGTGCCTCATGCTGTACATGCTGCCTCCCTTGATGTCATTTCACATAGCCTTAGTCCCACCATGACATCACTAGCATAGCATTGCACAGTACATAGCCTCGTGAACAGCCTCGCATAGCCCTCATGTAGAGTAGTATATATACAGTGCAATCCCGCACCCAGAGGCTCTCCATTTGAGCTCATCTTGGGTCTTTGCCCTAGCCTCTTGAGTCCTATCCCCTCAGAGTCTCTGTGTGTAGTTGGGTCCTTGGTGTTTTCGCCTAGGGTCATCTCACTTAATGTGGGTGGAAGAGAAATGAACTGGTTGCCTTCTATCCGCCTTTGCAGATTTCTGCTGTATTGACAATTGATGTCATAGAAATTTACCACCTGCTGGTCCTGGCCCATTCTATGGTGCACTGCATGCACCAGGGCATAGTCCATGTTGATTTGCCTAGTCACCAGTCAATGTGAATATGTAATTGTATACTGTGGACATACTGCTCTCCCTTTTGAGAATCCACCATGGCATGGGGAATAATGCAGCCATGTCTTGCACAGGCACACCCACCAATTCCAGTTGAAGCCAACTGACTTCTGTTTGAATTAGCCTGGTTGACTGCCCAGTGATTGCTGCAGTCTAATTTCTGACTGTGGCATGGACAGTTACCGCAGGTGGGTAAATGACCATGGCTCAATGGATGGATAATCTACCTCTATTTGATTCACACTCCCTGCTAAATATGTTTTATAAGCCCCTGATGTTACCATGAATCCCTTCCCATCCATCAACCAGACATCATTAGAAGCTGATTTGAGCAACATATGCTTGGCTTTGAAATTTCCATCCATCACAATTATTTGAGCATATTTCCAGCTACCATTATAAGTAGGATTTGTCAGGGGTACAAGATCATAACTCACTGCACAAGATCCACCTCTCCTGCAGGTGGAATATTGACCCCAGGTTGAGGACATGCCAGGCAAAAGAGGACCAGCTCCCCTGGCCCAGGGTCTGATGATCCTGGATGAAACCCCTGCCACTTGAGAAATTTCAGCAGTCTCCATGCCCTGGACACTCTCAGAAGCTCATTGTGCCTATTCTGTCATGGCAACATCAGTACTGTGGTAATGAATGGGCTACTTCACTCACTGGCACAGAATGTGGGAATGCATTGGATGTCACTCTCTGCAGCTTACTATTGTAGTTCATCATGGTGGTGCCACATTTCACATTATCCCAAATAAAATCATCCAGCACTTGGAAGCTAAATGCAGACCTGTGACTTCTTGTTGTTGCAGGGAAAAGGCTGGCCATCATGAACTGTAGATGTGAATCCTCAGAACCATTGCAGCTGCAGTACTGAATATCACAAAAGTGCACTCCATTTGTGTGCACCAAGGTTAGACAACCTCTGTCCCATGGTCTAGTCAGATGAGGCAGTTTCCCATCATCATCCATATCTTCCCAAGCCTCTTTATCATCGCTTGCAATATTCCCATGGCTATGTCCCCCTCCGGGACAAGGTTTTCCACCATGGCCCAAGTGCATCACAAAACCAATCTACTCTATTAATTATTATGTAGATATGGTGAAAGAAATGACACACCAAGCAAAGAGAGAAGTCCTTGAAGAAGGTTCCAGTCCATCTCTGAATCCAATGGAAGGGACTCTGCTGGTGTGCATCCAAGCAACAGTTACTGCAGAACATACGTCTATGAGCACACTCTGTGCACCTAAATGTGGCATCCTTTCCACAGCACATGCAGACCTTTGATTCTGTGGGTGACTCCATTTCCAGCAGCACAGACAAATATCTGGCCTTGAAGGGGAGCCAGTCTTGAAGATAGTGATCCTGATTGGATGAAATAAACTCTTAAATTAAAAGGGGACATGGAGCAATCTGACCTGGTTCCTTGGCAATCTACATGCTCACAGAGGGGGGTCATCTATGGCAGCATATGCCTCTACTGGCTCATCAGGAAAGAAATTTGTGTGCTCTAATGCAGATGAACAAACCTGAGTTGGGGATTGATTGTCATCCGCTTTTTCAATGCATGCCTTCTTTCGGGGTGGAGCCTTGACTATCTTGTCCTTGGATTGTCTACCTGATCTTACTGTCTTCCATGACACCTGCATTACAGGTGTAGATGGTCCAGCTTTAATTACCTTGGACTTCCCCATGATGGTCTCTGGATGCAAAGCTCACAGAAAGGATTGCTTTTGACCTCAAAATGCCTCATTGCAATACCTTGAACTCAGACAACTTCCATGATTGCATTGGGATCCTTGGTTCCCAATCTAGTTCAGGACAATCTTCAGGTACAAATGAAAGCTTGCCAAATATGGAGTGAGATCTTGTGATAGGTGAATAAGGGTCGTGAATTTGGACTCTGAAGGAATGGACCTTTCCATGTATGGTATAGCATTTGCAAATATTCCCAGAACCTTTCCAAATAAGCTTCAGGTGCCGTGTTGTATTTGCACATAAATGGGAAGGCAGGATGAAGGGTCCCTGTGACATGGGAAGGGGGTGACCATGGGAACTTTGTTCAACAACCCAGTATGTGCACCAGAACTTAGGAATTGCAGAAAAGGTTACACCTCAGTCATGTCTGATTCTGAATACAGCAGCAGCAACAGTAGTGGGGACTCCAATGGCTCAGGCCAAGGCAAGACCCCTCTCCGAAAAGATGAGGTGGAAATTATCCAGGGGAAATTGGAACAGTGGATGGGTGCTGATGCAACAAGGAGGAAGTCCATTTTCAAGGACATTGCACACACTGTTCAAGGGCTGGAGGCCAACAGGACCCTCAAGAGTAACCAATGGGTGGTGAAGAAGAAGGTGAGTGCTTCCCCCTATTTAGAAGTGTTACCATATTGTGTCTCCATAGGCAATTAAGACATGGCTCTATAACCACAGTTGTACCCGGAAGAAAAAGCAACTTGTCAAGTATGGCTGGAGATGGAATACCTGCATGGTAGTAGCACACCAACAGAAGGAGAAAATAGATTCTCTACTGACAAGAGCTGGGCATGCACCAGGATCTAACGGGTATATTAAATTTTATCAACAGGCAGTGGGGAAGGTGATCAAGAAAATGAGCCCAAAGAAGATTGAGCAAGCAGCTGGGACAGCAAAGGAATGGAACAATAGCCACCCCCCTGCAGAGGTTCAAGCAAAGTGAGTGTATTATTCCATTTGTGAATTTCACTCAGGTGTGGTTAGAACCATGGAAGCAAAAGGCTGGAAGTTTGCATGGGAGTTTTCAAAGGAAATGTGGAAGCAATGTGGTGCAAGAGTGGTGGTGATGGCAGCTTGGAAGGATGCTGCCGGGGATATTATGTATGGTCTGTAGGTGTCACATCCATGCCAACTCTGACACATCTCCTACTTGCTCCAATGTATCTCCTCTTTGCTCCAATGTCTCTCCTACCAACTCCGATGTATCTCCTATTTGCTCTGACGCCTCTCTTACCAACTCTGACATATCTTCTATCAACTCTGATGTTTCTCCTCCAAACTCCTACTCTGTTCCTCCAGTCTGTCCAGCCCACTTCTGTCATACCTTCAGGTACATACCCTGTTTCCTTCCTGTCACTTACTTGTCACCCTGTTGCTACTTACTCCTTCCATGTGTTTACCCCTTTCATGTGTTCCCTCCTCTCATGTGTTTCTCCTACTCTGCCTTTCACATGTATTGTGTTTATCACAAGGATCCTGTCCTTTCAGTTAGTATACAAGTCTCTGTGTATCTTTTCATACCTTAGTACAAATATCAACAAAGCTTAGTGTTGCTGCAACTTCAGCTAGTAGCTGACTTTGAAGTTGTAGTTGGTACCAGCTAGCCAAGCTGAGTGTTAGTCAGAGGCACCATTTCACATGCCCTTTAGTGGCTAGACTAGTGTGGCTACCAACTTCAAGTCGACTAGCCACTAAGCAAAAGCATATGTACATGTAAGAAATTGGATGGTGGACACCTGCACATGTTTACAATGAAAATCTTCATATAATTGTATGTATACATAGTGTACGTACTACATAATACATAATTGATGGCGACTCATCTTTGAGTGACTTGTATGACACTGTGACTGCTCACAGGATATGCATGTAATGGACTGGATGGCATGCAGGGGATGAATTCAACTTGCATCCAGTGTGCCTTGATACTTATGACAAATAGGTCTTCAGCATAACAGACTACACTGTTCTCTAAATGGAAATGACCAGAGGTAATGGTGGTCACTGGCTAGAGTTGTTGCATAGCCTCAGAGGCTTACTAGGGCTGATCAATAAGTTGATGTGAATATAATGTACTACTTACTGGTCATGGATGCCTTGAGGAATGAGGACATAGCGAGGTCAAGACTTAAGATTCAAGGACTAAGGTTGCAGTGACAGATGTTGAGGTGGTGGCCATTGTCATTGATTGTGGTGGTTGACATTATGTAAGGGCCTGGAATAACTAAGATATGGCCAACTATGAAAATATAATGTATGGTTGACGGTAGTACATACTACACAGCACACATATGTTGTACAAGAGCTGGACAAAGTACCAAATCAGCACAACAGTGAGATATCTTCGTCCATGTTGTCTGCCTCATCTTTCGCAATAGCAATCATAATGTCATCTTGTCAAGTCCGGGTCTACTCCGGTAAGGGGTCCGGTCAAGTCCGGACGGAAACGGACGAAGGACAAGGGCAGAGGGCTGGACAAGAGATTAGTCCGGCCGGAGTTGGTGACCGCTTGGATTCAACGACTAAGGACAACGAGCGTTGATCCCTTGCGTAGGTTCCGGTCAAGAAGGGGAGACGGAGACAGAGACGGAGACGGACAGGACCAGGAGTAGATGACTATGGTTGATTTCAGACTGAAGAATACAGGATAATCTACAGAGTACTTATACTAAGTGCAAACTAGGGACGAGTACATACGGTGACAAGTAAACAGCCTAAAAGGCGGACAAGGGACGACCGGAGTTGGGACTAGGTCAGGTCCGATGAAAATAAGTAAGGTCCGGAGAAAATACTACAAGGTAGAAGATACAAACGGAGCACGGAGAACTCACGGTACAACAGGGTGGACGGGGAAGTGTGGTAACGACTGGATTGAGTCTAATGCAAAGGGTCGCACTTAGCAGAAGGGTATGTGCGTGTCCAGGACCAGAGTAATGCGCAGAGGTCCAGAGTTGAGCTACAGTGCTGCGATGCGACCGGAGTAACTGGATAAGACCCGGAGTTGGGCATGGTCGTAACACATCTACCGCCTGTGCCAACTCAGCTCTCGTGAGGTTTTCATCAATAACCTTTGCCAGTTGATCTTCTCCTTCAACATCTTGCTGCATCTCCTTCTCCAATGTGATCCAGCCATTCATGAAGTCCAGCCTCTCCTTTTTGAGGAAGAATTTTGTCATTTGAAGTGCCTCCATGAGAATTGGGCTGATCTGATTGCGGTGTTTTGTCATTGTTTCAGCACTGGAGGAAAATACTCATTCACATGGAACTGAAGATGCTTGGATGGGGAGATAGTTCATGGTGATTTGGAACAATGTCGGGAAGGTGGAATGGGAGACCTAGGAGGACACATTAGCCAAGCAAATGAAATCAACTTCTACTTACATTCCAAAATGCCAATGGATCAGTATCTGTTGCAACCTCAGTTGCGAGATATGTACCCAGTTCTTGTTCAACAGCTTGCACTCCACTGACCCTTTGTGTGACATTCATAGTCGGGAGATTGAAGCATGATGTGAGTAAACAAGATTGACCACCGCCTTGTCAGGGGGTGGGGGAGCTGCACATGTTTCAGGCATCCACTTCTTATAATCCTCCATCTGTACAGAATCAGTATGAGACCTCAGGCTGTCACTGGGAATGACAAACCATGTCCACAACTGTCTTGTGTGCCAAAACCTTCTCCTCATCAATCCAATATTGCATGATCCACATGAACTGGATAGTTGGGTTTACAACTACAGACATCAAAATGAGCTATATTTCAGTTGAATCAGATCAACCTACACATAGCGATGATGTATGCACGGGTTTCTCCCATGCGCTGGTAATATTTCTTGACACATCAGAGGCCAGCACTAATAAAGGGAGCACACCAAGGAACCAACCTGCTCAATTCATCCCATTGAACAATGAGCATTTCAAATGTAGGAACTGCACCACCAAGTAGTGGGGTGTGCTCGCTGGACATAGCATGCTGTGCACAATGTGGAACCTAGGATAGATCATAAACAAGTTAGTAGCAAAAAGTCCTTTGGGGCATGTAAAACATACCTTGAGGACCATCTCCAAGTCCTCCAAAATAATCCAATCTACTTCAGTCAACTTCCAAGTTGTGAGATCTTGGTGTCCTGGCAAGTCGAAGAATCACCAGACAACCTGTTGGTCCTTGGAAATTAGATGTGCCACATGTCTTATTGTCACAATGCACCTGACAGTACAATTGCAGTCAGTTCACCATAAAATATCTTGAGTCCCAGCGGGTTTTGGTATCATGGAGGAGTTCGAGTGTGGGCAACTTAATCACCTTCTGGTCTTCATCTCTCCACCATTTTTTTATCATTTCCATCCAATATGATCTCCTTGAAGGTTTCACGATGCAGAATGAACACACAGTGCGCACCACATCATGAGCATGTGCAGCAGGATCTTTCCTGAGTGCTGCAATGTATGCATGCTTATTGATATTGCTACTGGTGATTGCAAATAATGCATCACGAACCAAGGTGAAGTCAGCAGAGGTAAAGTTGTCTGTTGCATGCTTTGAGCATATGTGTCATATCCATACTTTTCCCAGTCGCAACTCCAGTCTAACCTTGGCCTGCCTGACCTCTCCTTAGGCATAGATGCAACTCCGGATCTAGTCTGGCCATCTCCAGCCCCATAGCTGCACTCCAGCTCAACTCCGGTCACTACGACCATCTCCGCCTCAGGACTAACCCCTGTCTTCCTACAGACAGATCTGCGGTCTAACTCCTCTGTGTCGGACCTGTATCTACCATTAGTCGCTACTCCGGTTTCAGTCCGGCCACTCCCTTAGCCTTGTCTGCAACGTAGCCCAACTCCGGCTGGTATATCCAACTCTGGCTCAGTTCTGCTCCTGCTCTTGCTCCGCTTCCTCTGTCAGGTCCACCAATGGCCTAGGACATTTCTATGTCCAACTCCCATCAGGAAACTGTGGACAGCAAGATAATCCATTATAATCCAGGATGATGGTTTGATAAAGGTTGTCATTGGGAAGTCTAGGATTATCTAGGATTATCTAGCCTACCTTTCATTACCATTTTGTCACCACTTCCCTGATGCCGGACCTTCCCCCGGCTACTCCGCCCCTCCTCCACCTGCACACTCCCTCCGCTCGTGCACTTCCTCCGGTTCCACTTCCTCCGGTCCTGGACATCGCTCCGGACTTAACATTAGTTAAGTCCACCTCTGACCCTTACCTGTCCTGTTCCAACCTAGTTCCCTTGTCCCTGCTTTTCCTCCGT
>Ga0307516_10008553_pt1 | contig 11557 bp, 7 predicted proteins | sample 19_EM_MG_FD_203310 | JGI IMG/M metagenome (GOLD analysis project Ga0307516, IMG submission 203310) | Populus trichocarpa ectomycorrhiza microbial communities from riparian zone in the Pacific Northwest, United States - 19_EM | ecosystem: Host-associated > Plants > Roots > Unclassified | place...
CGATGATCTCTGTTGATCCACTGGCTCGTGCACCCTTCCCGGATTGTTAATGGCTTACGCGTCGCCCCGCGATCAAGCCAACAAGTGATCAGTTTTATTTGGTACTTATATCTCGTCTTTGTGTACAATAGTTTTCCTGGTGCTTCTTTTTAATCCCACTGTTGTGCACTGTCACACTTGGCTCGAATCGAAGTTCCTTCATCTCTCGTGTAACGGCGTCTCTAGATTGGCCATCTTTGACTCGCCGTTTCATCCAACAGGCTGGTATCCGCGTTGATCTTCTGACATATTTTAGCCTGCATTCGACCCCTGTACGAAGTGAAACGTTCGCGAGCCTACGAATCCATGTCATGAAGTAAAACTACTGCGCAAGCACAGACGGCAATGATTTTTCGACGTTCCGTGCCCCACGTATTACATATCACGGTCTGGAACTCTCGGGAACACTTCTTCGATCCTATGGAGCGCAATTTACAGTCGCGAGTGCAGTGTGCATGGAACTCGCCTGCGACTGCCCCTGCTCCACTTGCACCTGCACCACCATACTCACTGGATCCTCCCTTCTTTGAGTCCGAGTGTGAGTAACCCTTGGCCGTCCCCGTTGCCTCTGGGTAATCCCGAGTCATCTAACAGTGCATTATTGAGATACGTTGATGCATTTTTAGTGGACTTCTCGCGTTCGACGGTGTTGAATGTCAGCTTTCGTTTCGACTGCGTTGAACCGCCCTGTCAACCTTTGGTGTCCACCGCGGGAACGATGTTCCTAATGTTGTCCACGCCTTGGTCAACGTTGAGGACGTCCGCAACAAGGACGCGATTTGTGTTGAAGGGACGAACTCAGTCCATCGTGGGCTAACGTGCAGCAGCAGCAGCAGCAGCAACAACAACAGGAAATAGCCTTTGGACAACCTGGCGCCTTCGGAAGCGAAGGTATGTACAAGTCATTACCTCTTTCCCATGAACGATCATGTCCTCAACAACTTTTGGGTCAACCAGCGCATTTGGTCAGGCCCAGGGCCGGGATCTCAGCTACGTCAGTGCATCGCACTTGCAAACCTTTGCATACCCCCTTGTAGTCAGCTTCAAGACCATGATGTTCACCACACAGGACCGACAGCAGGGGCTTCGCGTCATCCAGTTCACACTCGTGAACGGGCCAAGGTCTGAGCATTCAAATCCCCTTCGGTCGACTCTCGCAGGGTCCAGTCATACTAACGACTGAGCGGCGTACCAGACAACCAGGCTTGACGCTCGTATATGCCCAAGATCCTGGGTCGAACCGGGGGAGGCTTTCGGGTAACGAAGGCTTTGACAGGTATCGCGGGGATCGGGCGAGGCTCTTCCACATAAGTTCCGGTCCCATCCCACCTTTATCGCGCAGCTGTGTCCGCTGAAGAGGACACCCCTCCCGTGCAGTACATCGTGTGGGCCAGTGGTCTGACTCAGCCTCCACTGATCATGGCGGAGTTGAAGGTACCCATGAACATTCTTACATGAAGATATTGCGTCCAAGTCAGCATATGGAGGTACTTGCGGACAGGGAGTATCCACTAAGCGGTACTGTCCGACATAGGAGAGCCTTCGGCGATCTCGGACCTTTTCCTGGGGAACATTCGTTCGCGGTTGACGCCGGCTTGGTTTGAGATAAATCCATTGTTTTTTACACGGGATGTGTGGATGGTAATGGGTCACCCTTCGGGAAGTTCTGCCATCGATTCTGCGGACGAGAAGGGAGGATGGGATCCTTGATGAACGGAGAAGTATTACCACGCCCTTCAGTTCACTTCGTGGCTCACGTTTTCTCCCTTCACGGGATTGTGACACTCGATTCAGACTACTCTGAGGCTGGTCTAATAATTTACCTCCTTCATGGAGGTTTTTTTCCGACTGAAGAGGAATGCGAGTTCGCGGTGCGTTGACAGTATCTCCACGAAGACAATTATACTCAATAACTAACGCGTTGTGGCCTCGGGCTTTCTTCGTATAAGACTTCAATTTATGCAGCATAGACCACTACAAGCTTGCACGACGTTATATGATGCATCCCTAAACATATGCTATTCTGACACGGCACCAGCCTAACCATCGTGTGGAAACTGAACAGCGTACGCATCATATATGCATTTATACCCTGTCTCATCTCAATCTCACTCCATCGTCAATAGATTAAATACCTTGCATCCCCACAGTTCTCCCCACATACATACATCTTCTCATCTTGTTCGTACTTAGTCTGCCAGACACAATACAATCACCGATTTGCAATCTCAGGTGGTACCACCCCAGTCTAGGACCATAACGTCCAAAAGGTGACCACTATGCCGATCATAGTCCGACCCAATTCACTTTGTCGGGTTCATCTGTGACGGGATAAGGCTTGCGGTGGGTGTCAGGTTGCCTGATGTAGTCGGGCCAAAGCACGACCATCAAACGAGCCAATCGCATATCATACATCCAAAGAAACCGTGACAATGCGAATAACAGTACTCACTTTTTCCATCTGCCATGGCAAAGTGCGCGTCTTGAACTGCGACTGTCCCTCCTTATCTGCAGAGCCCCCGTATTGTCCTCATGTTGCAATAGCCGACTGGCCATGACGAAGTAGAGATTCAAGACCTGCAATGACCATATCCTAAGTATGTATGTGAGCGGCATCAAACGGACTGGGAGAACGTACTGTTTTCTTGTATAAATTTCACCGCCGACACGAATTACGCGGCATCCCAAATACGTCTCGACCGTGAAGCTCGAGATCAAGTCTGCGATCACAAGGCGGGTGGCCCGTTGTTAGATCAGACCTATCTGTTGACGAGCTATGGCCGTTTCAAAGCCTTCGATTCGTACCCACCTATGATGGCACTTGAAAGCTGAGTTTAGCCAGTCTAGTAGCATTTGCTTGCTCCCCAGGGGAGAGACAGTCGCAAAGAGATGAGAAATTCGATGTATGCCCGCAGAGGAGACATCGACAAGGCGAGACGTCGAGGGTCGCTACAACAGAGTGTTCTGCTGCTTAGACTCGACCGCGCACGCGAGATACCATAAGATTCACCGAGGATGAGGACAGCAGCGCCGGAAGGGGGCATTTCATCCGAACGTCAAAGCTTACACTGGTGCACTCGCCTATCAGCTTTGTGTGTCATCGAGGCAGGTATCATGCGTACTCTGCGGAATGCCAAAGACGCAGGTGGTTTGTAGGCCACACATAAAGGGTTAGACGAATACTAAAGGGGTAGGATGCACCTTCTAACGAGATAAAGTTGGCTAGGAACTTGAGCTGTGGAATTTGTAAATCATGGCGAGCTTTCCCTGCGGACGAACGGGCCAATCGGAAGAATCACTCACCCCAGTCGACGGACACCTTTGAATGCCTTCGAGACTCAGCAAATATGTTAGGCAGTTGCGGTGCTCCTTGACTCGTGCCAAAGCTGAAATGAAATTTGAAAACCCGACTCTGCAGCGTGTAAAGCACATGTATATACCAGGTTGCAAACCTGTACAAGCCTGAAAACCCCGCTTCCCATCCTTGCTGCTCTCGACTTGCAAGTGCAAGATTTTAACAAACCTGTATTTCTCCTGCCATTGTCGAGTCACACATGGCCAATACTCGTCGTTCTAAGCTGAAGCCCTGGAAAACCAAACCCATTCAAGCCACATCGGACCCTCAGTTTGCCCTGGTACGCAATTGGTCCTTTGCAAGAGAGCGTCTTGATCAACCAAAAAGAAATCAGACCCAAGGGACATCGCCCGCTCTTGTCCCCAATATCGCTTCCACATCGGCGAGATCCACCGGCGTCGCCACGGGAAAACTGGAGAAATTGAAGAATTTATTACCGTTTAGTCGTTCCAACCAAACGATCGCAAGTGCCTCCATGAGCGTGAGTGCATTTATTCAAGCGGATCTAGGGCCGTGTAGTTACTGACCCGCTCGTCTACAAAATAGCCACCAGTGCCGACAAGGACAGTGGATCAGGCAGTCGCTCCTGTGACTCTGCGTGACGAGATCGATGCTGCCGGAAAAAAGCTCGATGCAGTAGTACCTCCTTCACGTGCTACGCAAGACGCCGTCGGACTTGTCGGTGAGATCGACACTACCGTGTCTCACATAAACACCATCAGCTCGACGTACCTCGAACCACTCAAGGTTTTCAACACCGTAGTCAGCACCATTGCAAATGTACCACATCATATTTGACTTGGAGTGACAAGCAGGATGACATTTATACACAGGTTCACCCTTACACTCAGATGGCACTGGGGCTTCTCACCGGTGCCGCTCAGGTGAGCCTTTTGGTTAGCGGAGACATGCATCTCACATTACTGTCAGGTGATCATTAGGCAAGCGAACCTAGACCACTCGGTCTCTAGCCTACTTTCAAAGATTCAAAATGTCTATGAGTTGCTCCTTAAAGAGGATGCCGAGGCCCTGGACATGATGAAGGATACACTGACGTGCATCGCCCAAGTGGTCAGTAGCTGTGCCCAGTTTATCGCAAACTATTCCAAAACCGAGAACTTCTGTACGCCACGCCGAATACTTTTATCACGCCCTTCTAACTAGGTATCATCTCAGTGAAACGAGCCGCAAAGAACATCTTTTCCGACGCACAGTCCGTCGTCGACGAATACAACAAGGCTCTGGATGAATTGATGCAAGAATTCCGCGATCGTGCCATACGGGACACGCACATCAACGTCCACCGTGTCCTTGATATCATGGAGGACCTGAGCCTAGATAGTATGGCGTATGCAGGTGGCGCGGGACTCAATACGACGAAGAAATGCCTGGATGGAACGAGGGAGGACATTCTGAAAGAAATCGTAGATTGGATTAACGACCCCGCCGTTAACGTGCCGCGGATCTTCTGGCTTCACGGCCAGGCTGGCAGGGGAAAATCCGCCATCGCTCACACCATTGCGCTGCGGTACAAGGATGCAGGGGGCCTTTGTTCATGCTTCTGCTTCGCCCGGGATCGGCAGTCGGAGCATCGAGAGGAAAAGATGCTGTCGAACATTGTTCGCGACCTGGCTAACTGTGACCCTGCTTTTCAACGGGCGGTGGTTGGAGCTCTCAAGGAGGACAACACACTCAAGGCCACAAACGACGTGATGCTACAGTGGGAAAAGCTCCTGAAGCCTCTGTCAAAGGTTTCGGGTGGGAGAGTCGGCAACATCGTCGTGGTCATTGATGCATTGGATGAGAGCGGACGCAAGGAATCGCGGGAGCATATCCTGGAGGTGCTCACTAAGGCTGCCTCTCCCCCTTCCAACTTCCGCATACTTCTCACGTCCCGACCATTAGCCGACATCGTGGATGCTCTTCGCGATGCGCAGCACGTGAAAGCGGTTTCTTTGGACGAGTTCTCTGCCGAACGTGACATTCATATGTATGTATCCAAGCAACTCAAGGATCGAAGAGGTATTGGTGCAACAGAGATCGACCAGATTGCGTGCAGAGCCGATGGCTTGTTCGAGTGGGCCCGACTCGCCTGCGAATGGATCAGACCAGGCATTGCTGGTGAGACGAACAAGGAACGCTTCGACGACTTGATGGCGCGCACATCGCGGGAAGGGGAAATACTCCTAGACAAGATATACCTTGCAGTCCTCGAAAGTGCTGTAGACAGGAGGAAAAAATCTCTTGCACGGTTCCGCTCCTTGATGCGACAGATTCTTTACACGCTGGAGCCACTCCCAATGGGTGCATTGCATGCAATGCGCATGTACTTCCCACACGAAGATGATCGCTTCGAAGTTGCCCTCATTCTTGACTACATGGGCTCGTTGCTGAGTGGTGTCACTGACCACAAAGGCCCAATTCGGATCCTCCATTCTTCATTCCATGACTTCTTGACTGATCAGTCACGGAGTGGAGACTATTTTGTTGGCGAGTTGGGTATTCAGGCAGACCTAGCTGTTGCATCACTCTGTGTGCTTCATGATGGTCTATGCTTCAATATCTGTGGACTGGAGAGCTCCTTCCTGCTCAATTCAGATGTACCTGGTCTTTCTGAGAGAGTCAAAGCCAAAATTACATCTCATTTGTCATACTCATCTCTCTTCTGGGCAAAGCATCTGGAGGCAACCAAATTTGATCCTACACTGGCAGGACATATGAAAAATATTCTGGGGAATGAAAGGATTCTGTTCTGGTTTGAGGTATTGAGTTTGCTGGGGGTACTTGGTAATGCTGTATATGCCCTTTCTAGTGCTGCAAGATGGTCTCAGGTGAGTACATAGACCAGTATGATGGTGCGTTCCTGGATAACATACAATTTGTCTAGGGGAAGACAGGATCTGAGGATGTTGCAGCATTGGCAAGGGATGGTGTGAAGTTCATCCATAAGTTCTCCACTGCTGTTGCCACAAGCACCCCCCACTTGTACATCTCTGCATTACCATTTGCTCCTGCAAATGCCATACCATATGGGGAGTTAAGAGTCAAATTTCCCTGCATTGCCAAAATTGCTGAAGGGCATGACAAAGAATGGTCAGCTGCTCAGGGTTCATTTCAGGGGCACACTAAGGGGGTCAATTCAGTTACATTCTCCCCTGATGACACAAGGATTGTGTCAAGCTCAAATGACAACACTGTGAGAGTCTGGGATGCTGATGGGGGTGTGCAGATCGGCAGTCCACTTCAAGGTCACACTTCTGAGGTCACATCAGTTTCATTCTCCCCTGATGGTACAAGGATTGTGTCAGGCTCATGGGACAACACTGTGAGAGTCTGGGATGCTGACAGGGGTGTGGAGATTGGCAGTCCACTTCAAGGTCACACTTCTGGGGTCACATCAGTTGGATTCTCCCCTGATGGCACAAGGATTGTGTCAGGCTCATGGGACAAGACTGTGAGAGTCTGGGATGCTGACAGGGGTGTGGAGATTGGCAGTCCACTTCAAGGTCACACTTCCTTTGTCACATCAGTTTCATTCTCCCCTGATGGCACAAGGATTGTGTCAGGCTCATATGACAGCATTGTGAGAGTCTGGGATGCTGACAGGTGTGTGCAGATTGGCAGTCTACTTCAAGGCCACACTTTTGTGGTCACATCAGTTGGATTCTCCCCTGATGGCACAAGGATTGTGTCAGGCTCACTTGACAAAACTGTGAGAGTCTGGGATGCTGACAGGGGTGTGGAGATTGGCAGTCCACTTCAAGGTCACACTTCTGGGGTCACATCAGTTGGATTCTCCCCTGATGGCACAAGGATTGTGTCAGGCTCACGGGACAACACTGTGAGAGTCTGGGATGTTGACAGGGGTGTGGAAATTGGCAGTCCACTTCAAGGCCACACTAAGGAGGTCACATCAGTTGGATTCTCCCCTGATGGCACAAGGATTGTGTCAGGCTCGCATGACAACACTGTTGGAGTCTGGGATGCTGACAGGGGTGTGGAGATTGGCAGTCCACTTCAAGGCCACACTTCCTTTGTCACATCAGTTGGATTCTCCCCTGATAGCACAAGGATTGTGTCAGGCTCATGGGACAACACTGTGAGAGTCTGGGATGCTGACAGGGGTGTGGAGATTGGCAGTCCACTTCAAGGCCACACTTCCTTTGTCACATCAGTTGGATTCTCCCCTGATGGCACAAGGATTGTGTCAGGCTCAGATGACAACACTGTGAGAGTCTGGGATGCTGACAGGGGTGTGCAGATTGGCAGTCCACTTCAAGGCCACACTAAGAAGGTCACATCAGTTGGATTCTCCCCAGATGGCACAAGGATTGTGTCAGGCTCAGATGACAACACTGTGAGAGTCTGGGATGCTGACAGGGGTGTGGAAATTGGCAGTCCACTTCAAGGCCACCCTCCTGGGGTCACATCAGTTGGATTCTCCCCTGATGGCACAAGGATTGTGTCAGGCTCATTTGACAACACTGTTGGAGTCTGGGATGCTGACAGGGGTGTGGAGATTGGCAGTCCACTTCAAGGCCACACTTCCTTTGTCACATCAGTTGGATTCTCCCCTGATAGCACAAGGATTGTGTCAGGCTCATTTGACAAGACTGTTGGAGTCTGGGATGCTGACAGGGGTGTGCAGATTGGCAGTCCACTTCAAGGCCACACTGACTGGGTCACATCAGTTGGATTCTCCCCTGATGGCACAAGGATTGTGTCAGGCTCATGGGACAACACTGTGAGAGTCTGGGATGCTGACAGGGGTGTGGAGATTGGCAGTCCACTTCAAGGCCACACTGACTGGGTCACATCAGTTGGATTCTCCCCTGATGGCACAAGGATTGTGTCAGGCTCACATGACAAGACTGTGAGAGTCTGGGATGCTGACAGGGGTGTGGAGATTGGCAGTCCACTTCAAGGCCACACTTCTGGGGTCACATCAGTTGGATTCTCCCCTGATAGTACAAGGATTGTGTCAGGCTCAGATGAAAAGACTGTGAAAGTCTGGGATGCTAACAAAGAGGTCAGAATCATCAATGATGTTCAAGTGTCCCTTCCATCAAATGAATGCTACATTTCTTCTTCACACAATGGTGAGCATACTACTCTTCAGCTACTATATTGTTACAAGTACTCATTTCCATATCATACAGTGCATGATATGCATGCTACTTTCCAGAGTGATACACAGAATCCCATCTCATGCCATCCAATTAGGTTCTCTTTTTTTCCAGCTCATGCATTGCATGGCAGTGAGAAGCTGTGTTTCCATGATACACAGGCCTTCCACCAATGTGTTAGACTTCATGAAGATGGATGGATTAGAGGTCCACATGGCCAGTTGCTTCTGTGGGTGCCTGCTGGCAACAGACATCCATTCTATAGCCCATTTACCAGGTTAGTTATGCCAAGGGGAGGTATAGAGCTGGACCTTAGTCAAATGGCATATGGGTCCAAGTGGCAAGAATGCTTTGAGCCTTGACAGCACTACTATTATTCCATTCTTGCTTCTGAAGTTGGCAGTCAATGTTCATGTGTTTGCTACTTGTACTTTGTGTTTGTTTCAATGTTAGTCATTGTCCTGCAACACTGAGATTTTCTGCTAGTCATCAGCTTCTTCCTTATGTATGCATGTGGCTTCTCATCTTGCAAAAGTGTGAGAATGGTGTTGGACATGTGTAGGTAGTACACTATTTATGAAGTCTGTTATTGAAAGGCACAGCATTAGATGGAGACTCAATTGCAACTCTTATATGAGGGTGCTTCAATATAGACCTTTAGCCATTATGAAAATTTCATAACACTCCATAAGAATATGACAAGTACTGAAGGAAGTTTTGTTTGCAAGGTCAGATGTACAGGCAAGTTTACATGCACCAAATATTACTTTAAACCATGAACATCATGAATACTACATGAAGTCATCACACCAATACCTACAGTGCCATAGAAAGCATCAGGACAGCAATGACCTTTGATTCACATATCTCTCACAAAGATTCAATTGAGGTGTGGCATCCTATCACCTCTCTAACCCTGTCAAGGCTTTGAAGCACTGAATCTCAGTTCCATGCATCACCCACCCCACAGCACATTCACTCACCTTAGCCTCATCACCCATCCTATGCACCCACACCACTGGGCTCTCCACATTCTTTGTGCCCTTCTCCCCTTTGTCCCAGGTATAGCTGACACCCACTGCAAGTCTTGTCCTGTCGCAGTTGAACACGATGGAGGGAATTGGACCAGTGTATTTTGGATATTGGTGAAGTCACTTTTTGACTTTATGGTCCCAGATTGAGACAGTGCCATCTGAGCCTGCTGATGCAAAGGTGTTGTATCTGGTGAGTGGATGTGAATAAGCAGACATGAAGATGTGAAGACATGGATAGGGCATGGCGGAGGAGGTAGGGGACATACACAGGATGGAAAGCAAGTGCGTTAACCAGCCACATGTGGTCCACATCATCAATTGTCTGTCTGTGGCACTTGAATGTATATTTCTGGTCTTGGACCTCTGGACTTGGGTCAAAGTATTCCACACCAATCCAGCCTTTGACCAAGCTGATCACATAGCCTATATCCCATGAGGGTCAGTTGTCCCACTCACCTGAAAATAGTAAAGTGAAGAATAGGTGGAAACCACCTTTTCTGTGCACCATACAAGCCAGACTCCATGTCATAAACTTCAAACTACTCTCCCTTGTCTGCACAGGCTCCCTCATTTTCCTGATATCGTATATATGAAATAGGTGACTCACCATGCCCACAACAAGTGTGTTGTTGACGAGGTCAAGGTGGTAGATGTGCTCAGGAAGGGCATGTGTTGATATGGCGGTGTTGGCGTTGGTGTTCAAAGTACATTTGAGCAAGAGATCCCATGAGCCCACATAGTTCAGTCACATGATGTCCTAAAACTGGTACATCTGAACTGTACATTTTAACCTAAATATGGGACTAGCTGACCTTGGCTGACAGTACCAAATAAAGGATGGGCTGAAGTAGATAAGTGAGTTCAGTTGGTTACCTTGATTAACTCTGAAACCAGATTGTCTGATGAGATATCTAATAATTGATTGGTGATAGAGTGGCCTGGGAGTGGGGTGGGCCAACCAGATTGTCTGATGATAGAGTGGGCTGGGGGTGGGGTCAGCTTACCAGTTTGTCAGCTAATAGTATGGCCTGGGGGTGGGTTTGGCCAACCAGCTTGTCTGGTGACTGTTACGACCATGTCCAACTCTGGGTCTTATCCAGTTACTCCGGTCGCATCGCAGCACTCTAGCTCAACTCCGGTCGCTCACAGTTACTCCGGTCACAGTTGCACAGATATACTTCCATTAAGTATGACCCTTGGTCTAATCCCTATTCAGTCTTTACCATACCTCACTGTCAACCCTGCTTGGTCGTATGCGACTGGAATGACCGGATGAGATCCAGAGTTGGACATGGTCGTAACACTGTCCACAGGTATACCCAAGGGTACTTTGTCTACTATGTGTTCATTGACCTCGTGTGAGTCAAAGTGTGGATTTGGGTCAGAGTAATAACCCAAACACAACACCAACAAAGGACTACAAAAATGTGTGAGTGGTGGTTTACCTCTGCAGTGTCCAGAAAGGATGTGCTGAGGAGGGGGAGAGAGGATCTACACCAACAGGGTGATGCAGACAGAGGTACAGGATACTCCTGGGGTACAGGAGCAATAGAAGACAAAGGGGACAGGTGTCTGGACTCTTCCTATAGCCTAGGAAGTGTCAAAGTGGGGATTGGGTAGACTGAGACTGAAGTATCAATACTACACCTAGAGATTGGTGCAGCAAAGGGGCAAGGGGGCTCCTGACATCCAGAAGCAATGGGGAATGAAGGATTGACAGGCTAGACTCCGCTTGAGCCTAGAGAAAGACTTGGACTTGAATAGATTGGATAAAACTTGAATATCAGAGCCTTTAGACCTTCACTGAAGCCTACAAGACTCAAAGTACTGAGGGGATACTGACTGAGAGAGACTGAGAGAGGGATAATTTCATACAATTCGGCTCTCTTCCACTGGGCTGAGCCCAGGGGGTTTAAATACATGGGGGGACACAGCATTAAAGTACAAAAAGGGAAGGGAATAAGCAGAATTTGTCAAGGATTGGTAAGTGATTGGTAAGGGCT
>Ga0307516_10008554_pt1 | contig 11556 bp, 17 predicted proteins | sample 19_EM_MG_FD_203310 | JGI IMG/M metagenome (GOLD analysis project Ga0307516, IMG submission 203310) | Populus trichocarpa ectomycorrhiza microbial communities from riparian zone in the Pacific Northwest, United States - 19_EM | ecosystem: Host-associated > Plants > Roots > Unclassified | place...
GCCACACGTAAGATCTCTCTACGAACCTGCTTGATTTTGGACAGGTTCTCAGCTGTGTCGGACCGGAACACCTTTACACACACCCGATTCCATTTGTAGTGATAACCTTGCCATGCATGTGCGAACCCTCCGGGGCCGGGTAGAACACCACCCTTCTTCGAGATGCTCCCCGAGAGTGTGCAACGACGTGGCAGGATGGTCTGTGAGCCACAGGTTCTCTGAAGGAGACGAACGCACTTTCTGCGGAGGTCGAGCTCCACGTTCGGGGAATCAAGTGCCTGTGCGGGAAGTCGAACAAAATCCTGCGATTACGCTCGGTTCACTCACCCGATCGAGGATGTCGACGAGGGTTAATGCATCGTCACCCTGCAACGACATGGCGGTATCCAGATCCTCTTCGGATGCCAGCATGCTGGTTAACGTGCCCAGAAACTCGGATTCTGCGTTGATGGACATGAGTTGTGTGAAGAGCGTATTCATGGGTGTTGGGACATCTCTGAGCGTTGGAGCAACTCTGAGTGTTGGAGCATCTCTAAGTTGGCCAGGAGGTCGCAGTCGCCGTAGGAACGCAATGACCCCACGATCATTGGACGACATGGTTCAGTGGTCAAGTTAGGTGAGGTGAGACACCGAGAGAGAGATGGAAGAGGGTTATCGGGCCGTTGCCTCGAGGAATCCACACACCGGCCAGTATCCTCCAGGATCGCCGCATGCAAGTGGCGTGTGGTTGATTAGACGAGACAGTGCTTTTGGAAGAAACATCCAACATCCACCGTGACGCCGGAGAGAGAATCCGAGGCTTCGAGATCGGGGAGACTGGATTAAGGGTGGTTTGTTGAACCCACCGCAAGGTAGAGACCACTATTATCGCTATATCCCGGGCAGGTGATCGTCAGTGGTAAACATGGTCGGCTTGAGGAGACTAACCGCAAGTTTGTGTGATCAGGGATTTGACCAGTGAACCAGAGCGATCGGTCCGCCATGCGTCACCCTCAGCGTTAAGATCCCTGCGATTATCTTGCCAACACACATTGAGTTCGTGCCGACCCACAAAATACCCGCCCAGGAGAAACCTGACCAAAAACGCATGTATTTTACGAAACAGCGTCACATTACAAAGGAGAATCGTATACACGCAGTGAATAACTTAAACATTCACATGAATGTGGGAAGTGAGGGAGAGTGGGAGGGGAGCGGGGGTGTCACGGGAGGGCATATATAAATATCGCCATAGTTTCCAAAGTTCAAACATGTCCATCTTTTCAAGTGAGCGCATAACGAAACGGCCTGGAAAGCGTTTGGGTCGGGAGGGAGAGAGTAGCCGTGAGGGAAGGGGGCTCAGTACTCGTTGACGTCTGATAACGAAGCGTACTCCGAAATCGCATCGTCTTCGACATAGTAATCACCCACAACCATTCTCATCGCGTACCGCATGATAGGAGTAGCAGGGAGGAGTTTCGGACCAACGAACCCGTCGTTTCCATCCTCCACTTCCACCACTTCCTCCTGGTACCTCGGTTGATACCTCTGCTCGCCTGGCCCCGTAACCGGCGTGTCTCCTGCATCCGACATAGCAGGGACGATCTCCCCTTCTTCGGCGTCATAGATCGCTTCATGTGAGTTGATCATCGTGGTCGCACTCTCAGCTCTCGTGTGATTTCTGATGTGGGGGGGAGCGTGATCGTCATGGTCGTGGTCGCGGTCTGGTTCTTGAGAGTGAATGAGGTCGGGGTCGGCACCGTGGATCGAGGTTTCATCTTCGACTTCCCGACTCTCCCGGGTGGTTTGACTGGCTTTGGGGGTGATCTCCCTCGGCGTCATGTCCCCGATCGCACTATCGTAACCGCCACCTCCCCTTATCCGCAGAACATCTGCAGATTGGGCCCTCGAGTGAATCTGCGAGTGTGAAGGTAGGTGCATAATCGAGTTCGGGTTTGTCCGATCTTCTACCCCGACGGTGTTTGATCTCCTCACGATGTCGGTCCAGCGCAAGTCCAAGACCCTACCCCGCACCATTCCATCCACGGCCTTCACTCCAATCTCTCTGCACAAGAGGAAGTAGGGTAGAGCTCGACCAGGTCCGTCTTCGTTCTCAGTCAACTTGACCATGACCTTGATCAGCTGGGATGCGGTGAAATCGGCGGTATTGTTGTCCTCCTCATCGATTACTCCAGCCGTGAGGGGAGAGTAAATCCTGAATCCGGGGCCAGAGGGAGTAGTGCGACCGTTATTCCCTGGGTTCAGTTGCTGGCCACGGCGGTTGCTATCCGGAAGCTCTGGCGGGGACTCGGAGGAGTGGATAATGTGGAGGTTGAGAAGGGCGTGGGCTTGTAAGAAATGCGAACTTTGCTTGACTGGAAGGGGGATCGTTTATCAGAAAAATCTCGCGATATTAGCGAGAGCAAACACTGACTATCAAGTTTTCCGTTGGCGTTCACTGTGGAACGTGGGTGTCGTTAGTTCGGGATGCCGTTACGTGAAGGTGTGCGAAAAAAAATAATACCGTAGTCGGTAATGTAGTCTTGCCAGTGGGCGAGCTTCCCACCAAACGCGTCCCAAAGCTGCTCAAATGAGAGGCCCATTCGAAGTTTCTCAGGCACGTGAGGGATAATCCGATCCCTGAAGAACGCCCGCATCTCAGACTTGGAACAGTCACCAATGGTGAGAATCTAGAACGGCGTCTTGAATTAATACGCGGGAAACGTTTTCGGAGGGGTACGGACCTTGCAGTGTTGCATCACATTAGCCTTCCGCAGCCAAGTTTGGTAGAATGGTTCACTCGTGGCATGGATGACATGACACAAGCGATCTTGTTTGGTCAACACGAGCATGGCGTCAAGCAAGCATTTCATCGCGCCGGTAGATTGGATCAAAGCGGGGCTAAAGGTGGACCAGAAAGGGGAATCGGCACCCCGGTGACGGAATAACAGCATGGAATTTACTCACAGTTTGTGAGCCTCGTCAAAGAAAACGACCGGAACCTTTTTCTCGGGACGTTCCTCCTTCCCCTTGGGACTGGATCGGTGGAGGGGAGTACCAGGATCCGTGGATTGTTCCTGTGATGGCGTGTGCTCCCTCTCCTTCCCTTTTTTGGAGGTTTTGGCTCCCTGGGCCCTGACTCTCCTCCAGAAGGATTTCGATCGAACGTGGTTCTCCGTATGTTGGGGCGGATGGTCCTCAACGTGGGTCGTATCGGACCGCGTATCCTCATCGTCAAAGGGCTCGAAATCCCTGTATTTGAGAAGGGAACTCTGGGAACCGATGGATCAATGGGAAGTTCCAGATGTGAAATGAGGAAACACACTTGAAACATTTCCATCAGCCGAGCAATGTCGCTTGTGTTCACCGAGCCGCCGGTCGTACTTGAGGACTCGTCCTGAGGCACAGCAGCCAGGCGTCTCTCCAGGTTCAGCCGTTCGTGCTAGAGGGTGATCGTTGGTGAGCACGTGAACCGTGTTCGGCGAACCGATTGGAAGATACACACCTTGAATGCTAACGCTTCAGCCTCAAACTCGCCGTAGCCTTCCATTGTCTCGCCGATATTGGCAAAGTATTGTTCCATTTGTTGGCTGAAGCGAAATACTGTCAGAACTCTGGGAGATGAAGTGAGTTTCTCGCTGACCATAGGCTCATTTGGAGGCCGGCCAAATCCGCAAAACCAGCGATCCGAAGGTCGAAATGGAGCACATGATAGCGGGGATTCGAAAGTACGTGTCGTAAGATTGCGGTCTGTAGTCGCCCATAGATGGCAGCAGATAAAGATCAATGAACCCCGAAATGCAATAACAAGGTACCCACCTTCCCCGTCGAACTGGCGCCAAAGATGACCGTCCAACTGGGTTGACCCATAAGAATATTCTCGACTGCCTTGACTTCTGCCACCCGAGGGAAAAATACGGAGGGCGGTAGAGGCGAAAATGTGTGTGTCGGCTTGATCTTTGCTCGTTCCCTGGCTTCGGTCAGATCGTTGCGGGTTTGTTCCAGCAGGCTCTTGGCTTCGGTCAGGGATTTGAGGGTTTGCCCAGGCTGTGCGTGAGGTGTGTGATGATCTGTGGAATATTTTCAGGATGGATAGAAGCACGTACATTAGCCAGAACCCCGAAAACCTCTCCCATACCGAAGAAGTTGCGTTTCTGGATCTCATTTGGGAACAGGAGACTCGGTCGTTTGGGGATGTTAGATCGGAAAATCCAGTGGTAAGAAAAGTTGTCCCGGCGAGCGCGCGACCTAGAGGAGGTACTGGGTTGTAGAGTGGGGGATTCGAGGCTCGGCCTGGCGGTCCTGCGCCGACTGCTGCTGGTCGTAGAGTTCCGTTTCATTGGACGGAGGGGGTAGAGGGGACGGAGGGGAATGATGTAAGTAGGGGGTGGGGAACGCAAGGGAGGGGGGAAGGAGGTAAGTGTGAGAGCACAAGAGTGCAATGAGGCTTAAACTTGCACAGTCAAAAGCGGACGGTATGCAACCCTGATGGTTTTCGGTGCGTCGAGTGCGTGTAGGCTAGCACAAAAAAAGGCGGAGGAAAATAGACGGCCGAATGGAAGTCAGCCGGCCTGACGTCTTACGCTCTGTATACGTACACACTCAATGGCACCTGGCTCAGGCCTCGCGGTGGACACGCTGAGAACATGAGGCTGATTGTATCTGGACGCGAATTGCCTTCGATTATTGCAGCCGAACCCACGGATTTCTCACCTTTATACTCCCGTTTTCGGCACCGTCCAAGGGGGAATAAACAGCAACGAGGAAGATTCAAGCCAGAGGTGTAGGATCGAGATGGTGGAGGGAGTTGAAGAGTCTCCACTCCACGGTCACCGCGCTCACGTCTACTTGGGGGCTTGGAGTCTAATACTTCAATACGATCATCCATGCACCGGAAGAATAGGTCACTCGTTCTCGAGACACCAAAATCTATCGCGAGCTTCAGGTACCAAACTGGGGTCGTCGTGGGCTCAATTCAGATAACAAGGGTAACTGCGACGCCAACCCTTTGGGGGCAACGGGATCGGGCAGAACGCGAAACCACAGGTAGCCACAGGATCTATTCCACTCTCTAACGAATTTTCCGAGATCACAAGGCACTGGCACCTGGTGCGAGAGTCAGTAATCCCTCGTGCAAACCGAGAGGGTAACCACGAACCAGTAATGATATCTACAAGCTCGTTTGTAATGGAGGCTTGACGACCACGGTTGTATTGCATCTGCAACCTTCCAATCATGTCGCCGGCATTCTTGGAGGCGTTGTCCATGGCGTTTCGTCTGTGCACGCCAACTCAGTGACGTCTCCCGTTGATCGAATGATCATAACACACCGAGCGTTTGTCTCCGCGGCGTGTCCCTCGACCAAAGCAGCATACAGGGCGTTGGCGAGGGCAAACTCGCTGAGGTCCTTGACGACATCATCCTCCATCTCGTAGGCTTTGAAGCCCGCTAAAAAACCGTCAGCTATGGGATATAAACCACCATAGGATCCACTCACGCGCTTCCCTTAGTGTATCCTCGGTCTGGACTTCAATGCTGTTGGCCTCAAACGAGAGAGCGGAAAGAAACTTGTTGTACACGATGACAATGCTGTCGTACTTGACACCGGACTTGACAATCAGATCTGCAACGGCGGCAGCATCCGCGAATGTAGGGATGTCACGTCCGATTTGGTTGAAGGTCAGGGCGAGGTTCTTGGGAAGGGCACGGGTGAGTTGAGCCTTAGACTTGTCGCCAACGATCATAATTGGGGAGTTGGGGTCAGCTTGCTTGATAGCTGCGCGGGTAGCCTTGCTGACGGATGAGTGAATGCCACCGCAAAGACCTTTGTCGGAGGAGAGAACAACAAAAAGCTTTCGCTTGCCAACTTCTTCAGGTGTGGTGTTCGCGAACAGCTCTATCATTCCCGGCGCACAAATTAGCTTAAACACGCTTGACTTGAGCATTCCGATCCACTTACCAGCGTTCGCAATTCCGTACTGCTTGCCGCTTTGGAGAGCACGCTGAGCCTTGGCCAACCGTGTCGAAGCAATCATCTTCATCGACTATATGCGTTCCGTGATGAGCCACAGAGCCAGCAAAGACACAGAAGGCACGCCAAACACGAACTTTTGTGATCTTCTCGATATTCCTGACCGACTTGAGACGGAGCTCGAGCTCTCGGAGGGTGGCCATATTACGGGCATTTTGTGGAGCAGCACCCAGGACGGAGGGTTGGGCGGGAATGCGGGCGAGAGACCTCCTTGCGAGCATTATGGGAGGTATAATAAAAAAACGAGAGCCAGTTGTGTCACTGTCGGGAGTTCTCGCGCACGGGTTGACCGGACTGGCAGTGACGGAGAATTCGGGCGGCGCGTCGGAGTTTCGGGATCCTCCGCTCCCCCCCAGACGAGATCGAGTCAATGTATTCAAAGTCGTAAAGCTTAACGATACTCGACCGCGACCATGTCAGAAGAGCCTCTCTTCGACTCTTCGTTCAAGAAAAAGTCCAAGAAGAAACAGGTTGCCTTCTCGGAGGACCCCCTCGGAGCAGACGCCGATCCCACTCAACCAGCACCCGATGTCATCGACAACCGCACAATCAATGGCGAAGCAGTGGACATGGGGCTGGCCACCGCCCACGAACAGATCGCAAAGCAGCATGGTGGTGAAGCGGATGACGATCTCAAACCAATGTTTGGAGATGTGAAGAAGAAGAAGAAACCCAAGAAGGAGATTCCTCTCGACCTAGTTCGTATCATCATTCGAGTTATTCCAACATTCGTCTCACCTGCCCCCAGCCTGAGGAAGGGTCTGGCACCGCTACACCCACCACAGCCGTTGCAGACGATCTCGACTTTTCCGATCTTAAGAAGAAGAAAAAGAAAAAGAAGGCTGCCTTCGACCTTGAGGCCTTTGAGAAGGAGCTGAGCCAGTCGAAGGCTAAGGACGAAGAAGCGGACGTGGATGAGGCCGGGGGCGAACCCGATGGCCGCCACCTGGACGACGTCAACGAGGAAGATCTCGGCGAGGATGTATTCGCTCACTCGCACGAAGCTCCAGCTAGTGTGGACCCCCAAAATGAGCCCTGGTTGGCTTCGGATCGTGATTACACCTACCAAGAGGTAAGACCAGAAACATACCCTCGCCCAGTTACGCTTACACGTCCGGGTAGCTCCTCCAGCGTTTCTACGCTCAACTCCATGCCTCGAATCCTGCTCTCTTCTCCTCCAGCACCAAACGCTACACTATTGCTCCCCCGCAAATCATGCGAGAAGGAAACAAGAAATCGATCTTCGCAAATATTCCCGATATCTGTAAACGAATGCACAGACAACCGGAGCACGTTATCCAATTCATGTTTGCAGAAATGGGTACAACCGGGTCGGTGGACGGATCTGGCCGCTTGGTTATCAAAGGTCGCTTCCAGCAAAAGCAGATCGAAAACGTTCTTCGTCGTTACATTGGTAAGATCTCGTCTCACCCCCTTTCCGATTTCCGCTGATTTCCGCCCCTCAACAGTTGAGTACGTCACCTGCAAGACGTGCAAATCCTTTGATACCCTCCTGACGAAGGAGAACCGAATCTTCTTCATGTCCTGCATGTCATGTGGATCCAGGCGGTCGGTCAGTGCGATCAAGAGTGGTTTCCAGGCGCAAGTCGGAAAGCGTGTCAAGAAATAGATTTTCTTTGGCAATTTTTATTATGCATTGTACTCTACTTGCAATCGATACTTACCATTTGTATTGTTTCTGCGACGCGCAATTTGGGCTGCCCGGGAGCCTCCAGGACGCGGACGGATCATTCCTTTGATCCGTGCTGACGGACTGGATCGGGAATCGGGAGGTTCCGTTTGTCCTGCCGTCACCATCGCCATGAGTGCTCACAGGAAATCCTCCAAGATATACGTTCCTCACACCGGGGACGAAAGCTGCAACATCGCTGGGATCTTGGAACAACTTGACGCCGAGGGTGACACCCACGGCAGCCCGATCGCTCTCGTTTGGTCAAATCCCTCACGGGTTGTACGTGATGGGACTGAACGACACCTTCGCTTTCTAGATCCTCCATGGTGCTATGGGGTACTTCCGATCTTCCACCCCACGCGGAACACCTTTTGACCCACAGACAGCCACAAAGACTACGTATACCAGAAGACGTTGGGACAACAACTCCCGATTGACTCCTTCCGTTTCGATTTCCGGCGAGTTTCCTCCCTTTAACGGTGTACTATGGACTCGTGCTTATTCAGGGGGCTTGATCCCAGCGGTAACCACGAGACGCCTAGTCAGCACGCCTACGTGGGCCTCGCATCGGATGTTGTGGATATCGACGTGGTAGTGAAGTACCTCAAATCAAAATTTGGTTATGTCGTCACGATGATGGTTTCTCACTCGAGAGGATCAATGGTGACCATGCGGTACTTGTGTACATTCGAAGACGCCGCGAATGTCAAGTATCTCGTAAATGTTTCAGGGAGGTACAGGATGGTGAGTAAGTTGGCCCGATTAACTAGGAAACTCCGGTTCACGAAACTGCGCCCAATTTCTACCCTTCAGAAAGAGGACCGTAGGCGCTATCCCGTGATACTCTTCTGTAGTACCTACACTAAAATCGGGGTCATTTTCTTTCAGCTGCGATATCGGACCCGAAGATAAAAAACTCCTTCGCAACCCTCGGGTACCACGAGTTCCAAGCCACCATTGCCAGAGAATCCAAGACATTCAGGGTATATTCGGACGAGGTCCGAGATTATCGTGAATGGGACACCAGCATCGTTTGGGACAGGTTCCCACAACATATTCACACTTTAACCATCCACGGAATCCAAGATGAACAGGTCCCGGTGTAAGTCCAGCCATTGTTATTTGATGTATGAGTGGTTTTTGAATGTGTTGAAGGTACGATAGTACACTGTATTCAAGGTCACTTGGGACCAGGTCTCCGGGTACACATAACCTCTGTCTCCTTGAAGATGCGGACCACAATTTCACGCGCCCTGGGGTACGGTCTCCTCCATACCCCACTTCCAGAACAGACAGCTGACCTTCCCCCAGAACCGGGAAACAGTTGTGCAGACAATCCTGAACTGGTACAACATTGTTTGTAGGGGAGAATGTAAGACTGGAGTTTGGGGGACCGGAGTGCAGCCTAGACTGTAAAGGTTCCATGAAGTAATGGAATGCCCCTCAACTTTTTTCAGTCTGACAATTGGCCCAGTTTGACTGCACCTAATGCATTATTACAATTTCTACTGTAGTGGGTACATAACTCCCAGAGTGTAAGCTGTGTTGTGCATGGTGGTGAGCTCAATCCCTTGCAGTTGAATCAGAATCCGTATGAATTGCTGAATCAACATGAAGAAGGGAAAAAAGCTACCCTAGTCTCTACTTTAGCCGACTGTTACACTGTTGTACTATATATCTTTTCTCACACTACCAAGCTCCAGCTTGGGTAGCTTACACAGGTGGGCAATAAGTGAGTTGCATGGGAGGTGGGAAGGGAGGCAAAAACTGGGCATGTGCACTGTTGTAACATGTGGTGTGTTATCACGCACGATTATCATGACTATTTTACGCTTTTCTTTTATTCTCTTTTCTATTCCTTTTCCTTACTAACCTATCTTCTAACTCGCACATTCATTTATTTCTTTCTCCTTATTCTTCTCAGACCAACAAATGAACACCGAACATGATTGGATTCACAGTACCATCTACGACATGCATCAACTACTGGTCTAGGCCACTGTTGAAGTTGAAGTCCTCCCCATTGTCTTCTCCCATCGCCTCACCAATAGCCTCGTCCAACTCCGGAATATCCTCAATCCCCTGACCATAGAATGACCACATGTCCTCATCCGCCAGTAGTATGTCAGGGCCACTCTGGCCCGAGCTTAATCACAACTCCAAACGAGCGTCTCTATACGGTTCGTCTGTCCCAGCACTAGGCAACTGACTAGACGGAAGGATCACACAGTTATCTTCGTCCTAACGACTAATGGAGGAGATCTATAATGATAACACTTACTATATCCTCTTAGAGGTAAAGTCGGTTATAAAAGATTTGTTCGGATGTTAAAGGGGAGTTGTCGGGAGCGAGTCGAGATCAAACGCTAAACGCTAGGGTTTGCTGGACTCCTCAGATCTTGGCCAAGAAGCCTTTAGAAGGGACTCGGGCTGAGGAGAATAAAACTGCAATATCAAGCTTGGGTTCCTACAGTAGGAAAGCCAGTCCTTAAGTACTACATGCGACGGTTTTCGCTTGAGGCGTGACTAAAGGCGTCCACTAATGCTAGAATGCCAAGCGTAAAGTGAAACAATAGGAAATGAATGTGGTGGGAAGAATTAGGTATGTCTAAGAATAAAACGTGAGAATCATGACATGCGGACCGAAACGAACCGAGATAAGGAGCGAACAACGAGGGTCAGATGGCGATGACAAAATGAGAACTAATAAGTGGCAGAGCTCGTCGGGCCGCGGAAAGGTAGGTCCGGGGTCATAATGAATGTGTCAGAAATATAAAGTGGAACGATAACCATAGAAAGGCCGGAGGCCGAAAATGAACGAGCGTAATCATGAAAGTGTCAATGTGAAAATGATCACTCAGCGACAATAGACTTTGAGTCACAAGACATGAAGGGGTTTGGACTTGATGTGGGATTACATTGGACTTGGCAGTGGGGCGATAGGGGTGAGCGGTGATGGAGGGTGGTGTTTTATCTGATTGGCTGTAGAGGGAATGGTTAAGAGGAATCCGAGGAGACGAGGGGTCCTCCATCAAAATTCCCATCACACCATTCTATCTCTTACCGCAATGGCTCCTCTCATCGATCCTAACTTCAACGCTCCTAATGGTCCAGTTGTGACCGGCACCCATGCTCGTACCAGTTATGAGTTGACCGACGATGTTACTGGCAGTATCACCCAGTTTGATACCCGTGTATGGAGTGGTTCCTTCACGGGTGTAGGTCTCTACCCTACTTCCTGACAGGTATGTCATTTGATGGTTGTATTGGGAATTCCGGGTTTTTAACATCATGTGGTCAGATCATTGATCGGATGCTGAAGGGCAAGGTCCAGATGGGCACTCCGGGTCAGACCCTTACTCGTTGGCACTCTGACGAGCTCAAAGAGTGTTCAGGTCATGACCGTATCTGGGGCTGGAGTATTCGATCTATGGAAGTCCTCTTCGAGTTCCGACACAAGCTGGATGACAACGTATTGCACAAGATGCTTCATATGTGCCTGCTGGACGAAAGACAAGGCGCTCCTGCTTGGACTGAGCCAACTTCCCTTAAGCAAGGATTACGTCTTCTTTCCAGTGCCATTGTTCGGGTTGTCTAAAGGGTCTTTAAGACGGAAACAAAGGTCTGTCATTCTGGACGCCTCTTCTTTGATGGAAGCCGACAGTTTTGATGTCATAGTTGGAACAACTCGAAGCCAACCAAAATCGGGCTATCAACAGCCAGACACACAGGGTGCATAACATGATTTTCAAGGCTGGAAAATGATATTGAAAATGCAAATAAAACTACAAATCCCATTGACATGTTCACAGTGCAGAAGATTGTCATGATTATTTAGACTTTTCATGCCCAT
>Ga0307516_10008556_pt1 | contig 11555 bp, 13 predicted proteins | sample 19_EM_MG_FD_203310 | JGI IMG/M metagenome (GOLD analysis project Ga0307516, IMG submission 203310) | Populus trichocarpa ectomycorrhiza microbial communities from riparian zone in the Pacific Northwest, United States - 19_EM | ecosystem: Host-associated > Plants > Roots > Unclassified | place...
CTGGTGAGCGGGGGGGGGTGACTACGTGAATGGGTGATTGCAAGACGTAAACTGTCGGGGAGAGCCTCGTGCTAAGCCACATTCGATTTCATCAACCGATGAACCAGTGACTCCGGCTCACTCCACCGCAAAGCGTATAAAGCTCAGCGCAGACCGTCCCACACCACCCTCCCCAACCAGACATGTCCCACTACAATCGTACCCCCCGTATGGTCACCCCCGGGCTTGCCCCCCAGCCCATCGTCTACACTACAGTCAGCAACCCTTCCCCGTACCAACGCCGCCAATCTCTGGGTCCTTATTACCCCGCCGGCGGCCAACAACTCTACCACGTCTCCGCTTCTGAACCATCCCGCCGCTCCCGGAGTCACCACAGGTCCTCGTCCAAGAGCCACAAGCGCAGGCGGTCCCATTCGGTTGACAGGCACGGTAGCCGTCACAACCATAACCGTCACCGCAGCTCTACACCAAGTCGCTCGAGATCTGCTCGCTACTTCCCGGAAACCCAGTATGCCGTCAGTCAATCTCCCCTCTGCCACATCACCGGAGAATGCAGATCTAACTCTAAATAACAATCAGAATAACCGTCGATATTCGGTGCCCGACCACCACCGCAGCGCCAGCCGTGGTCCCCACCGAGCTTCCCACCACAGCCACCGCGAGCAGCACTACATGACCCATCGCAGAGAGTCCCTTGGAGAACGTATCAAACGGTTCTTTGGCATCGGCAGTCACAAGGTCAGGTTTGTGGATCGTTCTGGGCACCAAGTCGATCGTCTTGGTCGCCCAATTTACGCGACGTGACCCATTTACGACCACTTTCACGAATGTCTGTTGTAATTGTACATGTACGCCAACTACCAGCGGTATCCTCCTGTGATCATTTGTTTTCCCAAACCTGTAGCGCTTTTCTGTTTTCCCCCGATAAACATGCCATATATCCCTCAGACGACCCCCGTCACATTTGTGTATCCTTGCAGCGCAATATATGCATTTGCACGAACCATCCTCTCCCAGTTCTGTCCACCGGTTCCGGCAACAATCAGTCACCGAGCCGGCCAACCACACCCAAGGCCGACTTCGCGTGGCCACTGCCAATGCTCTCGCCTGAGACCGATCGCGACCACTACAACCTTCAGGATCCACAGACTACCTACGGACGACACATAGACACTTGCGTCTGACCCATGCATGTCTTCCAGATGGCTCAAACGGAGAACACGCCTCAGAGAACTCCTGACCATCTCTGTACAGGATGAGGATGAGGAGGCTCTCGCCATCGACCGCGTGCTCCACGGCCAAAATGTTATCGGAAAGACAGGTATTTACTGCCGACACCATTAATTGCCGTAGCGCCCTCTCTCTGATATCCCTACCAAGCGAAAACCATCGAGGTCGATAAGCTGAGATTTTCAGAGAAGGATCTGAATCGTATCGGCACCCTCGAGCGCGGGTCTTTCGGTGAGGTACGTTACCGAGACTTCTTCCCTCCCACCCTCCTGTGTAGTGATCCCCGGTTCCGGTCAGATCGAGGTCGTTTCGTGTAACCTCGATGGCTTGGTCTACGCTCGAAAAGTTATCAACAAGCATTTCGCCCTGCGTAACAGAGATGTGAGGATACCCTTCCAGGGGCCCCCACCTACCCCCTTACCCTCCAGATCTCTAGCAATGTTTCGCGCAACTCGAAAGAGATATCTTGTTGCAGGCTCGCAAGACCAATTCAGATTGGGCTCCCCATCTGTTGTGCGCATTTCACACCCCAACCGAACTAAACCTCGTCATGGACTTCGTCGAAGGCGGAACCCTCTGGGATGTGTTGGAATCAAGTCCGCTCGACAGCAAAATCTCGGAAGCGGACCTCATATGGTGGACTCCTCAGATTGTATGCGCCATAGACTGGTGTCACGAGCAGGGATACGTTCATCGGTAGGAGGACCCCATCGCCATCAGCCTTCTGCCCTAACCCTGATAAATTTAGGGACATCAAGCCACATAATTTCGTCTTGACCCGTTTATCCCATGTCCAGCTGATCGATTTTGGGTCCGCCGCCCCACTGCTCCCTTCTACGGGGCATGGGGTTCGTTTACTCCCCAAACGTCATTGTTTAGTTCCATGTGGAACATGCGATTACATATCACCGGAGATTCTTCGGGCACACGAAGAGGCTTTGATCGCGCTCGAATTGTCCGATGGTGGGTCCTACGACCCGGAGAGGAGCAGCACCGATGAGCTTGGTTACGGTGTGGAGGTCGACTGGTGGAGCTTAGGCGCAATGCTCTATGAGATGATTTACGGTGTTGCCCCCTTCTTTGCCAATGATATCAAACAGACGTATGCCAAAATAATGAACCATCAGGTGCGTCCGCACTCTCCGAGCGCTTGAAAGCTTCAAACATCCTTCGTATCCAGCGGTATCTACGATTCGACAGGAACGTGACCGTCTCGGATCCGTTCCAAGCACTACTCAAGGGGTGCGCCCCAACCATTCAATGCTTCAGGATTTCCTTGACATCTTTCTAGGTTCCTCGTCGACGCTGAACACCGTCTGGGGAGGTGTGGATCCAAGGAAATAATGTCTCAAGGGATTTTTCGTGGCATCTCCTGGAACGCTGTCCTTGACAGTAAGGTCATATCTTGGCACTTGGGACTGTGCTCCTCATTCATCTCAAACTCCCAGGACCCAAGCCTCAAGACCTACATCTCCCGGAGTTTAATTATGACGTCCCGTTGACCGGGCACCTTATTCCCCAAGATTCCCCCGATCCAGTGGCTCAGCCACCTCCCCTGGATGACTCTGACACATCGTTACCCTTCGCGCTATCAGCTCTTCGTCAACTCTCTTCACCAAACTCCCTCACCGTGTCCTCGATGCACATGACCCCAGCCAGCAAATTCACTCAATCCGTGGCCGGGAACGCCGGTCAAGCCGCTTCTTCGTTTATCGGGTTTACCTGGGGACCCGCTCTCGACACCTTTGATCCCAAAAATGATTCTCCCACGCCGAAGAAGGTTGCTTTTCATAACCTGCTTGACACGACAGGGAACCAGGCTCTTCACAACCGCCTGATGGTGCCGGCGACGCCACGGGGGAACTCAGAAAAGGTGTTCGCGACCCCCGTACGAGGAGATCCTACGGCAACCCCCTTCGCACGCCCCTCGACCGTTCGTCGTAGTACGGCCCCGCGGAGAGTTGTATCAGATCGGGAGGCGATGAAGGAACTTGTGAACCTTGTGGGAATGAGCGCGAGGAAAAGGGTGATAGAAAGCGGGCGCAAACCCAGGATACTTGCTGGAATGTCAACCGGGGAAAGAAGCAGTCGAAGGACCTCAAGCGGGACCATCAAGGAACTCCGGTTTGATATGACACCCACAACCGTCCCCCCTGATGAAAAAGCCAAGCAAAGGAGGAGAACACCTTCGGCGTCCCTATCTTACACCGGTTCGATGGCCTCTGCCGATGCGAGTTCGAGAACGAGTGAGCCGACGTGGTCGCGAATCCCTCTGCAGCTAAATCCCACCATCACGGGAACCAGTTTTGGGTCTGGGTTAGATGAAGAGGGGGCGGAGGACTACTTCGGCGGTGCAGATGAAGATGAAGAGACAGAAACGGAGACAGAGATCCCAGCCAGCCCCACTCCTGGTCCTCGACCTGGGTCCGCGATGTCTATGATGTCGAGGCGAAGTCAAACACCAACGGTGACGACGAGCTACGGTACGCTGCCTTCTTCTGGGTCACTAAATGCGGGATCCGGGACGGTTCAGCGGAGAAGCAGCGGAAGTTACCTGGCCGTCCCAAGCGTGTATCCAGAACCGACGCAGCCCTTCTCCACACCCACTCCACTCATCGTCACTGCACAGGGCCCTGGCCATGTACGAGCGAATAGTGTCGGGGATGGGGGGGAAGATTCGCTGTCCGATGGAGTTTTCGATGGGTTGGGCCGGAGGCACGCTAAGCTTGTGGAAGACATTTCGGGGATTCATAAGCGGTTGAGTGAGCTTACTCAGTAGATCGAGTAGGGGGTAGCGCAAGAAGAGTGACCGTTGTAGGGATAGGTTGTATCGTGTTAATGTTGTGGACTCGTGTATGGATTTCATAGTGGTGTTCCACCTTTCCTCGGGTCAACTCGATCAGTCCGACCACAGGCCTGTTGGCTTCACCGCCCGTGCCGAGGTCTCATTGCGGATAGCAATGGGTCGTGAGGTGGTGACCGCAGTCACGCCCACCGGTATTCAGGTGTCCGAAGAAATGCTCACGCCAAACGCGACTCGGCTGGTCTCCGCTCAGCCGAGTTGCACCGCGACCGATGATCTCGATGAGATGGCTTCACCGGGCCTAGGGCAAAAGCACGCCAAACGTGAGTGCAAGTGGGAACATGTTTCACCGTGATGCTCATGAAATTCGAAGTGGACAATCCCTCGACTCCAACACTAAAAAAACGCGTGTAGTTGCGGCCCAGGGTTCGGGACCAGTAAGAACCGATTTTTAGTTGGTGAGCGACTTGGGTGAGGAACACGGATCAGGCACGAGGGTGGGCAGTTCAAGCGGTTCGCCTCGCCATCCCTGTCGATGTCTTCCCTGGTGTTTGGCACCTCCCTGGATCTTACCGGACGCAAAAAAGAACCGCCTCCCTGATAAGGCGTTCATCGGCGGGGTCTTGCAGTTCTTGTGATACACCAGACAAGCGCAATGCTATTATGGGGCGACTGTCGTATGGTGCGAGGATTGTTGGGTGTTCATAAACGGGGCAAGGAGGAGTACTCACTGCCTCAATTAATAGGAAGACCCGAAACCGCGTGATCAGTACTGGGGGTGCTGACCTCAAACTTGGTCCCTTCCTCTACGGATGTTCTGTCGGCATGGCCGAGGACATTGGTCAGGAGTACTGGAGGAGGCGCTAGTGTCAACCGGGTCATATCACGAGGTCCACTTGTTCCTAGGGGCCGCCAAAGGTTGGCCCGTTAACCGCCCTTCTTGGCTGTGGGCTCCCCAGGAGCTAGGACAACGACCACCCAACCAAATTTACGGTGAGTCTCCTTTGTTGGGCAGGTGGCGGCTTCTGTTGCTAGTGGGTCCGGGTATGGGGATAACGAAGCGCGGGGAGGGGCGGCGGTTGTCGAGTTGCCCCTCGCCAGGATGTTCGCCTTGCGGAAAGGCCATGACTTCTGATATCTCCTGGCTCTGCCGAGTAAGTGATGTTATGTCTGACTTGAGTAACCATACCGTAATAATCCACACGCATTAAGATATCTCGCCCGTCTCTGGACGTGCTTTCGCATGCGCTGGCACCTGGCCACTTCTGTTTCTGTGGCGAGGACGTTCCACCACAATTTGCCATCGACGATGCTGGGGAAGTACCCTATTACAGTCGTTGCCTATTTTGAATGGATCATGCGCTATCAAGCATGGAGATCCCCGAGTCATGTTTCCCAACCGTATCCTTTCACGCCGTCCAGCACATTGGCACGCTTCTTCCCGTGCAGGCGCCAATCGATTGCATGAAAGAGACGCGTTGACCAATTGGCGCCCGCTGTCGATGACGAGGGTGTCTGGGCGAATTTTCCATTATTGCGGGATCCTCCCTTCCCCGATCGTGGCGCGAAGCCACGCCCGGGCTAGTACCTGTGCGGAATTCACGTTTGTGCAGCGGCCTGCCCCCTGCAATGGACCAAACGTTTTGCCATGGCGTACTCGGCATGGCCTTGATCAGATCCTGGGGCGCCCGCGAATGGAGGGTATAAAGCAGAGTCCATGTCGAATGGTCACTGCTCACCCCCAAACCTCTTCGTCCGTCCTACAGTCCACCCATATCACGATCCAATCAGCCTGGTGGTTTTTATGGATCCATTCCTATCGACGGACACTCTTGCGGATTGGCTGAAACTAATCTTGATTGGCAATTTCCTCAATGCCAATGTTCTTTCGTCGGTCGTCAGTTATATGTGGGGAGCGTTGATGCGCCGTTTCTACACGACGATTGAGTTCGATGAATTCGACTCCACCTTCTGTGAGTGAAACTCTACGGACTTGGGAGGGGCTGGGCTAATGGTTTGGATGTCAATTAGCCTGGATCAACATTTGGCTGGCCCAGCAACCGGAATGGTGCACCGCTCGAGACCTCTCCATCACAACCCGGACTTTCGGTCTCGAGACCGGAGGGTCCAGACAGTACGGAGAGTATCGCGATGGAAGTCATTGTTCCGAGGACCTCAAAGTCAGGAAGCAACCATCCTTCTTTGTCACCACCTCCCTCTGGTACAAAGGTCACTACCTGCGTGCGACGAGGACAAGGGCACAGGGTACCGCGCACGTTGGACTTCAGACACTGAAAATCCAGTGGGTGTTCAGTATATAACATGGTCCCATTTGCCTTGCTTATCTGGTTTGTAGAATCTTCGGCCACAGCCCAAAAATCGTCGACGAGCTTCTTGCGGACGCCGAGCGTTGCTGGAAGGAGGCGAAGACGGAACATGTCACAATTTACTCCTCTACAACAATGAACCAGTGGCACCAGGTTGCTTCTCGTCCCAAACGACCACTGGATTCTATCGTTCTTGACCGGGGCGTCAAGGAGGATCTCCTGTCCGATGCCCGCACCTTCCTTGGGAGCAGATCTTGGTACTCCGAACGTGGTATTCCTTTCCGAAGGGGCTATCTTCTCGTACGTTCCACGCAGCGCTGTGCAGACTCGCCTTTCGCTCATTCGCTTCCAAGTATGGTGTCCCAGGGTCTGGAAAGACGTCACTTATTCACAGCCTTGCAGGAGAACTGGGCCTCGACGTTTACATGATTTCGCTTTCACGGGCCGGGTTGGACGATGCCACCTTGCAAGAGTTAATTTCGTCCCTGCCCGAAAAGTGTATCGCGTTGATGGAAGACATCGACGCTGCCTTCAGCCACGACATCAACAGAGAACCACCCTCTACGGACCATTCTTACGCCACATTCCCTGGGATCACCACCGGGAGTCAGCCTCGGGGGGTGACTTTGAGCGGACTCCTGAATGCCATCGATGGAGTCGCTGCCCATGAGGGGAGGCTTCTGTTCGCGACCACAAATCGCTACGAATCGTTGGATCCGGCCCTCCGTCGGCCTGGTCGTATGGATCGTCACATCGAATTCAGGCTGGCGAGCCGAAACCAGGTTGCGGAAATGTTCCGACGATTCTACGCTTCCACCACTTCCGGCTCCCTTCCCCCTCGCTCGGAGAAGCCGACACCTGTTCACATGGACGTGGAAGGCGAACGGAACAGTGTGGGGGACTGCCGTTCCTGGTCCCCAGACTCTACCATTACCCTCGTTGACGTCGATGCAGATGGCCCGATTTCAAGGACGGTTTCCTCGGAATCTTCGAATCACGAACTTGTGACCGCAAAACCAAATCAGCAGAAGGTTTGGCAACCCTCTCTGGACGATCAGGCTCAAAAATTCGCCAGCCTCGTTCCAGAACGATTCATATCCATGGCCGAGTTGCAGGGCTACCTGATGCTTCACAGGAGCGGCCCGGTGTCCGCCATCTCGAGTGTTCGCAGGTTCATTATGGACAAGGAGGATCGAGAGGGGCTGATCCGTCCCCGAGTGACTTTGAAGGTTGAATGAATTTTATGCTGTTGTTTAGTGGTATCTAAGTCGGATAGTTTATTGTTTATCTTATGGTATAAGATATGTTCGCGTATGCCGGTGTCAGTCCCGTGGTCCGGTTCCGCCGCGCGACAAAAAGGTCCCGTCCGGCCATTCGCTCTCCCTCACCAGGCCACCACCTCGCGCCCGGCTTTCCATGAACTACATCCGTGGTGCTGTCTACGCCATCAGTGCTCCGTACCAATACTACAAGGAACTCGCGCCGCTAAACCCTTCCACCCTCACCGGTGCCATCGATGTCATAGTTGTCAGGCGTCCGACCGAAGATGGAACCGGTGTAGAACTCACTAGTTCCCCTTTCCACGTTCGCTTCGGCAAATGGCAAGTCCTCCGGCCGGCGGATAAGAAGGTACATACCCTCCAGACAACTCCGAGCCTCTAGATCGGCTCGCTAATATCCCCCTTAGGTTAACCTCACCGTCAACGGGAAGCACATCCCGTTCAACATGAAAATCGGAGAGGCCGGAGAGGCTTTCTTCATCTTTGAGACAGCCGGAGATGTCCCAGACGAGCTGATAACGAGTCCTCTGCTTGAAGCTACCCGTTCACCTGACATCCAAGGACAAGATGCGCAGACCGGCCGATTCGAAGCCCAAGAAGGGGAAGACCAGGATATAGAGAATTTTGGGAAGCTGACACAATCCGAACCCGACTTTCTCGACCTCAACGCGCCGTCTCCGCCCCCCACTTCCGGTCAGACGGAGCCAACATCTGTTCCACAGGCGGGGAGAGAGGATGAGAAGGATGCGGTTAGCCCCTCGTCCCTGTTTGATCGTGCCACAACTTTCGGCGCGTCCGTCGGCAACGCCATCCTTGAGAAGGAACGCGACGAGTATTTGAAAATGAAAGAGAGGGCCAAGGCCGTTTACCGGACTGCTCAAGACGTTGCTCTTCGTAGGACGACCGACCCTGACGATGTCTCCCCTTCGCAACAACCCGAGGGCATGCCTGCTGAACCGATATACAACAGTGGTGTGCAAAACCCATCTCGTATCTCACTATTGGCCTCTAACATCCGGTAAAGATGCGGTTCTTGACATGGAGGGCTACCACCTTCGTCATAAGAAGGAACAATCCGACCAAACTGTGACTGCCTCCAGCGAAAGGGGAGACACCACATCGCCCTCCAGCCCAGACCTGACCCCAGGACCATCTAGTACGCACTGCTATCTCCCTTGTGACCAACCGCGCCTCTCATCTTGGAGATAATCTAGGGTCGGGCACTCCACCTATCTATGGACCCAGTTCTTCTTCCCCGACAATACACAACGTTGGCCTTCCCTTCCCCACGCTACGTGCTACCTCGGAGCCACCCCCGGATATGGAAGAGGAAAACAAGCTCCCCTCTTCAGTTCCCAGTCACACCCGACATTTGTCCCGCCCTTTGAATGTTCCTACATTATCTGGGGATGAATACCTCTGGGAGTGGGGTGGCTTCCCGCAAAAGTCTCCGCTCAATACCACGTTTGGCCCTCCAGGGATCTCCGAGGCGCTAAATTCCGGGTGGGGCGAGGATAAGGTGACCACCCTTCCTCGTGGCTTCAATCCTCCACCAGATGGCAGCCCGGGAGCCAACGTAGATGAGGGAGAGGGTGGATATGGCACTGGTGGTCGATTGCGACCTGATCGGAATGAACCATACCGGTTCATTCTGTTAATCGAGAGAAAAACCACCTATTTTGAGCTGGCGCTTTTCCCAAAGGATGAATCAAGGAGAAAGTTTGGGAGGAATGAGGTGGATGACGCCCAGGTTTTTAATGAACGGAGGGTAGAGTATACGGCTTTTTTGGACCACGAATCCATTTTCCAGGAAGGTGACCTGGTGATCCGATGGGCTGGTGACAGGGAGGCTTATTCACCTTCATTGGAGGATGGTTTCGAAGTCTAACGGTACATTGTTTCCAGGTATATCACTCGTTCCGATGGATCCCCCCTTATGGACGCTTTGTCAAAGTGGCGACAATCAACGCTCAAGCACCGGAACCAAGGGACAGTTTCGCGTTCACCATCCCCTTCCGCAAGTGCGAGGAGTGACGATGAAGAGCCGTTATCGTCTGGAGACGAAGGCGCGAAGTATGCTCCGCAAGTCCAAAATGCGAGAACGACTTCAGTGTCGTGGATACGGTGGTGGAATCGCAGCAAGCGGACCCGGGGATCGTCAGAGCAACGTGCGACTGAAACCCGTCCAGCCATAGCCGGGCGAAGTTCCGAACCTGCCGACACCAAACAGGTAGAGTCGCACACAGATTCCCTTCATTCATCCTGACCACTTTCCAGACCCCAACAACAAATGATTCCACCACTCCGTCGCGAACGGCTCCCGCTGCCCCTGCCCCTCCTGATATCTCCGCGGGTGCTCCCACCCCGGAGGTGGCGAAGTCACGGGAAAAGAGGAAGTACGCGAAGACACTGAGGTTGACTTCGGATCAGCTGAAGCAACTCGACCTTAAGCCCGGCGCAAACACCGTCACGTTCTCCCTGTCTGCTTCTGGTGTCGTGGCATGTACAGCAAGGATATTTGTCTGGGATCATACAGATTCAATCGTCGTCTCTGATATCGATGGCACCATCACCAAGTATGCTGTCGCGCTCTTCTGGCGTTACAGCAACGACTCACGCTTCCCCCTCTGCAAAGGTCTGACGCCCTTGGACACGTGTTTGCAATGGTCGGTCGAGATTGGACGCACCTCGGCGTGGCGAAACTGTACACCGACATTTGTCGCAACGGTTACAAGATCATGTACCTCACCTCGAGAGCCATTGGCCAGGCTGATTCCACGAGATACTATCTCAAAGGAATTAAACAGAACGACTACCAGCTGCCTGAGGGTCCCGTCGTCATGAGTCCCGACCGATTGATGGCATCTCTTCATAGGTGAGGTTGGGTTTGCTCCGCACTCTTTCCAAATCATGACACATTCTTCGTCGCTTTCTGGGACGCAGGGAAGTGATCATGCGCAAACCTGAAGTATTCAAGATGGCCTGCTTGAGGGATATTCGTAGACTTTTTGGGAAGACCTCCGTGAATCCGTTCTACGCCGGCTTCGGCAACCGTATCACGGACGCTCTGTCCTACCGCAGCGTTGATGTCCCAAGCTCGAGGATCTTCACAATCGACTCGACCGGGGAGGTTAAGATGGAACTTCTCGAGCTGGCCGGTTACAAGTCATCGTACGTAAAAGAGTCGCATCTGTTTTCATCGTTTCTCATTTGTGCGCCCCTCCGCATCCACGCGTGTCAGGTATATCCATATGACAGACCTGGTGGATCAGATGTTCCCACCCATCCACCGTCATTTGGACGCCCATTTCACCGATTTCAATTTCTGGCGACCACCGATGGATGAAGATGGCTTGCCCGAACTGACCCCTCCCTCACCCACGTTGAGCGCGCGATCGGACACGTCGAACCAGAGCACACTCGCTCGTTTAAAGAACATGAGTCTGAGGGGAAATAGGGCGGGCCACCAGAAACAATTTTCCCTTCCCCCACCAGTGACAGATTCCTCTGTCAAGGGAGCATCGAATGAGGGTGACAAAGAGGATAGTGGACCCGGGACCAGGAATTCACACCTCAGGCAGATGTCAAGCTTTGAGAGGTTGAGTAACACCCTCTCGAATTTCGTCCCCTCCACATCATCCAATACCACGAGTCGCATCCCATCATCCTCGGTCCTGGATTCTGGAGACGAAGACGAGGAGATGGATCTGGAGCGGCAAACGAGAGGGAGGATTAGGGTGCGTCGAAACAGCATGCCAGGATCATTACCAGGAAATTTGGACGACGAAAAGGACGAGCACGAGCACGGCGAGGAGGAAGGGGAGGAGGGCGAAGTGGAAGATGATTATGGTTACGATGCCGAACACGAGGAACAGACGTTTGATGACGACATTTTTGCGACGGGAGAGATGGAGA
>Ga0307516_10008557_pt1 | contig 11553 bp, 11 predicted proteins | sample 19_EM_MG_FD_203310 | JGI IMG/M metagenome (GOLD analysis project Ga0307516, IMG submission 203310) | Populus trichocarpa ectomycorrhiza microbial communities from riparian zone in the Pacific Northwest, United States - 19_EM | ecosystem: Host-associated > Plants > Roots > Unclassified | place...
TCCGTGAACAGCGAAAAATCGATCTCCATGCCCGCGCGCCCCGAAGCGCGCTTCACCGCCGACAGCTGATCTTCGTAAATACCGTGCGTGTCATGCAGCAGCCGCCCGATCAGCGTCGACTTCCCGTCATCTACTGACCCCACCGAAACGAACCGCAACAGCTCCTTCTTCTGGTGCTGCTCCAAGTACCCGAGAATGTCGCGACTAATTAACTCTTGCTCACTCATGACGGCTCAGGAACGGCTCCCAGAGGACCCAGATTTTTTTACAGGAAGATCGGAAGATCGGAAGGTTGGGTGGGTACGAGACAAGCGGCGTAGGCCGTGACGAATCGTCATTGCGTTGAAATTGACGAGCAGACCGTGCTCCAGCCCAGTAACGCGTAGATACGTCACGACCTGGGCTGCGTGGATTGGCAACAGCCCTTCGATGGCTTTGATCTCAACTAGCAGCCAACCGTCGACGATTAGGTCAATGCGGTACGCCTGCTCTACTGCAGCGCCCTTGTACGTAACCGTGACGGGCTTTTGGCGCTCAAATCGCATGCCTCGCTCAGCCAGCTCCCGGCATAGACATTCTTCGTAGATTCCTTCCAAAAGGCCAGGACCGAGCTCGCGGTGCACTGCGATGCACGCGGCAATGACCTCACTGGAATGGTCTGGGAAAGCAGGCATGCCGACGAACCCCCATCGGTCGTCGAGAGCCGGAGTTGTGTCGTAAGTGTTCGCCGGGCACGCGAACCCCAAAAATCTTCCGATCTTCCGATCTTCCTGTGAAAAAATCTGGGTCCGAAGATCGGCTGCAACGGTGCTTGCGGTACCGGCACGTCCCATCAGAAGTAGCCTTCGCGCTTCTTCGTTTCCATCGAGCCTTCTTCGTCGAAGTCGATCAGGCGGCCTTGGCGCTCGGAGTACTTGGTGAGCAGCATCTCTTTGATGATGTCGGGCAGCGTGGTGGCGTGTGACTTGAGCGCGCCGGTGAGCGGGTAGCAGCCGAGGGTGCGGAAACGCACCATCTCCATGCGCGGTTTTTCGCCGGGATTTAACGGAATTCGGTCGTCGTCGACCATGATCAGTGTGCCGTTGCGCTCGACCACGGGGCGCTCGGCCGCGAAGTACAAGGGCACGATCTGAATCTTCTCGAGGTAGATGTAGAGCCAGATGTCGAGCTCGGTCCAGTTCGACAACGGAAACGCGCGGATGGTCTCACCCTTGGTGAGCTTGCCGTTGTACAGGTTCCACAGCTCGGGGCGCTGATTCTTCGGATCCCATTGGCCGTAGCGATCGCGGAACGAATAGATGCGCTCTTTGGCGCGCGACTTTTCTTCGTCGCGGCGCGCGCCGCCGAAGGCTGCGTCGTACTCACCCGCCGCCAGCGCCTGCAAGAGCGCCTGCGTCTTCATGATCTGGGTGTACTTGTTGCTGCCGTGATCGAACGGATTGATGTTGTCCGCCCGGCCCTGCTCGTTGGTGTGCACGAGCAGATCGAGGCCGTGCTCTTTCGTGAACTTGTCACGAAATGCGATCATCTCTTTGAACTTCCACTTCGTGTCGATGTGCAGCAGCGGGAACGGCAGCTTGCCCGGGTAAAACGCCTTCCTGGCCAGGTGCGTCATCACGGCCGAGTCTTTGCCGATCGAATACAGCATGACCGGGTTGTCGAACTCTGACGCGACCTCGCGCAGGATGTGAATGCTCTCGGCCTCGAGCTGGCGGAGGTGGCTCAGTCGGAGCTCGACCGCTTCAGCTGGCTGGTGCGTGCTAACGGTGGGGGCGACCTGCATGGGGGCCCGGGGGATTTAGCACCAATTCAATCGGGATTAAGGACAATTGGCTAAGTCACGGGAAGTTATAGAAAAATAGCCAGCGCTACGGCTTGAGGGCCGCGCAATACAGCGGCGGCTTCACGCCTTCGGAAATGGTCACGAAGGCCGAATCGCCCGATGCGAACGAGATGGCCTCGCCTTGAGGTTCTTTCGGGCTTGGCTCGACCTCCGGCGCGCGAGAAAGCGCGCTCAGCACCGACTCGCCCTGGCGCCGGCGAAACAGGAACACCGACGAGTACGTGCGCACCAGCACCGCGCTGCCGTCGCGTGAGATGCTGGCTGCGGTGGGCATGCTGCTGCCCGTCAGCGGCGCTTGCCCGAAGCGTAGCTCACCCAGCAGCGTGAGCTCGCCGCCACCTGCCGCCAGCATGGCGGCGCTCGCGCCCAAGATCTGCGAGTGACCGTCGGGCTGCTTGCTGATCAGCGTGAGATCGCCGGTCTGCGGGTCGACGAAGAACGCTTCGATGTCGCGCGCGCCTTTCGGAAAGCTGAATACGATCGGAAAGGCTTCGTGAACCGCTAGCTTCTGCCCACGCCAGCCAAGCGCTACATCGGGCTCGGCGATGCGGTAGAGCACCGCCTTGCGCCGTGCAATGCCCAGCCCGAGTGACGCCAGGTTGTTGCCTGTATCGCCCAGGTAGATGAACTGCGCGCCACCAGGCCCGGGCCCGATGGCGATCTCTTCGGCGTCGAGCAAGAGCGGTACGGTTTCGAGCACGAGCTCGGCCAGCAGCTGGCCGCTGCGATCGATCGCGAAAAAGCGCGGTGAGTCTCCGGAGTCGTTGTGCACGAACAAGACGCGCGGATCTTTGCGGCTTTCCACCACGCCGGAGATTTCGTCGAGCTGCGGGTCCTGAATGCGGCCAATGGCGCGCGGCGTCGCGTCGCAGTGGAGTGCGGCTTCTGGCGGCGGGCTCGCCACGGCGGTAGCGGGCGCGCTCGGCGTCGCTGCCCCGGCGGCGCTGGCCGAGAGCGCGGGTGGTGGTGGCGCGGCTGCAGTTGCCGCGCTCTCGGGACCTGCGCCCGCGCGCGCACAAGCCCCAGCACAGGCGACGAAGACGAGCCACGAAGGTGCGCGCATCAGCTCGTGACTTTTAGAAGCGCTCGGCCCAGCCGTCGAGAGCGGCCGAGATGGCGGAGGCTGCTACCTGCTGAGGCGTGGCGCGCGCGACCTGTGCCAAGTATTCGCTGCGCTCTACTTCGTACGCGCCTAGCGACGCCAGGTGCTCGGTCACGAATTGCACGTCGAACACGCGAATGCCCGCGCGAAAAAGCGTATCGAGCGACACCGCGAGCGCGACCTTCGACGCGTCGGTCACGACGTGAAACATACTTTCAGCCGCAAACAGCGCGCCGCGCCGCACGCCGTAGAGTCCGCCGGCGAGCTGCCCGTCGTGCCAAACTTCGAAGCTGTGTGCGTGCCCGAGCTCGTGCAGCTGCGTGTACGCGAGCAGCATTTCCGGTAAAATCCAAGTGCCGCCTTCGCGATTGGACGCGCAGGCTTCGATCACGCGACTGAAGGCTTGGTCGAACGTGACGCTGAAGGGGCCGTGCTTGAGCGTGCGGCGCAGGGAACGCGACACGTGAAGGTGCTCGCGATCCATCAGCGCGCGCGGATTGGGACACCACCACAGCGGCGGCACGCCGGCGCTGTACCAGGGAAAAATCCCGGATTCATACGCGAACAGCAGGCGTTTTGGCGACAGGTCGCCGCCCACGGCAAGCAGACCCTCATCGTCCGATTCACTCGGATCGGGAAATGAAAGAGGGCTGCCTGGACCCAAAAAGGTCAGGCGGCGATGGCCGCGCATCGCCCTAGGCTAGCGGATTCTCGCGCCAACGGCTTTGGTAATACTGACAGGGCGCGCTACGCAGCAGGCGGCGTGGGTGGAGCCACGGCTTCTCCGGGCAGCGCCCGCGGGTAGAACCAACCCGTGATCGCGCTCACCCAGCCGACGCCCGCTAGCAGGCCGCCGATGACGTCCGACGGAAAATGGACGCCGAAGTAGATGCGAGAAGTCGCGACGCCCAAGACGAGGAGCGTGACGACGCCTGCCAAGAGCGCGAGATACACGCCGCGCACCCCGACCGCGCGCGCCACCATCACCAAACCAAACAGCACACCCAGCGAGCCCAGCGCATGCCCGCTGGGGAACGAGTACGAGTACGGCGTGTGAATCAGGTACAGCCCTTCGGGTCCCGGCCGGGCGCGATGAAACATAAACTTGAGCAGCGCGTCGAGTAGCAGCGTGCCAAGACCTACGCTCGCGAGGTACCGGACCTCACGCATGCGGCGAAACGCCAGCAAGAGCGCGCCGGCTAGCAGTGCGATCACGGCCAGCGACTCACCCTCTCCCAAGCGCGTCAGCCACAGCATCGGTTGGTCGAAGTCACCGCGCGTTCCCGCCACCAGCTTGGCAACGGCCGCATCGAACGGCCCCAGCTCGTTTTCGCGCAGCTCACTCGCCAGCTGCGCGAAGAACACGGCGGAAAGCAGCGAAGGCGGCACGCTCCAGCGATGCCGGGACAGGAAGCCTATGAGCTTGCGAACGCGCTCGAAGCCAATCAAACGCCCCACCTGTAGCAAGCAACGGGCCAGCCCGCCGCTGCCCTGCCGCTCGGCCGCCTAACTCGCCTGCGCCAACGGGGGGCGCGTGCGCCCTGCGTGCGCGGCCAGCTCCCAACGCGAAGCCACGCCAAGCTTTCTGTAGAAAATACCCAGCACAGCTCGCTCGCGCCTACGATGCGCACGCCCGCCCCCGAGCTAGCGCTGCGCAAGCAGGCCATCAGCTTCAGAAACTCGGTACGACGGGCAAAGCCGAGCTTGGCGATGGCTGTCTGGAGCGATTCGCTCACGGTCGAGCAAGCCAGCGACTGTTCGATGGCGCGCATCTCGAGACGAGCCGCGCGCGGCCGGTCAGTAGCGCGTCTGCGATTGCCTGAGTGCTCTCCATACCGCGGGGCAAGAGCACGAGCTGTGCCAACGATTTGTGTCCGGAACGCCGGACAGCTCAACAGGCGCGATGCTGAGTGGGCGGGAAGATTTTGCCCGGGTTCAGCAGGCCAGCCGGGTCGAACACGCGCTTCAGGTCTTTTTGCAAAGTGATGAGCTCGGCAGATTGCTCGAGCGGCAGGTACGGCGCCTTCAGCACGCCGATGCCGTGCTCGCCGCTGAGCGTGCCGCGCAGCTCGATCACGCGCTCGAACAGCGAGGTGATGGCGCGTTCGACCGCCGGCATTTCGTGGTCTTCGTTCCACAGGAAATTTACGTGCAAATTGCCGTCGCCGGCGTGACCGTAGGTGAGGGTGCGGACGCCGGTGCGCTCGCTGATTTCGCGCACGAAATCGAGCAAGGTTCCGATTTGCTGGCGCGGCACCACGATGTCTTCGCTCAGCTTCTTTTTGGTGAGCTTGCGCACGGCGTGGCTCATGTCGCGACGCGCGGCCCACAGCCGTTCGCGCTGCGCTTCGTCTTGCGCGACCAGCACTTCGAGCGCTTGAACGTCATCGCACACGCCGGAAATGCGCTCGGCCTGGCGCTCGACGGCGCCTTCGTCACCGTCGACCTCCATCAGCAACATGGCGCCAGCCGCGGGATTGATGGGATTTCCCGCCAGGCGCATGGCCTCGAGCGTGGAGGCGTCGAGCAGCTCGATGCAGCGCGGCGAAATGCCGGCAGAAATGATGGCTTGCACGGCCGCGCCTGCTTGCTTCACGTCGTTGAACAACGTGAGGAGGGTCATCACGCTCTGCGGCTTGGGAATCAGCTGCAAAGTGGCTTGCCCGAACACCGCCAGCGTGCCCTCGCTGCCGACGAGCAGGCCAGTCACGTCGTAGCCGGTGACGCCCTTGATCGTGCGGCGTCCGGCCAAAATGCGTTGTCCGCCCATCAACAGGGCCTCGACACCGAGCACGTAGTCGCGCGTCACTCCATACTTGAAGGCGCGCGGCCCGCCGGCGTTTTCGGCCAAGTTGCCGCCGATGGCGCACGACTTGAGCGAGTTCGGATCGGGCGGATAAAACCAGCCCTCGGCTTCGACCGCGGCGTGCAGGTCGGCCAAGACCACACCGGGCCCAACCACGGCCAAGCCTTCTTTGCGATCGATTTCGACGATGCCGTTCATGCCGAGCGTCGCCAGCACGATGCCGCCCGCCATCGGCACGGCCCCGCCCGTGCGCCCCGTACCGCCGGCGCGCGGGGTGATCGGAACTTCTGCTTCGCGCGCTACGGCCAGCGCCTTCAAAATGTCGTCGCTCGAAGTGGCGAGCACGACCGCGTCTGGCACCTCGCCCTCGGCTTCGGATTCGTCGCGCGCGAAGCGTTCGCAGGCGTCCCGCCCGGTCAAAACTTTCGACGGGCCGAGCCGCTCGTCGAGTAAAGATTTGGCCTTATCGCGGGCAGATTGCGAGGGGCGGGGCACGTCAGGGCGGGAGAGCAGCACGGGCGCCCAGCGTAGCAAGAGCGCGCCTTGTGCGCTTGACTCGTGCGCCAAGCTAGGACTTTGCTTGGGAATGCTGAGCCGCGTGCGCGCTTGGGCTACCCTTGCTGGCACGGCCTTGCTGCTGGCCACCGCGTGCAAGGGGCGCGAGCAGGCCTCGCTGCCGTTGCCGTTGCCGGAGCCGCCCGCTACGGCGTCCTTGGCCGCCCCGCGCGATGCCAGTGCGCCGGCACCCAAGAAGCGCGTCGTCGAAAAGGGGCCGGCGCCGCCCACGGCCACGGTCAGCGCCGTCGCTCCGCCGACGCCCGCTGCTGAGCAAGGTTCGCCCGCTGCTTCGGCACCCGCACCGTCCGCGGCGCCGTCGGCCACGTGTCTTTCACGTTGCCAGAATGCGATGCAGGGCTGCCTGTCCGCGCCCGTCGACGGCGGCGTGCCCGGTTTCGGTAACCTCGAGCTGTGCAAGAAGGCGCTCGGAGCCTGCCAGTCGAGCTGTGGGCAGTAACTGTACGGAATTTCGGACAGCGCTGTTCGAATGTCGAGGAGCCATGAAAGCGACGTTTCGAGTCTTGTGCATCTGTTCTTTGTCGTCGCTGGCGCCGCGGCGGCGCTGGGCACCGGCCTTTGGCTGTTGCCCAAGAGCGGTGGCGCGGGCAGCAAAGAGCGCGCGGCGCTGCTGGTGCCCGTGGCCGCACCGGCGGGCGGCGGCCTGCTGCTTCGCGGCCGCTGCTAGTGCGGTGCGCTTAGTGCGGTGCTTCGGCGACGGCCACGTCGTCGGGCGCGGTGCCGATCAAAATCGGCTGAATGCCGAGTCCGCGTTCGACCAGCGTGTGGCACAGGTAGATGAGCGGCGTAAGCCCAATGGCGATGATCAGCTTGAGCCCGTACGCCGAGTAGATGATGTTGAGGATTTTGCCGGTGGTCATCATGCCGCTCCAAGCGACGAAGTTGATGACGACGGTGTCGATGAGCTGCGAGACGGCAGTGGAGCCGGTGGCGCGCAGCCACAAAAGCCGATTCGAGGTCAGGCGCTTCAGCAGCTGAAACACCGCAATGTCGCTGAACTGACTCACCAAATACGCGCACATGGAGGCGATGATCATGCGCATGGAACCGAGGAAGACGTTGTTGAACGTCACTTCGGTCACGCCGCCCCAATCCGCCGCGCGCGTCATGGCTGCGAACGGAACTTGCGCGGCCACGTAGATGATGGTGAACGACAACACCGCCAGCCCGAAACCCACCAGCGTGATGAAGCGCGCCGCCTTCTGCCCGTAAAACTCGTTGAGCACGTCCGTCAGCAAGAACGTGACCGGAAACGGCACCATGCCCACCGTCGTGGTGAACTGTAGGCCGAACAGCTTCGCTTCCACCAACTTGCCGCCGATGATGTCGCCTACCAAAAGACAAGTGATGAAGATGCCGGTGAGCACCAAGAACAGCTTGTGGCGTTTATCGAGAAACATGTTGGTTTCGGGCTCGCGCTGAGGGAACCGGGCGGCATCCTACACCTTTCCATGCGGCAAAATCGCTGCTATGGCTCAAGGCGGTGATCGCGCTCGGCATCGACCCTGGAACACGCCGTCTCGGCTGGGGCGTCGTTTCGCGCACCGGCAATCGGCTCACGCATGTCGCCCACGGGGTGATAGCGCTCGACGGGTCGGAGTCTATCGCCGTCCGCCTGGTGGAGATCGAGCAGCAGCTCACGCAGGTGATCCGTGAGCATCGGCCCACCGTGAGCTCGGTCGAGAGCCTGTTTTTCCATAAAGATGCGCAAGCCGCGGCCAAGCTCGGTCACGCGCGCGGCGTCGTGCTCTTGTGCTTGGCGCGAGCAGGCATTCCCATCGCCGAGTACGCGCCGGCCAAGATCAAGCGCACCATCGCCGGCAATGGTCAGGCCGATAAGCGCCAGGTCGCGCTGATGGTGCGGGCGGCGCTCGCGCTCGACGCTTTGCCGCCGGCTGACGCTACCGACGCCTTGGCGATAGCCTTGACTCACCTGCGCCTCGGCGGCCTGCTCCACGCCCTGGAAGAAGCGGGCGAAAAAGGCGCCGCCGCCGCCGCCACCGATAGTCGAGCTCGCGTGCTCTTGGCGTTACTCAGCAAAAAACGCCCGCGCCGCGTGGTCGTGCGGCGCCGCGGCTGACGTTCAGGGAAAAATACCGAAGGGTATTGCGCGGTTGTCCGTCGCTTTTGGCTGAAAGGCCGGTCGGCTTGAAACTCGGCTGTAGGGAAGCAAAGCTTTGGCGCGTTACAAGCGTACAACCCTGGTAGCCCAGCTCCGGGCCTTGGGACTTTGCCATGAACCGTCGAACCTTCGTCGCCGTTACCGCCCTCGCTCTCGTTTGTTCTCCACTTCTCGCCGGCAGCTCGCGTGCTGACGAGCCGAAGAAGGGTCCGCCGGCACCGAAGCCCGCCGCCCCCGCTGCGCCTGCCGTAAGCCTCAGCGCCGACGAGATCGTTTCGCGCGTGCAGGCCTTCTACGACAAGACCACGACCTTCAAGGCTGGGTTCAAGCAACGCTACGTCGTCAAAGCCTACGACAAGACCAAAGACTCGACTGGCTCCGTGATCTTCGAGAAGCCGGGCAAAATGAGCTGGCGCTACACCAGCAACGGCAACCGCGTCGTCTCCGACGGCACGCTGATCAAGATTTACGAAAAAGACAACAAGCAGATGTACGAGCAGAAGCTCAGCTCGACACAGTACCCGGCCGCGCTGTCGTTCTTGACCGGGCAGGGCAAGCTCAAGCAAAGCTTCAAGTTCAGCAAGCAAGACTCGAAGCAGATGAAGTTCGAGACTGGCTACGTGCTCAAGGGCGAGCCGCTGCAGCCGACCGCGGCCTACGACACCGTGTTTTTCTACGTCGACGCCGCGACGTTTCAGGTGCGCCGGGTGCTGATTCTCGACGCGCAGGGCAACCGCAATCGCTTCGACTTCGTCACGGGTGAAGTGCTGGCCAAGGCCCCGCAAGGCGAATTCGCCTTCGTTCCGCCGCCAGGCACCGAAGTCATCCGGCCGTAAGCTCGCCCAGGTCGGGCTGCCACGCCGCAGCTCGCATCGCAGAAACTTTCGTAGCGTCTCCAGGTCCCACTGTGGCGGCAGCGCCCGCGCGGAGCCGATACGGAGCTTCGTGGCCCCAGATTTTTTCACGGGAAGATCAGAAGATCAGAAGTTTTGATGGGTCGCCCGCCTGCGGCGCGAAGGTGAATCCTCAGGGGCCGCGGTTGGGCAGCCCTTTTTTCAACGCGCGGCTAGGGCGCCAAGAGGCCTGGTCGCGGTTGGCCTTCGACGGAGCTCGGGTCGCGAGCGACGCGTTCGTAGTAGTCGACGCTGCGACTGACGAGCTTCACCATCTCCGCGGCTGCGCCCTCGGGCAGGCGATTGAGCGCCTCGTGCTCCGCGTCGGCTGCGTCGCCCGGGCGGCTCGCGGCAGCAAGCGCCGCCGCTCGGTTGTGAAAGCAGGCCCAGCAATCGGGGCTCGCTTGACAAGCTCGCTCGCTCGTTTCGAGTGCTGCCGGCAGGTCGTGCCCGAAGAGTTGGTAGGCCGCGACGGCGTTGAGCTGGCTCGCGGAGCGCGCGGTCTTGCTAAGCTCGGCGATCGTCTTGCCGACTTGAGCCGAGCGCGCGGCCTGAAGCCAGGTCATGCCGCGGCCGTCGGCCCAGTACAGATTGAGCAGACCATACAGGTACTCGGGATTGCCCGGCTCGAGCTCGAGCGCCTCTCGGTAGTGCTGCTCCGCCCCGCCGGTATCGTCGTGAAGCTGGCTGTAGCGGCCGAGCCAGAACGAGGCCGCGCCGACGTCAGCCGCGGTGTCCCGCTGCTCGCTGGCAGCCAGCAGACGATCGTGAGCGCGCCCGGCGAACTTGCCGTCGAAGGCGTCGAGTCGCGCCCACAACAACAGCACTTCGCTGTCGTGCAGCGTGCGTCGCTCCAGTTGGCTTGGGAGTTTTGGCGGTGCCGCGTGGTGCTGGCGCCACGGAATGCTGTTCTGCAGGTAAGCGTCGAAGTCACGATTGAGCTCGGCCGCCGGAACCCGCATGACGATGTCCGCGAGCGCCGCTCCCTTCAGCGGCGAAGACGGCGCCGAAAGCGTGCTGCGAAATTGCTTCGCGTAGCCCTTTTCGCCGTGCATGAGCAGGTGCACGAGCAGCCACGCCACGGCGTAGTTCTCGGAGCGGCTGCGTTTCTGCTCCCACGTGGCGGCGCCTTTTTCGAGCGCGCCCTGCCGGTGGTAGAAGCTTTCGTGGTCGAGCCTGATCACGTCGGATGCGCGGGGTAAGCGGCTGCCCCGCAGCTTTTCGTACTGGTAGCACTCGAGATCGCCGAGCCCGTCGGGCGTGCACATGTAGCGGGGGTCGATCTCTCCGACGACGGCCGCGTCGCCTTCACCGCGGATGGTGGAGTAATAGTCAGCGAGGCCCTCGTTCAACCAGGTGGGTGTCGGGCCGAGCGCCACGTGATTGAAGCGATGGGTAAGCTCGTGGGTAAACAGCAGGCGCGCGAACGGCGAGAGCGTGCCGGAGGCCAGCACCGTCGGTGCGGGCTCGACGTCGTTCGGCAGCCAGGGCATGTACTGTCCCCCAAAGCCGTCACCGACGAACTGCCTCAGATCTTGCTCGCGCTCGAAGATCAGCGCGTTGGTTTCGAACGACGGTACTGCGCTGCCGCCGAACACCACTTTGCCCAGCAGGTCGTAGGTCTCTTCGAAGCTACCAATGACGAGATTGGCTTGCTCCTCGCCTAGGTCGCTCATCACTTTGAAGTGCTGGCTCCGCAGCTCGGCCCACGGCTCGCCGCTTTGCACGGCCGACGTCGAGCCCTGTTTCAAGCAACCTACGGCCGCGAGCCCTAGCAGCAACCACGCCCTTCGTGTCGGTTTCACGGTGCCTCCCAAATGCCGGTGGAGATTGGCTTAGCCAGATCGCGTCCGTGCTGCCAGCGCTTTCGAAAAAACGGCGCCAGTTGACCTTTGGTGCAAGGCGCCCGAGGGTGCGAGCGCTTGCTCGGGCCTCGCTTCGTTTTCGGCTTCCTGCTGCTGGCCGCCTGCTGCTGGGTGGGGGCGGCGCGCGCCGAAGAGCCGGTCACGATCACGGTGCAGGGCGAGGCACGGCCGGAGGGGGAGATTCCGAGCGAGCCGTTCGTGGCGTCGAGCAGGATTGGGCGCGAGCGTTTGGCGGCGCCGGGCGTGCGCGTACCCGACGTGCTGCGCGGTGAAGTGGGCGTGCAGATCGCCGAGTCGGGCGGGCTGGGCGCGCCGGCGACGGCTTCGATTCGTGGCGCGACCGCCG
>Ga0307516_10008558_pt1 | contig 11552 bp, 13 predicted proteins | sample 19_EM_MG_FD_203310 | JGI IMG/M metagenome (GOLD analysis project Ga0307516, IMG submission 203310) | Populus trichocarpa ectomycorrhiza microbial communities from riparian zone in the Pacific Northwest, United States - 19_EM | ecosystem: Host-associated > Plants > Roots > Unclassified | place...
GCGAGGTGGCCCGCGGCATCATGACGTGCCGGATGATCGTGTCTGGCACAGCGGAGTACCTGCACGGTGAGGGCGAGCCTGCCGACCTGTACGCGCTGGCCTGGGAGATCGTGCCGCGCGAGCTCGCCGCGCACCTCGATGCCCAGGCGGGGTGGCCTGCGCGGACCGACAGCGACCGGCTCACGGACGCGTTCCGCGCGCTCGATCTGGCGGGGATCGTCGCCCGGGAGGATTTCGCCTGCTGTCAGTCATGCGGGAACAACGAGATTGGCGATGAGGTCGGCAAAGGGGAGCCGGCTCGCGGATTCGTCTTCTATCACGGGCAGGACGTCGAACGGGCCGCTCAGGGCGGGACCTTGTGGCTGGCGTACGGCTCCTTCGACGAGCAGATCGGCGCCGCGCAGGTCGGCGAGGAGGTCGTGGCCGCCCTGCGCGGCGAAGGCCTGGAGGTGGACTGGACCGGCGACGCCGCCCAACGAATTCACGTCCGGCTGCGCTGGGCGAAGCCCCGGTACGGCCGGATGGCCGCCTTCCCGGTGAGCGCTGAGCCCGGCCGTACCGTGCAAGTGCAGTTCGTTCCTGACCGGCACATGGGTCTTCCCGCCGATGTCGGTGGGCGCGCTCGCCGCGCTCGAGCTGCCCTGGCTGCCCGACGATACGAACGTGCGGGTCGACGACGGCGAACGGACGGGAACTATCCGGCGGGAGAGACACCGCCTGATCAGCGACGACGGCCGGGAGGCGGGCCGCTTCGAGGGCCTGCGGCTTCTCAGCGCGGAAGACGAAGGTGAAGTACCCGGCGAGACGGGACTGATCGAGGTCACCTACCAGTGCATGCCGACCGGCCCGCAGCAGGTCGCCGGACGGCCGATGAGCCTGCCCGAGATACTCGCCGTCGTGCGGCGGCTGCCCACCCGGACGGACTCGTGGCTGGCCGCCGTGCAAAAAGCCGGCATCGTGCAGATGCGTTGGGAGAACGGAAAGCTGTGGTTGGAGTCGCCCTTCGTGGCCGAGTCCGCCTCGGTCGGCAAGTACGCCAGCCTCGACGAGGCCGAGCGAATGCTCACGATCCTGGCCACCGAGAACCGCAACGCGATCCGCGAGCTGGACGGCGTGACCACCAAGCCATGGTGATGACCCGATTGACTCGCTCCAGTACGCATCACACCGACTGCGGCCTCGCTCATCGCTACCTACCTCGGCTGAACCCTGAACCGCGGCCAGCGTACGGATTTGCCGCTGACCGAGACGCGCCCGCCAGCCCAGTGGGCGGTCGGCACCGCGCGCCTCGAGGCACCCCGAGCTGCTCGGTGCGGATCGCGGTGGACAATGGGCGCTATGACCAACGAGGCCAGGCGCGCCGTGGTGGAAGCGTTGACACGGCTCGCGGACGGTCCTGACTACCGTGACCGGGTCGACGCCGGGCGGGCCCTGACAAGTTTCGTCGAGACGCCTATTGCCCGGGAGCCGCTACATAGACTCTTGCTCGACGCCGGCGACACAGCCGTCACCCTGGCGACTGCTCAAGCGCTGCTGCGGCGCGAGGATCCTGCCGGCCTTGCCGCTGTCGCTTCGGCACTGGCCGTCGCTGACCCCAACCACGCAGACTGGCTACACACCGCGATCCACGACGTTTTCGGCGTCTATGCCACCCAGCGCGACGCGGCGGTCAATGCGTGCGGCGCGATGGCGGAAAGTCCGGACGAATCGCTTCGCCGTGGAGCCGCTCGACTACGCGACATCCTTCGCGAGATCACGCCTGTTCTCTGGCCAGTAAGCGAAGACCACACCTGATCAACATGGCGGATACGCAACCGTGGGATGACTACCACAAGAGCCCCCTGCGGTCTGGCATCTCCTATCCCGTTGGCCGCGACCTCATCGAACGGTCGCTGTGTGAGGCCGGCGTCAGGATAGGCAGTCTCGCCTTCGCGGTACCTGCTGCCGGTCACCCGGTGTCGCCTGATGACCAGGACGTCATCGAGGTGTTCTGGTTCGGCAAGTCCAGGAGCCGCCAACTAGCGAACGCTTCGCTGGTACCTGCCGACGCTCTGTTCATGCGCGTGTGGGCTGTTCACTCCACCCGCCGCCACGAGGTCTCAGCTTTGCTTGCCGACGCTTTACCGGCCGTGTGCCAGTGGATGGCCGCCGCGTTGGCCCGAGAGCCGGGCTCCGTGTGGTCCGCCTCGAACCGCCAACTGGTGGTGCGCTTTCGCCATCACGCGATTGATATCCAGGAACGATAGCCGGTTCCCGGATCGACATTGCCTTGTCCGTTCGAGCGTATTTCGCGCGTCCGGATCTGCCGCCGGTGGTGCGTGGCGCTCGGCATGGCCGTCCCGCTGCGTACTGCAGGGACCTTCACCTGCCGCTCGGTTCAATCAGGCCGCGAACACCAGGGCGATCCCGATGTTCGCGATCAGGCGCTGACGGTCGGTGAGCAGCGCGGCGATCGGATGAGGCTCAGCAGCTCAATTCTTCCGTACCGCTTGCCACGCCGCGCCGAGCAGCGCGAGTATCCGGTAGACCGCGTATACCGCCCACACGGTGGCGAGGGGCACGCCGAGGAAGATCACCGCGCCGCCCAGGTACTGGGTGCTCTCCAGCATCCAGCCGCCGGCCAGCGGAACGGAGCCCACGACGACGGCCCAGGCCAGAACGCGGCCGGCCTTGGTCAGCGAAATCCAAAGGCGGGCGTTTTCGGCGTCGCCCGGCTGCGTCGGGTCACCGATCAGGGACTGCACGGCCAGGCTGTCGACGTCCCGCGCGGCGGCCCGGTCGGCCTCATGTGGTGACTCGCGCAGCACTGCCGACAGGGCGCGCAGGTCGTCGTGGTCGCGAAGTCGTCCGGTCCGCGGATCGCCGAGTAGCACCACAGCGTACGGGAAGCCCAACAGCCACGCCTTGCCGTAGGCCCTTTTCGCCCCCGGCGGCAGCACGACGGCTTTGCCGACGTGCATGTCGTCGCGGTGGGCGCGGTCGCCGATCACCCACACCAGTGCCGTGCCGGAAATCGCCAACTCGGCATCGACGTGGACGGTGGCATGGCTGAACAGCGTGACGAACCGGGCGTACGCGGCGACGACCGCGAGCAGGCCCACCACCGCGACCGCGCCGCCGAGCAACTCGTGCAGCCGGGCCGCGAAGCCGGTGAGCAGCAGCGCAGGGACAACCGCGAACAGGTACCAGCCTACGAACAACAGGAAGCGCCGCCGGTTCATCCAGCGCTGCGTCCGCACACCCTCCGCGCCGGGAGGGAAGGCGGGGAGAGCTATCCCGCCGGTCAGCCGTTCTCCGGCATCTCCGTTCAGCCGTTCCCGGACGTTCTCACTCGGCAGCACCAGGCTGAGACGGTAGACCCGGACCTCCAGGCGGCCACCGGCCAAGCTCGCGAGGTCGCGGACAAACTGCTTCTCCTCGATCTTCGGCTCGGTCAGGTCAAACAGCCGCACCGCCGGTCGATCATCCACTGTGGCCCGCAGGTCGCTCGGGGCGTCCAGGCTGACGCCCGGTTCTGGCACCAGGTAGAGAGCGGGAACCACCCGGCGACCCCGCCCCTCGATCTCCCGGTTCTCGATCACCACCGCCGAGATCTCGGCCCATCGCAGGTCACGCCGGTACCGGCCGATCCGCACTGTCCAGCCGTCCCGGTCGACGCCGACCTGAAACCGCTGCAACGCGTACCAGAGAAAGCCGGCCGCCATGAGCAGCGCGATCAGCGACGCCGCCCCGATGCAGAGCCGCCCGGACACCGACCCGCCGACGGTGAACTGCAGGCTCACCAGATAACCAGCGAAGCCCACCATCAACGCCGCGAAAACCACCGCGAGCACCCGGAAGCTGACTGGACGGCGCAGATTCACCCATTCATCATGATCCAACCGGGCAACTCAACCGCGGCCTCGCGAAATCAATGGTTATCGACCCGCTTGGTGGCTATCCGGACTGAGTTTCCTCATCTGCCGCCGATCGCGCGTGACGCCTCAGCCCAGCCGTCACGCTGCGTACGACGCGATAGGTGTCATGAACGAGTCGACTCGAGCCACCTGAGCACCGCGGAGACTCTGCTGTTGGTGTCCGCGTCGCTGGAGATCCCCAGCTTGGCGAAGATGGTGCGGAGGTGTGCTTCAACGGTTTTCTGCCCCAGTGCCAGGGACCTGGCGATGCCCGCGTTGGATCTGCCTTCGGCCATCAGGCGCAGCACCTCGGTCTCGCGCTTGCTCAGGCGGTGCACGTTGCGTACGGCGGAGGGTTCCATCAGACCCTCGATCAGCCGGGCGTCGACGACGCTCTCGCCGGCAGCGACGCGGGTGATCGCGTCGGTCAGGGCGTCGAGATTTGCGACGTTCTCCTTCAGCAGATAGCCCACGCCGTCCGCGCCGGTGTCGAGCAGCCGACGGGCGAAGATCGACTCGGCATATTGGGAAAGCACGAGCACACCGACATCGGGGTGCCGGCGGCGGATTTCGATGGCCGCGGCAATCCCTTCGTCGGTGTACGTCGGCGGCATGCGGAGGTCGAGCAGTACGACGTCCGGCAGGTCGTTCTCGAGCGAGGCGAGCAGGCCGTCCGCGTCACCAGCGTCGGCGATCACCTCATGCCCGGCCTCCTGGAGTACTTGCTTGACGCCGGCGCGGAAGATTGTGGAGTCCTCGGCGATAGCTAGCCGCACGGCAGCCTCACGGTGATGTTGGTCCCTTGCCCTTGGGGACTGTTCACGATCATTTCTCCGTCAAGTTCAGCGACCCGCTGGCCGAGACCCGCCAAGCCGGTGCCGTGGCGGCTGTCCGCGCCCCCAACGCCGTTGTCCGTCACTTCGATGTGCAGCGTACCCTCGGACGCCGTTATGTCGATCTTCGCGTGCGAGGCTCTCGCATGTTTCATGATGTTCGTCAGCGCCTCGCTGACTACGAAGTAGGCGGTGAGTTCGACCTCCGGACGAAAGCGGCCATCCGGGACGTGCACATCGAGCGGTAGCGGCATTCGCTCGGTCAGTTCCTCGATTGCCCCGCCCAGTCCGAAGACCTCGAGCGAGGGAGGATTGAGGCCGTGCGAGAAAGCGCGCAGCTCGCCGATCACCAGCTCGACCTCGTCAATGGCGCCGTGCACCGCTTCCTCGGCGGCGGTGTCAGCCGAAGGGGTCGCCACGATCCGCTGGACCCGATGCAACTTCATCACCAAAGCCAGCAGTCTTTGTTGCGCTCCGTCGTGCAGATCGCGGGCAAGTCGGCGTTGAGTGTCGGCCCGTTCCTTGCTGAAGCGGATGGTGGCTGCCTGCAGCCGGCTCCGCTCGGCGTCCAGATCGGCCGCGAGCCTGTCTCGATCTGCAGCTAGGTCGGCGCGATCCAAGACCAGCATGTTGTGATCGATGACCAGGGCCATCGCAGCGCTGCACAGGACCGCAGCGCCGAAGATGCCGATCAGGGCGAGTATCACGCGGTCGAACCGGCTTGCGATCATCCCGGTCAGAGCGCCCCCAACCAATGCCGCGCCGACCGTGAGCAAGCCGCAGACCACGAACGGCCACGCAGGCTTGCCGTGGTGCTCAGCGACGAGCTTCCTCACGATTAGCCACCCCGCAGAGTCGGGTTGCGCTTCGTGAGCAGTCTTGCGGCATCGACAACCACGTTGTTAGCCTCTTCTAAGGGTTTTCACTTAGGTGAAAGCATACGCTGATGGTCTTGAAGAGCAAGGGGCTGCCATGCGGCGACGGGACGTGGCAAGACCGCCAGCCGCGGCGACGACCGCGGCTGAGCGACGTGGACCACCGTGGCTTCTCACGATCTTCGACTTCCTAGAACGCCAACTCAGTCTCGCAGCCACAGTGCCGGATCGGGTCACCCTCGTACGCGCGTACACGCTTGCCGCGCTCGCATTATCCGTAACCGCGCTCATCGGCATCGGGGCTATGGCGTGGGCGTTGGCGCAAGCCGAGCCGTCATCGCTGGTAGTTCTCGCCATCGGCGCGATCACGGGGCTGGGAGCCCGGTACCGTCGACGCGCAAATCGACAGTCAACCGTAAGCATACCGACATTCGGCAGTCCATCGGATACCGGGTCGACGACCGACGACCAAGCGGGTCGATAGCGGCTCGCATGTTAGGTGACCGCGCACTGTCATGCCGAGATGAGGGCGTCTCGTCATGCCGCTTTGGCACAGCCAGGAGAGGCGGATCCGGCGGGCCGATATCGGATGTCGATCGTGCATCTCGCGTGCGGCTGCCACCATCACCACCGCTTTCCCGCCGGTTCGACTCAACGTCTCGGGCACTCCGTTGCACCTGTTGATGTGGCTGTCGCAGTGTAGGCAGGCTGCGGCGCAGAACCCAGCCCGCCGAGGCGATAATTTACCCGCCCACGCGGATTTGCCGAATAGAGTGTGCAAAGTATGCGAGGTGTGCCCATCGCGGAATGCCCTCACTCTGAAGCGAGAAATTGGCGTTAGAACGCGCCGTTGTCGGGCTGCAGCACCAAAAGAGAGCCCAGCCACGAACCGTGACCCCTTCCTTCGACTGACTACCAAGGCGCCGTGGCCAGCCGTTCCCGGCAGATCCGGCGGTCCTCCGGGTCGGCGATCGCTTCAACGACGCGCGTCGCCTCCGCTTTGAGCTTTTCCGCGTCCGGGTCGCCGGACCGGGACGCCACCCGCGCGAGAGCTTCGGCGGCAAACGCCCGGTCCCAATCGGCGAAAGCTGCCGGGTGCGCTTCGATCAGCTCGGCATACCGCGCTGCATGCCGGCCCGCCACGTCCGGCAAGCCGATAGCAACCGCCACGCTGGCGATCATGTATTCGCCGCGGCCGTGATTGGCGACCGTGCCGACCTGCATCCAGTGGTAGGTGGAGGCGTACGCCGCGTACAGCGCCTGCTCCCGCTCGATCTGTGGGCTGTTCTCGGAAAGGCCGCTGCCGAGTACGTCCCAGGTGCCGTTGTTTAACTCGACACCGAACCACCGGTGCAGGTCATTGCCGCCGCTCTGCTGGGCGACGACGGCCTCGACGAGATCGCGCCAGCCCGGGAAGTCATGCTCCCGCGCGATCACCAACTGGGCGTCCCGCAGCGAGATTTCGGCGCCCGCTTGCGGATGCACGGCTTTGACCCGGGCCGCGGCAGCTGGATTACCGCCCGCGTACGCCCGGCGCAATTCCTTGGCCTGCGCACGCAACTGGCTGGTGTCGGCGTGATCGGGCAGCGTTTTGACGCTCATAGCTTCTCCATCGTCGCCCGGGTCCGCTGCGAACCGGGCGCGAAGGACTACGCGCATGGCTACGCACAATGGTGAAAAATCCAGGTGCACTCGGTGCTTGCCACGGACGGGAGGCGCCCTGGTACGCGCTGCGCTCACCATACACAGCAATCCCAGGCACGGCTACGGGGGAACAACGACCGTCCTGAGGCCGCAGACGACAATGACGAGACCTTCTCATGCCGCGTCGAACGAGCGGGGTAGAGACACGCATGGTCACCGTCCGCAGCGTCGGGAGTCTCAGCGAGCCACTCGGAAGTGCTCCGCGTCGTACGGCCGGTGGCCCACCGAACAGTGGTAACAGCGCTCGACTTCGTCATTCGCGCGGTACCACTCGTGGGCCCCGCAGTCCCTCGCGCCCTTGCGTGCGATGCCTAGGTCGATGAGCGCGTGGGGAAGATTTCGCCGGAGGAGTGTCCGCCAGCGGAACCGGCCGCGACGGGAGTTGGACATGACCAGAAGCTACGCCCGTTTCAACTCGAATACAGCGAATATCAGGGTCGGAACGGCATCCTGATCTGCCGCTGTCCATGCGCACAGGGAGCGTTCGATATTCAGAAACGGGCGCGTCGTCGGCTCTAGCTGGTGTCGGCGAGGCTCTTGCTGCTGGCCAGCGCAGCGGCCAGTGTCGGTGCTGTCTGAAGTTGGTCAAGCAGTACCCACAGGCGTGAGGCGCGGTAAGACGCCCCGCTGAGGATGGGTTCACTAGGCGGGAGTTGCGGGCCGAGGTCATAGACCGCGTGCGGACGCACGGTGCCCTCGGTGGCTGGGATGTCGGGCCAGCGGTCGAGCAGGCTGGGGAGGACGTCGGCTTTGATGACGCGGTGGATTCGGCGTACCGCACCTTGCCACCGAAACGCCATGAAGTTCGGTGGCTCTGTCGGCCAGCCGCCGAGCCCGTAAGGGTGGAAGTAGGCGTGATCCTCAGTGACGAACTCACGGAAGGTGCGTGCGCCGCCGTCACCGGGGCGTTCGTTGTTAAGCACAACGCAGTACGTCCAGCTGTCAGCGACGGACCGCAACCGCACCACTCTCCGTAGGTAAGTGTTTAGCTGGTCGAGCCACATCCGCTCCTGCCCGCGACGATCGACGCGGACTTCGCGGAGATCGGCCAGCACATCACGCCAGCTCAAGTGCGTCACCGGCACCCCGTCCACTTCCGAGGGCGACTGCACCTGGGCAAGCTCGCTGCTTGCCTGCGATAGCGTGACGAGCGCTCCTGCGCCATACGCGCGTACGCGCGGTGCGTAGGCGCGCAGCTGAGCTACCGAGGGTACAAGCCAGTTGCGCTTCGCCTCGACGATCACTAACGCCTTCGGCAGCGTGATCTGCAAGTCGGTGCGCCCGACCTCACCGCGCACCTCCACGGCAAGTGACGCCGCGTCAAGGTCGGCGGCGGTAGCGCCGGGCCACACCCGTCGTACGACGGCCTCAAGCAGAGTCGGTGCCCGTGACAGCGCGAAGCCCAGGGCCGAAGTCAGGTCATTTTCGTTGACACCGAGCAGATCGAACACCGACGACACTGGCGCCCCGTAGCGGGTTAGTGCAGCCACTGATTCAGCCTCAGACGTGTTGCCATGATCAAATGCGCGCCGCCGACCTTGTAAAGATGGAAGACGGCGACATGGACCTAAGGCTAGTCATACCGAGCTCGCGCCGCACGTGAACTCACCGAACGGACTGTCGGCTGTGGTCACTATCCGTGCGGACGGCGGCGACCGGTTGGCTGCGGCGTACGCGAACGTGCCGATGGGAGTGAGTCACACGACCGGCATCGGTGGCTGTTCTTGGGAGGCAGTAGACGTCCCCAAGGCGGCGAGCGATCTTGTGGGCGAATTCGCGTATGGTCCGCTGGTGGCTTACGACCTGGCTGTTTGGGAAGGTGACCGGCCGACAGATGATGTCGCTGCCGCAGCTGAGTTCCGACGGCTGTATGCGCGCTACTGTAATAACAGCGCGGATCGCGACGCTCCAACTGCGCCACACGAAGGTGCAACAGATGAACGAGCGCTGGTGGAGCACGTTGACCTGGGTATGCGATCGTCGACCAGGACCGACGCACCGCCTTACCGCACCACGTCACGTTCGCTATGCTGTCCCAGCTGGCCGAGCGTGCCCAGTTGCCGCCCGAAGATCGGCTGCAGCAGCGGGCAATCCGGACGATTCTGTCGATGTTCGAGGCGGCATCCGAGCCTTCGGACGACGCGAAGGCGCAGACTGCAATCACCGGATCAACGTTTCGAGTTTCCGACCCGACGGCAATAGCATTGCTGGATGAACTACACGACAAACTAAGCAGCGACGCCGAGCTGACCGCCAGAGCAGCTCAAATGCGGTATCTGCATGCCGCTAAATTGCTGGTGGAAAGGGAGGCGGCCGCTCTCGGCGCGACCACCGTATCCGCTCAGCACGGCAACCTCGTCGTGAGCTGGTCAGGGCGAGAAGTCGTTGTCACAGTCCATCATGCTGAGAAGAGTCTTTCCAGCGGCGCGGTCTTCCTGGCAATCGAGCGGCTTGATGCCGAGATCGCCGGCAGTTACCGGGCGATCGGTGGTCTGCTCGTTCTCAACACATCGACAGACAGTTCGGCCATCGACGACTTCCTGGCCAAGAAGGGTGGTGCCACAGTTCAGGTAGTGACGTGGCAGGGCGAGGCGGACGACCCGGCAATCCGGGCGGCACTGCAGCGTCTCCGCCCGGTCGACGGCAAGACAACCCACTAGCGTGCTGATCGACCCGCTGGCCACGAGGGCCATCGGCCCGCTCGTCCTCGCCGTCGCCATCGATGGCATCAACTTCGCGGCCAGCCTCGTCACCCTGGCCGCGTTGAAGCAGTACGCACCTGCTCTAGCCGGGGCAATCCGCCGATGGCGTCTGTGCCATGACACGAACCCATGACGCTCACCGTCAAAGGCGAAAGCATCGACCTCACGATCGACCTCCCGCCGAACGTCAGCACCCAGCAACTACTCGAGCAGCTGGCCCCGCTTCTTGACGACAACTGAGTCAGACCGTTCCCACGAGACGCGCTGATCGGCGCGTTCGAGCGGTGTCCGACGATACCTTCCTGCCGCAGTCGCCTCCACGGCAAGATGCTATCGAGTTGCGGCCGAGGCAACCGCTCCTCCGATGTCGCTTCCCCGGCGGCCAGCAGTTGCTCCAGCAACTGAGGAGCGATGGTGTCGGCCGGCCGGACAGACTCGGTGGCAGAAACACCCTCACGGGAACAAAGTTCGCTGGCACGAGGGACACATCTCGACGACAAAGGAGGACACACAGACAACGCGCGGACCCGGCCGAGCCTTGTTGCTGCGGCGGCGCGGTCGACCGGGCGGAGATCTCGTCCGGGCGAGGTTACTTGGCGGGGCGTTCGCCTGCCTTCTTCGCGATCCCGTAGCCGACCGAGGTGGAGGCGAGCACTGTACCGGCGGGGATGCCTGCGCGGTCGGCAGCGAGGCGGGTGCGTTCGCCGATGAAGGCTCCGGTGGCCGGGTCGATGATGATTTCCTGTTGTTCGCCGGCTGCGGTGATGCCGAGGGCGGTGCCGGTGTGTCCGTCCAGGGCGGTGGTGTGCTCGGTGATGGTCAGCGTGGGTAGTAGAGCCAGCGCCCGGTACAGCGCTGCGCGCAGGTCGGCGGGCAGCAGTCCGCTGCGCAGCGCGTCGGCGGCGTACACGAGTACCTCCTGGTCGGCGTTGTTGCCGCGGCCGGCGGTGCCGGCGCGCAGCAGCTCGAACAGCGTGCGCGGATGGCGGGGCAGACCGGCAGCGAACGTGTCGTTGGGTTCCTGCCAGTTCCCCGGCTGGGCGCAGGGGTCCATGCCGGGCTGGGGGTACCAGACGCCGCACCGGCCGTGCAGTAGCTCGGGTGCGTGCGTGGTGTGGGGTATTCCGGCGTTGCGGGCTTGCTCGGCGGTGCCGAGAAGCCAGGTGCGTTCTCCGGTGTCGGTCTGCCGCCTGGTCCACTCGGCGGTGCGGTTGGCGGGTACCCACGTCTCGACGAGGGTGCCGGCCCGTACGGCGAACACGGCGGTGCCGGTGTCGGTGTAGGACATGCTCAGCGCATGCGTGGCGACGTAGCGGTACTGCCCGGCATGCACGGGGGCGTCGACGGTGTGGATCTGAGCGTCGGCCGCGGTGTTCAATGTTTGCGCCACCTCGAGCATCGCTCCCGCGGGGACACTACCGCGATGGGTCACGGCCGCGACGGCCGCCAGGGCCAGCAGCAGTGCCGCCGCGGTGATGGATGTGCGTGGCCACCAGCGTGCACCGGCGCGCGCCGAGGTAGCGGGAACGTGTGGTCCGGTGT
>Ga0307516_10008560_pt1 | contig 11551 bp, 9 predicted proteins | sample 19_EM_MG_FD_203310 | JGI IMG/M metagenome (GOLD analysis project Ga0307516, IMG submission 203310) | Populus trichocarpa ectomycorrhiza microbial communities from riparian zone in the Pacific Northwest, United States - 19_EM | ecosystem: Host-associated > Plants > Roots > Unclassified | place...
CGGGTGCAACCCATACCATGACCCGTACCGTACCCAGGGGGTTCTGGGGTGCTGACGGGACGGTTGTGGATACCGTCCGTACCGTACCGTAAAACCGTATTGACGGTTGACGGTGCCCAGCCCTACCAGTGTAGCCTGGTCCCGTCATCGAGTGATAGAGGTACTGAACAACGATCAACAAAAGCTTTCACGATCTTCCTCTTTATCTGAGCTGACCATATACTCCCCAATAATGAGATTCGTGCTGGGCTGGCCCATTTTGCAATCGTGCCAGCGGATACAGAAGTAGTACAATTTACTCTAGCCACGCTCCCCCTATATGAGCAAACGTTGGATAGGCATACGTGTGCGCTTGGTGGGAGGGCTGTCCTTCCACCAGGTAAATTCATGCTATTGCCACTTATTTCTTTCTCTTGATTGATACCGTGTACAGTATATACCCTCAATGACGGCAAGCTACGACTGGCATGTCCGCCACGCTGCATGAATGGCTGTCGCGGCTATCGGGGAGGGCACCCGCAAGGTTCGTGCTGTTCTTGGGTCATATCCTCGAAGTTGATATATGAGTTACGCAGGTCATCCAAAATGAGCTGGGAAAGATCGTCGAGTACGTGTTTTTGAGTTGGTAGTTCTTCAGTGGGATTTGACTTGTTTCTTTTCAGTTCGGTAATGCCCATGATCTCGGCTTCCTGTGTACTGATCCTAAGGTGAGTATTCATCTCTTTCCCGCGTTTGGCTTAACGATCAGTAGGACATTATACAAGAGATACCATCGACAACTATTGGCCGTTCTCATACCTGCATTCGAAGAGCCTGAACCACGGTACGTATTTCATCCCCCTATCCCTTCCTCCATGACCTTATCTCCACCCAGAGTCTACCCACACACCGCATCCACTTCTTATCGACTTCTGCGAAGGCATTGAGCGCGACACGCCCCTACCGTACCCGGACCCGACCGTGGAGAGGCTGATGAATTTGTTGAACCGGGAGCGGCTGAGGTTTCGGTGAAACGGTACTTATGTGCAGGAGCAGACGATCACAACGCTATGAAGAATTTCAAAACATTCCTGCGTATGGGTTGGGATTCAGAGGTATCACTATTTAAACGACAGTACCACCCGAGATGTGAGCACACGCATAGAACATAGTTTCGAAACAATTTCAAGTCAGTGATATTGAGACAGTGACACTGATTGAAAAGATGAATGACATTCCCTCATTAATATGAACCCGGAATGCTTTCCCCTCCTTGCATGATGATCACCCCCGATGAACTGTTCGCAATGGATTAATAGTTGATGACATGTAGTCGAGAATGAACATCAACGCACGTTCCAATCCTGTCCGCACCAGCTTGTAACATCTCAAGACACGCTTGATGACTCCTGATGCCGGCCGAAGCCTTCACCTTGACGCCCTCCTTGTACGACACGGCCTTCTTCATCAGCACCACATCCCCAATCGACGCGCCTCCTCCGCTGAAACCAGTACAAGTCTTGACGAAAGCCGCACCGGCTTCTGCTGCAAGGAACGAGCCGGCGATCTTTTCGTCTTCGGAGAGGAAGACTGTCTCGAGTATGACTTTGACGACTTTTCCGGGGGATGCGTCGATGACGGCGCGGATGTCGTTGTAGACGAGGGTGTAGTTGCGGGACTTTAAGGCGCCGATGTTGATGACCATGTCGATTTCGTGGGCGCCGTCTTGGATGGCTTGGTGGGCTTCGCTAGGGGAGAAAGTATGACGAGAAGATGAAACGAGATGGAGAAGGAGACGAACAAGGCTTTGGATTGGGATGTCCCCGCACCCAAGGGGAATCCGACGACGCAGCAGGGAATGGTAGAGGAACCTGCGAGTCGTTTAGCCACTTGTTGGATGTGGGTGCCGTTGACGCAGCATGACTTGGGTAATGATTAAGGGAGATATTCGGGAATGAGGGCAGAGTAGTTGCCTTGAAATTGTGTTTGATGGCTTCGTCGCAGAGATCGTCGATCTGTGAGGGTGTAGCGTCTGGTTTGAGGAGGGTGTGATCGATGGTTTGGGCGAGTTGGTGGTTGGTGAGAGTAGTCTTTGAACTGGGTGCAGGTGAGTTCTTGACTTGGGATATCTTCGCATTGACGAGGGTGGTCCATTCTTCGCTGGTTCTTGTCATCTTCCTGACTCTCGTCTCCACATGTTGCGAAGGTCATTAGGATGACTGTACACCGCACTGCATCCTCCACCGACTCCACGTTGTCCAGGTCCACCCCGTAATTCGGGGATCCTGAGCATTCCATGTCCAAGGATGCGCTCGTCTCACCCAGTTTGACCCTGGACGAGCATACTCGCTTAGATTGACCAATCATCAGGCATAGTCTGGTGATGAACTCGCAACACATTTCTCAGAAGTTCCTTTAAGCTCATGGCATCTTAGCTTACGCACCTCAGCTTGGTGCACGCTTCTAGATCACCCGCACTCGACACAAAGAGCAGAGGAAAACTGTGCGTGTCACACCACTTCTTTGACCAACACCAAACTTACCTTGAATATACGATTCAGTCAGCGTGTACAGCTTGGTCCCAGCATCGTCGATACCGGAGGGCTGCGTATTTCGTTCGCGTCCGGTTATGCCCTTCTCCTTGTCGGTGACTCGCATCCAATACATCTTTCAACGATGGCATCTCTGCATCTGCAGGCATCATCTCCACGATTATCTCCTCGCGCTCTGCGGGTGGAGTCGCCGGTCACAGCTTCCGTTAACTCGACAGCGAAGACCTTCTCGCATAGGCTGTAAGAACCTGGTTCATTTTCCAATTTTATCACCCCGCTTAACTCTCTTCCGCTCCAGCATGCACCGCCCACCGGTCTAGTTATCTCTCTCTTTGCCTTCTTGTCCTCGACCCTCTCGTGGCTTCGTTTTCGTCGGGGACACATCCTCGTTCCTTTCCATAACTATTCCCATGATTTTCGGGCTCCTTCCTCCCCCGTCCTGTCATGCTGCGACCATTGCCAACAAACCAAGCCACTTTCAAATGTGAAATGAAAGTCGACGATCATTCGCTGCTATCAGAAGAGGACAGAGAACATAAATTCGAGTGAGTACCTGAAAAACCTGCCACGAGATCGAGACTCATTGCGCTATCAAGCAAGGTGGCCTCCCCAATGTAAGTATATGGTTCTCCGACTTTGGACTACTTAATCGTCAGCTTCTTATTTTTAGTACGTGTTTCCAACTCTTTGCTCTAACCCTTCTAACGCGATGCGAAGTGGCGGGGGAGATCTCATGTGTATGTTCATTCCACTCGATTGGTCTTTCAATCGGCCCCGGGACAACGCTCTACGTCAAAGATACCCGTCGAAACACCCATCGAAGCAGCGAGTTGGTGTCAAACGACGGTCCAGTCGTCGGCCCCCTCCATCTCGGCGGCGGTCCAAGAAGCAGTCAACGTGTGTCCCGGGCCCGTAGGGCGTGATAAAGAACGAGGTTGTTCAAAAGGTGCCCTCTTCTACATGGCACCATGTCTATCGCTGATCTCATGGCCTAGATTTAAATTGTGCTATCACCCCAGCTACACGCCACGTCACCCCCCTTCCTGTCCCATCTGACGCCAAACGACCCCGGCCACCTACACCCCGCTGACAGGGGATCCACCTTTCCTCTATGTCCCCCAGGCCCCCTATTTCTCGTTCACCCGTCCTTTTCTCAAACCGACCTTCCCTCCCAATGAACTGCGAGTCGTCTGGCGCGTATATATTCACCTCTGACATGCATTCCTCAAGCCTTTGGAACACCCCGTGACTGGAGATAAATCCCGCACCCGCCAAGAGGGCTCTTCGCCGCTTGCACAGAGTTTCGTTTTAGATGTCTTCTTTTAATTCTTCTTTTGATGGCATCATATCGGGTTATACCTTATACCGTTCTCCGATCGGCATGCAGACTCTGTTGAAATTCTCGAGTTGGTTCGGAACCATATGGAGGGATGTCGGAATGGATCTATCCAGCCATGTTTGGCCGAATGTTATACACAAATAGACGCTTGACTCCTAGGGAAGGGATGTCAGGTTCCGAGTAGGGATAATTTTAATTGGCAGCACGCGCAAGATGATTGACGCGATCCATTATTGAAGTTGGAATAATGAAGTAGATATGAATGACGGGTGATCCTGAGTGGTAAACTTCCAGTCAAGGGGAGCTGAAGTACACCAACGGGGCGAATGTAGACACGAAAAAATCACATATTATAACTTGTGAGGTCGTACTCATAACTGTATCGAAAATTAATTGCCTAAGAGAATCATCCCTGTGTGCGACGAGAACGCTTCAGTCCAATTCGAAGGAAGAAGACTGGCTGCAATCGACCCACCGCGTTCAAGACGGAAGCAGCTGGCCGGTAGAGGAAGGCCACCTCTGCGTCCGAACTACTGCAATAAATGGCGTGGTGACGCTTAGTGATGAGCTGAAGCTCAAAGACAAGCTGGACGTACGGCCCTCCAAGTGCCTCTTATACTTCGAGGCGGATCGTCAGAGTTAAAAGCCAAGTAGGACGTGTGGTTGGGTCGTTGAGTCGCGGAAATAATCGAAATTCGAGAGTGTGGCAAGGGGAAGCGGCAAGAGGGCTGATAGATACGTTCCCTTGGGAGGCGAGAGATTGTTGACAAAGGGACGGTTGGCGAAGTTGTATGTAACGACCGCCGATTGCTGAAAGTAAGATGAAAGATGATCTCCTGGTTCTGAACAAGATATCAGCAACTGTGCGAAAAGCCTAGTCTCCCGCAGGCAGACTGATATTGATGACGGTCGATCGAAAAGCCGGCAAGACGGGAGGCGTACACCAGTGAAAGCCCGAAGTCGTAGAGATACTGGTCATATCCACCACACGAGACGGCTGCAGCTGCGGCTAGCCTACGGTCCTGCCGCATGGATTACGGACTTGGGCACAACTTCGAGCGGCGGGCAGCTGATCATTTAGTAGCTGAGTGTTGTACAGACTTTCGACGCAGTGGGGGCCTCTAAAAGCACAAAATTCGTGTTTCAACTTATGAAATTGAGGGAAATTTAGGACTCGGAATTGCTCACTTACGAAGTGTTCGCCGTGGGTTGGGGGCGGCGTCGACATCGTGATCTATAGACTATTGCGTCGTAAGCTGGAAGACGAGTGGAACGTGGGGGTTAATTTTGCATCGCCTCGAGGCACACTCCACCCCGTTCCAACTTCTAGCGCTCACATCCTCTATCCTCAACATCGCCTATGTCTACCGGTGCTGTACTGTTGAACGACACCGGCAACGCAGCTTACCAGCTCTTAAAGCTGACGGCTGTCTCCGCCGATGCATTCCCTCCACTCAAAGGTGCAGCTGGAGGGGTATTATATATCGTCGATCTCGTCAAGGTCAGATTCCTTGCTCCGCGATCCAGGCTCATTTGTGCTGACTTTCGCTTCCCAGAATTTTCGTGCACAGAAGGCGGAATGGAAGAAGTTCTCCAATTACGTGCTGAAGGTTACCGCCTCCGTCATGGTCGGCCTCGCGCGTAGCACTGCACCAAGGCAGGAACTCGAACAAAAGTTGAACGATCTGAAGGCGTAAGCGGTTTTCGTCGATTCAGCGTACAGTAGTCTGATATTTTCGAAACCCTGCAGCACATTGGACAAGATCACCAAAGATATTGAGGCATATCGTGGCCAATCGTCTACGCGACGACTCTTGTTGTACCTCAAGACACCTGAGATGATCAAGGACATGGAGAAAGATCTGGATGGTACTCTGAAGCTATTTCAGGTATGTTACCAAGTGCAGTACCATTATGATATTGATGCTTACTCGCCCACAGCTTGACTTCACCATCATCACCACGCTCGACCTTGCCGAACTCTTGGACAAAGTGAACAAGAACCTAGGTGCTAATGGTATGTGTGCATTTCTTCTTAGTGTCGCTTAAGGCTAATGTTCAAATGGTTGGGAATGCAGTTGCTAAGTTATCCCTTAACGAGACACTTTCGAAGTTGCCATATGCTGAGGGGGCAGGGTGGGACACAGACTTAGGTTGCCTACAGGGGACAAGAGAAGCTCTCATTGATGATATCTACAACTGGGCTCGAAACACTGGTCCTACTGCAGAGCTATACTTGCTGACTGCTGTAGCTGGTGCTGGAAAAAGTGCCATTGCCCACACCATTGATCAACAATGTGCAGATTCTGGTATTCTTCTTACATCTTTTTTCTTCAAAAGAGATGTGGCTGGATGTGACCGGCCAGACAAGCTTCTCAGCACACTTGTGTATTGTTATGGAACAGCCTCCATGTATGATCTGGCTCAGATTGATGAAGAAGTTAGTAAATATGTTGCTTCAGCTGTTGAACTTGATCACAGTCTTCCATCTGCTCCTCTGTCTCGGCAGTTCAAAGAGTTGCTTATGATGTCTTCTCGAAGAATGCAAACTAACAGACCACTTGTGATTATACTGGATGCATTGGATGAGGGTGCTTCAGAAGCTCTTCTCAGAATTCTTTGTGATGAACTCAACTATCTGCCTGGGCTGTTTCGTATAGTGGTCACATCAAGGCCAGATGAGAGACTGGTAAATCTTTCTATTAAAGAGCATGTTTGCTCTCTTGAAATGGATCTTGAGGATACCAACAACCTTGCTGATATTGAAAAATATATCAAGCATCAAGCATCAATTCTTGCAAAGGCTAAAATGACTGTTCTGGAGGATACCTGGCTTAGTGGTCAACTTCTAGCTGATGTGATTCAAAAAGCAGAGGGTCTATTTCAGTGGGTGTCTGTTGTGTTCAGCTATCTTCAGACTGTCCGAAATCCATTAAAACAACTTGAAAACTTTTTATCTAATCCTACACTCTCTGGAGCTGATCTGGAGATGAAAATGGACTTGACATATACTGAAATACTCAAGAAGTGTAACTGGAAGGACTCAGACTTTGTAGATGGCTACCAGCTGATTATAGGTGCTGTTATTGCTTTAAAAAGGCCTCTGTCTAAAGATGCACTACAGCAATTGCATGGTGACACTCTGCCAATGCAGATCACTGATCTTGTGGCACCTCTGTCTTCTATTCTGCCAGGAATTGAAGATGGTCAGCATTCAATGCTGATTCTGCATCAATCATTATGTGATTTTCTGATTCTCCGAACATTGGATAAACCAGAAACATGTCAATTTTATCTGGATGAGAAGGAATATAGTGCACGACTTGCACTCATGTGTCTTGAGCTTGTCAACAGAATACTTCCACTCAATATAGTCAATCTTGACTATCTGAGTTCTGATAGTATAACAGAAGAAGGAATTCCAGATATTGCAGCTGAACTCAAATCACAACTTTCTGAGGAGGCTTTATATGCATGCACTCACTGGATTGATCACATAAGAGATGTAGCAATACAATCGACAAGATTAACTGAGGCTGTGGAAACATTTATATCTCAAAAGATGGTGTATTGGATGGAAATTGCTGGATTGTTAGAATTGAATGCTTCACTGAAGGATATCTGGACATATATAAATGTAAGTGCCAGAAGTTATGAAATATTTGTTGAAATGTCTGAATAAAAATAAAGGTGTATATGTCAGATGATATTGAATTTCTTGATCAAGAAAGAATGAGTACAATTGCAGATGCATTCATTCATTTGACATTCAGACTTGCATATATTGACAAAAAGGAATGTGCTCTAGATACAATACAGGCAGCAGTTCAGATCTATCAATGCCTTGCTACTGAAAGACCAGCAGCATTCAATTCTGATCTTGCTAGTTCTCTGAACAGTCTTTCAAACTGCTTGTTTCAGTTGGGCAACACAGAAGAGGCACTGGATGCTATTCAACAGGCAGTCCAGATCTATCAACAGCTTGCTGCTAACAGACCAGCAGCATTCAATTCTGGTCTTGCTGGTTTTCTGAACAGTCTTTCAAACTGCTTGTCTCAGTTGGGCAACAGAGAAGAGGCACTGGATGCTATTCAACAGGCAGTTCAGATCTATCAACAGCTTGCTGCTGATAGACCAGCAGCATTCAATTCTGGTCTTGCTCATTCTCTGAACAATCTTTCAAACTGCTTGTCTGATTTGGGCAACAGAAAAGAGGCACTGGATGCTATTCAACAGGCAGTTCAAATCTATCAACAGCTTGCTGCTGACAGACCAGCAGCATTCAATTCTGATCTTGCTAGTTCTCTGAACAGTCATTCAATCTGCTTGTTTGGTTTGGGCAACACAGAAGAGGCACTGGATGTTATTCAACAGGCAGTCCAGATCTATCAACAGCTTGCTGCTGACAGACCAGCAGCATTCAATTCTGATCTTGCTTGTTCTCTGCACAATCTTTCAAACCACTTGTCTCAGTTGGGCTACACAGAAGAGGCACTGGATGCTATTCAACAGGCAGTCCAGATCTATCAACAGCTTGCTGCTGATAGACCAGCAGCATTCAATTCTGGTCTTGCTTGTTCTTTGAACAGTCTTTCAAACTGCTTGTCTCAGTTGGGCAACAGAGAAGAGGCTCTCGATGCTATTCAACAGGCAGTCCAGATCTATCAACAGCTTGCTGCTGATAGACCAGCAGCATTCAATTCTGGTCTTGCTTGTTCTCTGAACAGTCTTTCAAACTGCTTGTCTCAGTTGGACAACAGAGAAGAGGCTCTGGATGGTATTCAACAAGCAGTTCAGATTTATCAACAGCTTGCTGCTGACAGACCAGCAGCATTCAATTCTGATCTTGCTTGTTCTCTGCACAATCTTTCAAACTGCTTGTCTGATTTGGGCTACAGAAATGAGGCCCTGGATGCTATTCAACAGGCAGTCCAGATCTATCATTAGCTTGCTGCTGACAGACCAGCAGCATTCAATTCTGAACTTGCTCTTTTTTTGAACAATCTTTCACTCTGCTTGTCTGATTTGAGCAACAGAGAAGAAGAGGCTCCAACTGCTATTTACAAGGCAGTCCAGATTTGTCAGCAACTTGCTACTAAATAACCCCAGTACTATTTGAATCTGACCTTGCTAATTCTCCAGCAATTTACTCTAACTATCTATCTCTTACAAATTATCTATCAAAGATGAAAAATTGATTTATCATATAGCAGTCTTTTTGAATGTAACTCAGCTTACAACTCAATACAAAAAGCATATATTCCTCAATTTCAGAAGATCTTTTTTATTAAGCTTCTATAGCTTATTATTGTAAGCTGTCAACAACATTCAATCATTCTTTTCACTATCTTTGTATATAGTCTTTTCTGAAACACAAAGCGATTGAGAAAGGTGAACAATTTTGTTTATATTCATATCAACAACACTTTCTTATTGATTTTTCAGAATTTGTACTTGGCTATTCTGACCTCATATCTGTGTTTTCTTTTTTTAAAATTCAGGTTATCATGTATATTTTTTTGCAAGGTTGCCACTATTGTTAAGACACACTAAAACCAAATAGGTCTTTCGCAGGCTTACAAGAATAACACAAAGAAAAAGAGAAGTTTACAGCATATTGACTAGAGCTCTCACACTAGATTATAGTGGATAGCTTAAGAGAATACAACTAAAGTTACAGTCTAAACTACTGACTATATATACTAGTTGGAGAACATGTGTTAGCAATAAGGCATTCCATGGAATCTTTGTGTGGGTGGTTCCAGAATGTTCTACATGCATTATAAGTGAGGCGTTGCACAGCAACTTGTGGTAACCATGAGGCATTGCGCAGCAATGCTGAGTGAGGCTGACTGTGGATCATGTGATGAAGCATATAATGTGAAAAGGTGAAAGAATAGAAAAAGACGTATTATAACACTATCACCTTTTTAGATCTTGACTTCCAGGTGAGAGACAGCATTTTTCTTCAGCTCAGTTAAATTATCATAGGGGTGGAATGTGAGTCCTGTGAAACCTTGTGTGTTGAGCTTTTGAGAAGCGAAGGAGTTGGATTTTTGTTAATGATATTGGAAGAGTTTACACAGTTGGCTTCTGGTTCCCAGGTGTTGTAGTCATTGATATAACTGGACCACTTGACTAAAAACTCGAGCTTTTCACATTTAAGTTGTGCATCCATAATTTCTTCTACTTTGTATTTGGGGGTTTCTTCAATGACAACAGGTTCAGGAGGGATTGTGGATTGACCAGCAATTGGTGGATGATATGGACAAATGCGGGATATATTAATGACATCGTGAATTTTGAATGAAGTGGGCAGCTTCCATTTGACAGTGTTTGGGGAAATAATCTTAATGATTTTGTAGCGTCTGAGTTGTTGCTCTGCAAGTTTGCGTGTCGGTCAATCTACAGTGACTCAAACAATTGTCCCAATGTTTTGACTATTTGTAATGCTTGTTAAATAACTCAGGTGTAAAGACAAATAAGAACAATATGTTGGTGCATAAAAAAAGGTATTTAATCAGGGCTACAGGAATATTTAAAAATTACATAATTCGGATAATTTCCCATGGAGCTGTACACAATTCAATTCAGTGACCCATTGGGACAATTGTTTGAGTGGGTATCAGAAATACAAAAACTGGTCATTTCAGTACTTGATATGGCCTCTCTTGGCCTCGATAACTGCCTCCAGCCTTCTAGGCATACTTTTAATTATTTTCTGACACATTTGGCTCTATCCTGTCCCACATCTGTTAGAGCAACACCAAAAGCAGCAAGCTCAATGGTACACTCAACAGTGACCAGAGCACTAGCATTGTGGGCTCATATATAGAATCAAACAATAAAGGAGTGGAATGAGATAGTATTGACATTAGAGTCACACACTGGTTAGGTGGAGATTCCAAGAGAATACAACTAGAGTTACAGGCTTCTGTACTACTCTATATATACTATTTCTAGCTTAGGCTTATCAACCAATAGGATATAATCCAGATATCCTCCAATGAGATATGATCCTGCTATCAGATGAGTCAGAGATAAGAAGATAAGAAGATAAGATGTGAAAAAAAGATAAATAAGGAAATGGCTGAGTGTAAGAATAGAGTTTGGCTGAATCAGAATAAGGTTTGAGTGTAAGCAGTATGAAGTAATGGCTTGGCATTGAGTCAGCAGTATGGAGTAATGCCAAGCACCTGTAAAACCTTATAATAATATCCACAAGACCAAACAATGAAAAGATGAAAAATATTGGAAAGAAGTTTTAATGCCACTCTCTCTTTAGATAGGTGTTATCCCCTCTTCAGGTTTGTGTTACTCCCTCTTTAGGTTCTGATTATATAAGAAGCTAGTGCCATTCCATAACAACATCTTTGCCATACTGTCTCAAATCTTCCACACTTCTTCAATATCTGGAAAGCTCTACTTTAATGTATTTCCAGAGGTGATGGATTGGATTGGGGTATGGAGAACATGAAGGCTAGTCAATAGGAGGGATATAATTATTCTCCAGATATATTCTGGTCTTGTTGGAGGTATATTTGGAGTCATTGCCTTATTGAACAACAAGATTCTCTGCAAGAATCTCACTCTCCTCCATGCTGGAAAGTAAATTATTCTCCAAAATATCTACAGACTGATCAGCATTCATCCTCCCCTCAATATCTGCAAGTTGTTCCAC
>Ga0307516_10008562_pt1 | contig 11550 bp, 16 predicted proteins | sample 19_EM_MG_FD_203310 | JGI IMG/M metagenome (GOLD analysis project Ga0307516, IMG submission 203310) | Populus trichocarpa ectomycorrhiza microbial communities from riparian zone in the Pacific Northwest, United States - 19_EM | ecosystem: Host-associated > Plants > Roots > Unclassified | place...
TGCAGATGAAGGCCTTACAGACGATCCAAGGTTTAACTCGACATATTAATCTCACTGATCATGCATCTCCCATCATTCACTGCATCCTGAGGGTCTTGAAACCTGCCGACGAGAAATTGCGAACTCTCGCAATGGAGACCATGTGCACACTCATCACTCAATTGGGCCTTGAATTCGTGCCTTTCATTCCTGCCATAAAAAAGGTTCGTGTTTCGTGGCTGAGCCTCTGGAGATACATGACTAATTCCCGCCGGTCTTAGGTTCTGTCCCGGTTGTCGATATCCCATTCACGATACGAAAGCATGGTGAATAGAATTTTGAAAGGAGAGCGTCTCCGTGGAGAGACGGAGGTTCTTGACGTGATGTGGGCAGTCCCTCTTTAACGCTTTAGCCACTTATTGAACTCCCATCTAGGGGAAGGTTTCATCCTTTGGAGTATCCGGTTCCTGTAGAATCGAAGCCTTCAATCATGAATCAGGAGCATCTCAAAGCAGCTTGGAATACCTCCAAAATCAAGACTGTGGACGAATGGAATCAATGGATTCATTGCTTCGAAGTAGAGCTTATCAAACAAGCACCCTCTCACCCGATCCGTGCTTGCATGACCATTGGCAACATCTATCCTCCCCTTGCCCGGGATCTTTTCAATGTCGCGTTCCTCTCATGTTGGTGTCAAATGTACGGGTTTCACCAGGTGAGTCACTGTTTCTGATGCTTTTATCTCGATGTCGACCTTGATCAACAGGAGGATCTTTTACGATCTATTGAGTTCGCTCTATCATCAAGTATAGCCCCCGTCGAACTTGTTCACCGACTTTTGAACCTCGCCGAATTTATGGAGCGCCAAGATCAACCCCTTCCGATTGACTACAAAACATTCGGAGATTATGCCATGGGGTGTGCCGCCTACGCAAAGGCAGTGCATTATAAGGAACTAGAATTCTTCTCAGAGTCCTCCCCGGCCGTTGTTGAGTCCCTCATCTCGCTAAACACGCGACTCGAGCAACATGATGCTGCCTGGGGCATGTTTTCTATGGCTCGCGACCAGTATGATATCACGAAACACGAAGAGTGGTACGAACGCCTGGGATATTGGGATGATGCGCTCTCGGTGTACAAGGACAAGCTCGCGGGTCGACCTCACGACACTGATATTGGACTCGGATGCCTCCGTTGCCTGTATGCGTTGGGCGAGTGGGATGATTTGGCAACCTCATGCGCTAGTATGTGGGCGACCCCTGATCAAGATCTTAGAAAATCTATCGCCCCGATGGCTACTGCGGCTGCTTGGGCCTTGCAATTGTGGGACTTGATGGATGGCTACTCAAATGCGTTAAGCCCCGATTCTCCGGACCTTCCTTTCTATCGAGCTATGCTTTCGGTTCATCGCAACGAATTTCCGAAGGCACTTGTGCACATTGCCAAAGCGCGTGATCTCTTGGTCCCAGAGCTCACATCCTTTGTGGGCGAAAATTACTTTCGCTCGTACAAGTACGTCTCTCCTGTTTTGATTAGTTTCGGAAGCTGATCTGATAACATATAGTGTCCTCGTTCGGGCACAGATGCTGTCTGAATTGGAGGAGATCATTACGTTCAAGCAAAGTGGTGATCAACCCAGACGCCAGAATGCTCTACAACGTACCTGGATGAAAAGGTACTTTCAAGCCTCTTCCGAACGAAAAGAGGATGACGCCTTTCCATAGACTCCGTGGATGTAGACCAGAGGTGGATGTTTGGCAACGCATTCTGCAGGTCAGGAATCTTGTCCTCAAGCCAGAAAGCGATACTTTGATGTGGTCCGAATTCGTCAATTTATGTCGGAAATCCAACCGCATGGCACTTGCTGAAAAAGTACTCATCTCTTTGCTTCCAACGACCAACGTACGTTTACTTTTGTGACCGTGTTGATCATTCGGAAACGTCAAGGGTGATTTAGCACGCCAAAGTTCCTCCTCATGTCGTTTACTCTCAAATCAAGTTCACATGGGCGAAAGGTGCCAAAGAAGAGTCGTTAAATTTCCTCCGCCACTTTGCATCTAGTCTTTGTCAGGACATTCAAGCCGCATCGGCCCAGATATCTACTGTGGCTGAAGCCTCCGAAGAACGACTAACCGAGTTATCGAAGCTGCTCGCACGATGCTATTGTAAGATTGGCGACTGGCAGATACAACTGGGAGAAGACTGGGGCGACGTGAGCGGATTCGGGATTCTTCTTTTTCCCTCAATCTTACTGCCGTGGTAGAGGAACGTCAAAGATATCTTACAGTCTTATCACCTGGCTACACGTTCAAATCCCACGTGGTACAAATCCTGGCATGCATGGGCTCTTGCAAACTTCGACATTGTCGGGTACATAGAAAACCAGAATAAGGACCATGCCTTGGATGGCCTCCAAAGCGGGCTGGTAATCCATGTCATCCAGGCCGTGGAGGGTACGTTTCCGAATAAACTTAAAGACGGACCTTGTTCACCTCGTTTCAACCCAGGTTTTTTCCGTGTCATCTCTCTCCATGGCGGGGGTCAATTGCAAGACACGCTTCGCCTGCTAACTCTTTGGTTCAAATATGGCTCAAACGCTCAAGTTGACCGCGCTATCAATGTCGGGATTCCCACTGTTGAAGTAGACACGTGGTTGGACGTTATTCCGCAGGTGCGTCTCTTTCTGTCGACAAGGTAGTTCGCCGACTCGCGTACATATGCTAGCTCATCGCACGAATACAAACACCACACGCACAACTTCAACGTAATATCAACGCCCTGCTAACGGAAGTTGGGAAACATCATCCGCAAGCACTTATATATGCATTGATGGTGGCATCCGAGTCCTCGAGTGCGCCTCGCAGGAACGCTGCGCTTGCAATCATGAGTCGTATGCAGGATCACAGCCAAAATATCGTCAAACAGGTTTCGCATACGCTTAAACTGATGGGGCTGCTTTTCTTACAATTTTCGATTCTAGGCCTCGATGGTAGGCCGTGAACTCCTACGCGTTGCTATCTTATGGCACGAGCTGTGGCACGGTGCACTGGAAGAAGCATCCCGCCGCTTTTACATAGATAAGAATCCGGACGCCATGATTGCGACCTTGGAGCCTTTGTATGAAATGATGGATGTGGTGAGGATGATGACTTTTTTTGATTCCCTGGAACTGTAAACATGGAAAATCCAGGGTCCGACAACCGCTCGCGAGATTTCTTTTGTTCAGACATATGGAAATAATTTACGCGAAGCTCGTGAAGCTTGTCGGAAATGGCGCATGGATGGTAACCCGGAGGATATGAATAGGGCTTGGGACATTTATGCTTTGGCAAGCCGTGCACCTTCTGATCATTATTCGGCGTCGTTGATGCAGCATTAGGTCTTCAAGAGGATTGATAAACAGCTGGCCTCCACAACAACGTTGGATCTGCAGTACGCGTCTCCCAACCTCCATCAAGCTCGCAACCTCGACCTCGCTGTACCTGGTGATTCAACCATTTTACATTGCGTCTTTGGTACTCATCGTTTCCTATCAGGAACGTATAGGAGCGGTCGTCCAATTGTTCGGATCATGAGCTTCTCCCCCAATCTTGGCGTGATACATTCAAAACAACGGCCTAGGCGCCTTGTGATCAAAGGGGACGACGGAGTAGATTACCTATATGGCCTAAAAGGTACAGGACCTCTTCAACGGCTCTTTGTTCGTTTTAAAGCTAAAATGGCGCTAGGGCATGAGGATCTCCGGCAAGACGAGAGGGTCATGCAGCTCTTCGGACTGATCAACGATCTTCTCTCGGTAGATACTGAGAGCTTTAAGCGTCGGCTCCATATTCAGCGTTATGCTATCATTCCCTTGGCACCCAACGCGGGTCTTATGGGTTGGGTAGAGAACAGTGACACTCTACATGCCCTCATCCGTGACTACCGCCACCCGAGGAAAGTCCTGATCAATCTTGAATATCGTCTAATGACGCAGGTATGTGCTCTGTTAGGACAGTCCGTGTTGACACCTTTGACACCGGCGTTCTGCTATTATAGTTTGCCCCCGACTACGAGCTTCTTCAGCCTCTTCAAAAAATCGAAGCATTTGAACATGGAATGAGGAATACGAGCGGAGATGACCTTTACAGGATGTTTTGGCTGAAAAGCACCAACTCGGAACATTGGCTGCAGCGGCGGACCAATTATACCCGATCTTTGGCGGTGAATAGCATGGCTGGACACATCCTTGGCCTTGGCGATCGCCATCCGTCGAATCTGCTCCTCAAGCGAGATAGCGGTGAGGTCGTACATATCGACTTTGGCGATTGTTTCGAGGTAGCGATGGATCGGGAGGCATACCCTGAAAAGGTTCCATTCCGACTGACCCGGATGTTGATTCACGCGATGGAGGTGAGTGAAAAGAGCGGTATTTTTTGATGAGAGTGTACTGATGCGTTTACCCTCCAGGTCAGTCGTATAGAAGGTAGCTTCCGAAAGACATCGGAGATTACAATGCGCGTCTTGAGGAGTAACAAGGAGTCGTTGATGGCTGTCTTGGAGGCTTTTGTCTATGATCCTCTGATTACCTGGAGGCTTATAAGAACAGAGAACGATGGCCGGGAAGGACAGGGGGTAGTCGGTGAGTTGGCGTGTTTCTAAATGTAATCCAGGACTCACGTCCGCCCCCATGTTAGATTTTGATTTCAAGCCCCCGGAAGACCTCACTCGTGTGCCACCCCATCCTCAAGGCCATACACGGAAGTTGAAGACGGATGAAAGGGATATCTTCAATGGTATAGGCTCTCTCTTGGGAATCTACCCGGCAGCTAACAGATTGGAACATAGAAGGACAAACCGGGGCCATGGAAGTTCGCAATGACCGTGCTCTCATGGCCTACAACCGCGTTCAAAGCAAGTTGAATGGTGAGTCTAAAGGGGAATGATTCTGTTCTAGTTTTTGACCTCATGTAAGGTCGCGAATTCAATCCGAATGAAGCTCTGAGCGTTGAACGCCAGGTGGAGGAGTTGATCCACCAAGCGACATCGGTTGACAACTTGTGCCAGGCTTTTGTTGGATGGTGTGCCTTCTGGTAGATTAGTTACTTATTGTATCACCAACTGCGCGCAAGTGCCGTTTACCTCGAGCCTTGTCTCCCCTAGTCGGACTCTAAATGATCGTCTATTAGTATTGATGGGACAACAGCCGACATGCGTCTCTCTTTCGATGATAGGATTTCGCTTGCAACAAGTTCACCAGAACTCGGACACAAACTTATGTACTAACTTGGCAGTAGACTCGTGACCACTCCCTCGTACTCGGGATGAGCGAGCGGCGATTCCTCGTAGACACCGGTGTAACTTGTCAGTACTATTCCCGGGTATCTGAAGCTATGCTAGAGCGCAACGTCAACGCCCCACAGCCACAAAATTTAAAGCATTGGGGCATGAACGTTTGAACTGCCAACTGGTTCACAACTTCACATATTTAATTTCCTCAACTCAAACAGCTCGACCTCCGACAAATTTAGGGTGACATTTGGAGCTCGCGATCGATTGTATTTGTATGAATGCTATCATCAATAATCAGTCTGCCTACGGGAGACTAGGATCCTACTAGAGGCCTGCAGAAACTCAGAAGATCTGCGTTTCTACTTGCATCATCATCGGCATGAACGAGGATTTTCATATATATTTACTCCTTCGAAACGTGAAGATATGTATCGTGTCAGCAGAGTCCGAATCGAGGGCCAATCGGGTGCGCCGGATCTCGCTCGCACGAGTAGTAACCCATAAAAAAATCCTGACACGAAAGGACAGGGGCGGTTCGGTGTTGATCAGGTTCCCTTCTTCACGACGGTCCACGACGAAGACAATCTGAGTGGGACCCATCGCGATCCACATGACCATGGTCCAAGAATACTTTTGTTTGTTCTGATACCTTCTAATACCTATGTCTACCCGTTCGTCTTATCCGACGTCCACCAGTCGTCCACCACCCCAGTCGATTAGCCCTATCCCAAATCTGTACTCTGTACAGCATGGAGGTGAGCCACAAATGTCACGGACCTGTCGCAGTCACTCATGCCATCCACCGAGGATGATTCGTTTGGGTTGGAACACGGGACTTGCCATTGTCCCTGGAGGAACACTCGCCGTGTTTGAACCAGTTTGGTGTGATCATGTCAAAGCCCCGGTCACACGGCAGAAACACGGCGTCGTGACAACGACCAAAAAGACGGGAAACCACCAATAATCCGTCTCTTGCCACAAAAAAAGAGACTGAGCACCATATGAGTATAAAAGTGACATTTGTAGTGCTACCTAAGGTATAAGGAGCGAGGGAGGAAAGAAATCAGCATTTCACCGTTGGTAGGTCGCGCCAGATCCAGTGTACAGCATAGTATGTAATGGAACCTAATGAAGCAGGTTGACTCATCTGTAAGCATAGCGATCCCAAGGCACTCTCAGGGTCAACCCTGCAACTTGAAATAGGAATGGTACATAAGGGCAGACACGCCTGGACCTTTGATCCTCAGCTCAGGTAGCCACAGCCAACTCTCAACTGGTATCGCTGGTCGATCCATACTTCCTCCTCACACCAATGTTCCACAAATCCCAACTCCTTCCCATTACTACTCTCTTGATCACCTATATGACGACTTCTGTCGTGGCATTACCGTATCGCAACGACGCTGGACTTGTATGCCATCCATTCCACACCCACGAGCTAATGCCAACTACGATGAATTCTGTGACAGGAAGCACGCGGTACTGCGCCACCAAAATTTCCACCCACAGTACGCTGGCCTCGTCATACCATCAATATTTCTGTACATGCTGACTACATCTTCACCTCAGATTCCCGGGCATAACATGATCGTGCGCTTTTTATGTCGTCAACACTCTTTCCATCCTGACTGCATCATTTTCTTCAACCACTTGAAGCCGGATCCGCCTTCTACATCATGGCGACTCTCGGCCGCGACCGGCGGCCCGCCAAAAAGTTCCACACAAGTATGCTGCTAGATGCATTCCTATATCTATCTGACCACGAAATTCTCCAGCCCGCCATCCCAAAGGAGCCGCCGGCAGGTTATCCAAGTTATCCAACTCTGCCCACGACGCATAATCAGCAGCAACCTGTCGAGGTATGTCTCTCACGCGAGCCATGCTTTTTCCGAACAGTAAATACGACATGTCCTCCAGGAATATGGCTTTCCGTCGGCAAGATATGAGCTTGGAGTTACCTATCCTCCGGGATGGAAGGTATGCTACCGACCCCTCTGCCCAGTGCTGAATCCATCCTGACATTTCCCAGGCTGATCAGGGCGGACGCGTATGCTACCTCTTTTGACATCCCCCCGAAGCTAAACATATGTTGATGAATCTTATAGAAACATGGCAACAAACGCAGGGCTCTCATGGAGTTGATTGCGCGAGAGCTGAATTTGTACGATGAACTGGATTAGTTGACGGCATGATTTTGGGAAGCGGGATGTCAAGTAATGTCAATGTCAATCGGATGGTGGACGGGTCTGTTTCGCACACGTATGTTACCGTTTGTTGTATAGAATCCTGCTGGTGATGCTTTTGGTGAGACTGCCACCGAGAATTTACAATCACAATCACGGCTGTTCGTTGAACAACCTCGACACGAGTAGTAGCAGGCGGCCCAGCACCGTCCACAGTCCCCCCAACCGGGACGACCGCATATACCGGCCCGGGTGTTCAAGGTTGGCAGATTCCAGCCATCGCATGACAGGACCATGGCGGTGGATGGGGAAATCGACCAGGTCCTTAATTCCGAACCTATCCATAGGTGGAGACCACAAAAACCTTGGCAGGAACACAAAATGTAGTACAAATGCAATATACCAACAACTAGCTGACGGCAGAATGAAGCCGTCAATGGGGTCGGGTCCTACAGCCTCCACCAACGTTACCAACGCACCCAGTGCCCACCAGCGCCGCCCATTCGCTGGCAGTTATCCACTGTCTCGGCGTTGCCGGTAGTTCAAGTTGCCAACTGGGGATGAATTACATAAGTATTCTCTTCTCATCATCTCCAACTGGGTAACCAGATCGATCGTCAGGCTCGCGTCATGCGTACACCTAGTCTCGTCCCCAGTCGTTACGCACCCGCGCTGACGCGCTGATCTCTTCCACGTGTCTTGATGGTGAGTTTACGAACTCCGCTCGTGTGGCAGGATGATGCGGAACAACGACTGGGAACGAGACTACGTACAACCATAAGTTTATTTAAACTTGTGGAAATCGGATCTGTACAAGTTGACGCCACAAAACGCGCCTGAAACGACTCGGAGATGTGTCAGGGGACATTCACAGACCCATAGTGCATGGAAACTAGGGTAAAAGGCTCGACTAAGAGTCCATGGTGAGTTTATGATGGATCGCTCTAGCACTGACATTCCTGCGCCGTTTCAAGTTGTGGACTCGATTCCAGACCATAAGCTACTAAGTAAAACGGGCCGACATTCCAAGGAGAAGCATGCCATCAACGGACGATATCTTTCAAACACCCTCACTTCCGCACAACGGCAAGGCAACAATCGATTTCCACGCGGACACACTCTATGGTGTCTACACCATGCACGCATTTCTAGTGCGCTGGAGACCCTTCGAGGCGTTGGGTCGATGGTTCATTCACGGTGGGTTCCTGTTGTTTTATCATACCATTGGTCCATTGACGTGGTAGGCCTCCAAATTTATTTTCTTTAACCCGCCTTTTTAGGCAGCCATCAGGGTTGGAAGCTTTTTGACGGGGAGGAAAAAATCAAGAAAGGTAGTTGCATAGTAACCGATCACATCACCGGGAGCAGAAAAGCCGTTCGTCAAACCTATATAAACGCAGGCGCGAGGGACGTGAACCTTCAGCTCAGGTAGTCACATTTACTCCCAACTGGTATCGCTGGTCGATCCATACTTCCTCTTTAAAACATCCCATCGTCATGTTCAACAAATCCCAACTCCTTGCCGTCACCACTTTGGTGGTCGCCTACACGCCGACCTTGGTCGCAGCAGCGCCAGTAAGCCATCTGTGTCGTCACAGTTCCAGGTGCGAAGCGTGACATATCTCACAGGCACGGGGCGATAGCGACCAACACAAGGAGGCACGGAGCTCACCCATTGACGCTCGTAACGATACTGACAGCAGCAACGTTTCTTCACCAAGTCACCCCTAATATACGAAGTGTCACCTGATCGAGTTACAAACCTTGCGATTCCTGAGGTCCGTATAGCCCATGCGACACCTGGGCCTGGGATCCGTATAGCCCATGCGACACCTGGGCCTGAAGTCCGTATAGCCGATGCGAGACCTGATCCCAACATAGTCGGTCCCCATGCCAGCGACAGTTTTACCCATTCTGACCCCGGTATATCCTCCAGCAGCATCACGGCACCCAATGGCCAGGTTTCCAAAATGTATGCCTCCCACCGTCCCAACACACCATAAAGGCCTTCCCAACTGCTAAATTCGACATCTTCTAGGGTAAATACGTGGCCCATCAGAGCACACCTGTACCACCGGTATGTTACCTATACCATTGACCCTCTATTGACTGCTGAATGCGATCTGTCCTGATGTCTCGAACAATCCTCAGAATCGCAACGTAAGCTTCCTTCACATGTCATTGACGCTCGTTTTCATCCTGACTTTCACCCTTGCGCCAGACACGGACCCCGGAGCCCGATCGCGGAGTATGCCACCCCCTGTGCCATTTACTGAGACCGACATTTGACCGCAATATTACTCCAGGGATACAACAGGCCAGACCCCCGCACACACGTATGTTCTTGCCTCCCATGCAGTTGATTCTTCTGACTGCAATGCATTCTCTACACCCACCAGCGGAGACCCCCACCGGTATTCCTTCCGTGCCACTGACGCTCCACTTATTCTGATTGTTATCTGTCTCTAGAGCCATCGCGAGGTATGCCTCCCACCATTCAGGAAATAAGGACTTTGACAAATACTGAATCCGACTCTTACAGGACCGAGACCCCCAGGTATGGCTACTCGTCGAGACTTTGCACTTGTGTCATCCTGACCACTATACTTCCTCTAGCGGCCACTCCGCCCAGGAGAGGTACGTTCCATGCCATCGACAATTTTGGCCATTCTGATTGTGATGCACCTCTGTTCCCATGACCAGTCATCAGGACACCAACAAGTATGCTACGTGCAGGTCATCGAAACTCGCGTTATGCTGACTCAAACATTTTTTCCAGTCAGGTACCGCAGCGGGAGGGTCTTCAAGGGTCTGTTGCCCCCCCTACGCCATCGATGCTTTGCTAAATGCGGAATACTCTCCTACAGAGACCAGTCGAACGTCAAAGGGATCGGGGGGGTCAGGTATGTTATGTTACTCCTTCCGACACTTTGCCGATGCTGAATGAGACACGTCCATCAGCCTCGACAGCCAACGAGAGGGAACGTGAGTTTCCTTCACATGTCATTAAGACTTGCGTTCAGCCGACCGTACCGTTTCGCCAGACATGGACCGCAGATCAGGAGGTATCTTTTCCCTTTGTTTTACCCTGAATTTATTGACTACGATATTTCTTCCAGCGCGGGCAACGCCGCCCACAAGGTCCTGGGATGGTATGTTGACTCCCTCCCCCTTCCCTTCCTCATACTGATTGTGATGCACCTCTATTCCCATGACCAGCCATCAGAACGCCACCAAGTATGCTACGTTCAGGTCATCGACACTTGCGTTCATGCTGACTCTTTTCTCCAGCCAGGTACCGCAACGGGCGGGTCTTTTAGGGTCTGTTGCTCCTCCTACGCCACTGATGCTTTGCTAAATGCTGAATCCCCTCCTACAGAGACCCATCGAACTTGGACGAACTCAGGAAAGTCAAGTATGCTGTGTTTCCTTCTGACACTTTACCGATGCTGAATGAGACATATCCATCAGCCATCGAGAGGGAATGTAAGTTTCCTTCGCATGTCATTAACACTTTGTCTCAAACTCACCGCTCGGACTCGTGATGGGCCAGAACCCAGAAGTTCCTCCCCGAGTATGCTGCTGGAAGCCATGCCTTTGATACTTATTGTATACTTACAATGACTCGTTTTCCAGTGGAAACCGACGGGCCCAGTTCCTCACACAGACGTATGTTGCCAGATGCCATATCTTTGACATTTTTCATGTTTTCTCTCACCAAGCCGTCTTCCAATCTACAACCCGTCTCAGGCTCAATGCCCGGAAGCGTGATGGGCCACTACCCACCTTCTTACGTACCAGTATGCTCCTGGAAATTCATTCTGACCGTGAATGCTGAATGCTTGCGATATTAGGCTGGAACATATAACAGAGGGGTCGTGAAATCTGATAACGATCACCATAGAGTGGAGACGAGACCTGGGTCACCAGAGGCATGTACCAGGCTTCCGATGACATGGCGACTGCTAAATTCGACATTTTCTAGGTTCTCAATCAGAGTAGCCGGGTATGTTTGTCTTATCATAGCATTCCGTCCATTAAGATCCACGGTCCAGCCTGGCCCCACCCAGCGTAATAAGGCTCCCGTGTTTCCTTTTCAGAAAGCACGTAACCCAGG
>Ga0307516_10008564_pt1 | contig 11548 bp, 13 predicted proteins | sample 19_EM_MG_FD_203310 | JGI IMG/M metagenome (GOLD analysis project Ga0307516, IMG submission 203310) | Populus trichocarpa ectomycorrhiza microbial communities from riparian zone in the Pacific Northwest, United States - 19_EM | ecosystem: Host-associated > Plants > Roots > Unclassified | place...
CCTCACCAACACTACCGCCGAACCCACACACAAGATCTAAGATTATTCCGTTGTGAATTATCGAAAGTAGCCTGATTACCTTTGAATTCTCCCTACACTCCGGTCACGATACGACCCCAGTGTCACAAGTTTGGGGCTATCGGTGTAAATGACGATGGTTGATTCAGGGAGTGTTTGTAGCCATTTTTCATGGAGTTGTCTGGGTTGGGTTGTTTTGTCGGGGTTTGGAGACATGGTTTTCGCTACTCCAGGCGCTGTCAACGTTGCTGTACGGTCCTCCAGTTTGCCTTGCACGAGGTGTTTGCTTAGATTGTAAAGACGGTGTAGCCCTGGGAGGTTGGTACGTGTATCCGGCAGGTCGCGTGTAGGTCCAAGGGCATGGTGGGTAGGAAGGAAGTGCAACCGGATAGCATACCGCAATGACAGGTAGTCAAGGTATGCCTCCATAGGTGGTAGGTGGGCGAGAGTGATCAGGTTCGTCGTCCTAGTGTTGAGTGGAAGTCCGGTAATCCATCGAGCCACAGTGTTGTACGCCACTCTAAGTGTGGCGGCAACCCCAGGGGTATCAGTCCACCATGCTGGAGACGCCCAGAACATGGCAGGAAGAACTGCAGTCATCATTAGATGGTGTGCAATGCGGGCAGGGATGCCACGCGATCGGTGTCGAAGAAAGTTCAGGCTCCTGAGAACTTTGCTTGCTCTCTCGGCTGCCATCGAAGCGTGGTACTTAAATATCAGCGATTCATCAATGAAAACGCCCAGGTACTTGATTTGCCGTTCGGCCAGCATGGTGACCCCAAGCACTCGAAGCGGGGGGTGTGATGACAGGCTCTTGTTTTTATCCTTACTGGTAAGCGGAAGACAGTAAAGTAGTTCGGTCTTAGGTGTTGCAAAAGTAAGCCCAAGGTGAGCACCATTCTCCAAGTGTTGTTCGGTCCGTTGCTTGAGCCGCGCGTTGGCTTCAGGTACGCTATGGGATAGCTGTACCATGCACACATCGTCCACATAGGAGGTGTTGATGGCATCTGTAGACTCGTTCTGGTTTTCCAGCATGGTGTTACTGTAGATGAGGAAAAGGATCGGGGAGATTGGTGAACCTTGTAGGAGGCCACAACGGTACGGCTGTGGTGGTTCAGATTGCCAGTCGAAACCAAACACCATTTTCCGTGCCGTGTTGAAAGCAGCAACCCAGTTGGTGAGGTACACCGGCATCCGTCGTTGGTGCATAATTTCTTGGAGGGTCTCCGGGTGTACCTGGTTGAATGCCCCCTCGATATCGTGTATGAGGACTGCTGGCTGTGTAGGATTTTTATTGGTAGACTTCTTCTTACTGATGGAGTTGGCAATGGGGGTTATACTTCAGAGGAGTGCATCCACTGCAGAGTTTTCCGGCTGGGCTCCCATCTGTGAGGGGTGGGTCGCCCCACACATCCGCGCAGCGTGAGATAGCTGTTTTGCCACAATTGACTCCAACAACTTCCCGAAACAGGACTGTAGCGAGATCGGCCGGTAGGATTTTGGGTGGGAGTATTGTTTTCTTTCCAGGCTTGGGGACGACGATGCAATTCGCAGTCTTCCATTCCGGTGGGTGTGCAGCATATCTGAGACATGCTGTAAAGAGGTGTGGGAGGAGATGGGGGGCTACATCATGGAACCGGCATAGGGTACCGTAACTGATATTGTCCAGTCCGACCGACATACCATATTTCAGGTACGTAATGGCCAACTGAGTCTCAAATGCGGTGACACCACTCTCGAAGTGGCATAGGTCTTTCTCAGAGGTGAGGAGATTCGGGGGGAGTGGCGTTAGTTGTGTTGTGTCAGGGAAAAGCACTTTCCGCAGCACATCACATTTCCCATGAAAGTCGGATCGTCCGTCAAGCGGCGGGACCGGTTTATGATGTGTGTTGTGGTGCTTTAGTGTTTTCCAGACTGTTCGAGTGGAAACGGTCTCGAGTTGGTGGATTCGGTAGGCAGTTTTGGCATTGCGGACCATCAATGACCATTTGGACTGCTTCTGTTGGCTGTCCTCTCGGTTTGCAATTGTAGGTTGAGCACGGACACGCCAGTCAGCGCGCTTGACACTCTGTTTTGCCAGCGTAAGGCTATGGTTCCACCAGGGTGCTGCCACCTTGCGTGGCACCCTTAGTGGAACAGCCTCGTCAACTGCTTGGTGGATGAGTCGTGTGATATTGGTAATTGCTCGTAGAGTATCGTCTACCCCTTGGAGACGTGAGAGGTCTATTCTGGAAGACTGAATTCTGGAGTCAAACTTTCCCTAATCGGCCCTATACCAGCACCGGCAGGGAACCTCTGGTGCTGTGGGTTTGGAGCGACAAGGTAATGGTAATGGCGTGTCAAGATCCTACCTTGACTACTCCATGGGGGCTCGACAGGCAATGTAGACTTCCTTGTGAGCGGGCGCTCCTGCTCGCACTTCCGGCGTATTCACACTTCCCTGTGTCTTCACACTTTCGGCGTACTCACGCGCCGCTCGTAGTCACACTTCCCGCATACTCACGCGCCGCTCGTACTCACACTTCCGGCGTACTCACGCGCCGCTCATCGTTCTCGCGGTTTCCGTCACGCCCGGCGTGGTCTCGTCGCGGTCCTCTCACACACCTTGCGTGGGCTCGTTGTTCTCGCGGTATCCGTCACGCCCAGAGTGGTCTCGTCGGGGTCCTCTCACACGCCCTGCGTGGGCTCGTTGTTCTCGCGGTATCCGTTACGCCCGGCGTGGTCTCGTCGCGGTCCTCTCACACGCCTTGCGTGGGCTCGTTGTTCGTCTGGGGGTTGGTGGTCGCAGCGCCGGTTTCACGGATAGAGAGAGGTAGGTCTGTGGAGAGAGATAATAGATTGCGTGGAGAAGAATCTCCAGACTAGCTACTGCGCCCTTCCTTTATACTTTTCCTTCCCTCTGTGGAATCACAGCTTGCCCGCGAGACTGACACAGTTCCACCATCATGACTCAATCGTCGTGCCCAAGGAAACACATGATCGCACTCGGCTGCCATGCGGCCACCACTTTACTCGCGGCAACAGGAGAAAGGACACGCAAGCAAGAACAGTACAGAAAGAGAAGAAGGTCGCACAAGCATAATCAAAGGGAAACAACATACGTAAGAAGACAGGAGAAGGACGCGCAAGCACTATCAACAGGAAACGGCAAAGACAAGAAGGACGCGTAGGCAACATAGAGGAAACAAAGGAGAGAGGTCTAGACCGGCCAGTGGTCGGGGAATATCGCTACTGGCACAATATGGCGGAGATCGGTCGAGGCGCCTAAGCGCAGAGGATGACCGTAACTGCGGCAGCGGTGATGAGGGCCAGCCACAGGGCGACAAGGGTGACAGCGGCCCCGGCCGCGGCGCTTACGAGCCTGCCGTGCGAGATTCGTGACATGATGCTATGGTCGGAGGTAGTATTGTGGTCGACTGCCAACGACAAAATGGATTGCATGGTAGGGCCTCGGGAGAGGCACAAGTCGATGGTTGAGGGGCGTCCACCATTTCTGGGATGGTGTGTAGGTATTGAAGGCTCGTTTTCAAGGTGGAAATTGTTGTCTTCGAGCCAATCTGCAATTACCTGACTTGCGCGCGAGACATGGACTGTCGGCGTGAGGGGTCCCTGCCACCACGGGTGGTGTGCATTGAGATCTCCCATCTGTATGCAGTTGCCCGGTAGGTGGATGGTTGGAAGGATTGCTGCCAGCGGTTCTGCACGTCCTGGGGAGTAAAAATTTAAGAGCGTAAATTCTTGATCGTGGGGAGTGGTAATTGTAGTGCCTAGGAACAAGTTGGTGGCTGTAAAGGTGATGGTAGCAGTCAGGCCAGGTGTATGGCGCACGTATGTCGCACATCTAGGCTTTCTGGGCATTGGGGTAAAGGTATCAAAGCTAGGCAAGGAGGGTGAATTGCCATGCCTGTCAATCCAGGGCTCTTGAAGAAGAAGTATGAGGTTTTCGTTATGCCGGGCAAAATCTTGTAAGGCTGAGATAGTCGTGGCTTGGCCTCTGGCGCAGTTCAGCAGCTGCACGTGCCCCACGGATGCAAGGAGGGCCATCTAATTGGACACTCCCACCATGGGGGCATCTCCCTGGTTGGTTGCATTCGTGGCTTTATTGAAAGTATGGAGCTTGATCCGTTCTGGGCAGTTGGGGTCGCTTGCTTTATGGGGTGAATTGCAATTCGCGCATCGAATTGGGGGCTGGATACAGGTGGGTCCCTGCTTGCACGTCGGGAGGGTGCACGGGTGGTCTTGGGTTTCGTGGGGGCCGGCACAAACGGCGCAGCAGGAGTCATTCTGGCAGAGGGCAGCTGGGTGTCCATAGGCCTGGCATTTGCGGCACTGTGTGCTTTGTCCGTAGGGGATATAGACTTCCAGTTGACATTGTCGGTTACATACGATGAGGTTCTAACGGCCGATAGCATCCTTCTTGACATTACCGGTAAGTGTCATAACATTTGTAGAGCACACCTTGTTCTCTCGACGTTCCGGGGGAGTAAGCCAGCGTGGCGTTTGTCCTTGGACCAGCTGGGGATAGTTGGTCGAGATACTGTACGAAATGTCGGGTATGGAGATGTGGGTTGGGACGCCATGCAGCAAGAACTGACTAAATCGCTTCCCAATTTCCACTCTCTCGCAGTCGCCGTAGTACACAAGAGCGTGTTTGATAATTGAGATGTAGTCCTCGTAGACTACATTGCTCTGGTCGTTACCAGTGGTGAAGACGATCGCACCCTGCATGGTGACCCAGGCGCGGATGAAGGGGTTTGTGAAAATATCCTTGTAATCGACGAAGGCAGTCTTCAGCCGATGGAGTGCAGTGTCTGCCAGGCTCTGACGCTCGCTGTAGGTCTTCTCCGGCTGGCTAATTGTGTTGTCAGTATTGTTGTTCGCAAAGAAGCATGTCACTTCACGTTCAGCTTGTGTGTATTTGGTCGGGATAAGTTTCAGCGTCGAGGGTTTTGTCTTTGGCCTTGGGGGTACAGTCTCCCATCCGCGAGGATTGGTCACCGGTGCTTGTGGAGTAGCACTCGTGATGGTAGCAGTGGCATCACCAGCTGCGTCCGCTTCAGCGTTTTTCTTTGCAAGTTTCAGTTTGAGGGTCTTTTTGGGTGGGGCTGCCATCGGCGCTTTCGCCGGAACTTGGGCAGGAGGTTGGCACGCGAGGAGCTGTTGCTGCAACACTGAAACTCGGGCATTGAGTGAAAGGATCTGGCCCTCCAGCTGTTCGTTGGTCCTCTTGAGGGTTGCAACCGTATCGTTTACAGTCTTTTTGGTATCAGCAGTGATACGGTGGTAGAGGCTGTCCATAGCTGCTCCCATTATCATCTGAAGGTTGGCACGTAGGGCCGCATGCTCCGGTGTGAGCGGGGGTGGCAGGTGGGTTTCAGTATGGTGGAAATCCATATCGTCGGTCTCAGACTGGGGCACGCTCTCCTCACTGGCTCATTTGGTGGGTAGATGTTGCTGGGTTTCGAACGACATGATGCTGGATCTATACAGCGTTATCTTGGCTCTCCTGAGAGTGTATGGGACTGGATTTCTCTCCTCACGAAGAGGCTTTGGTTTAAGATGCACAGGCGTCAGAACCACATGCTTTTAATCACACAGAGGGGAGGATCCAGAGAGGTTTGGGTCTGTGTCGAGATGGTGGCTAGGTACGCAACGCCCAGGATCACCACAGTGGGGGTTGAGAGAGGGTTGAAAACAGAACTCGTGCAAATCGGCCCATCAGTTAATGAGGCTGAGGGCAGAAATGCAGAGATCGTTTTGAGGAGGTTTGGACGAGATCGATGTTGGTGGACAGAAGTTCTTTTGGAAAACGTCGTGGGGTGGTCGGAGAGAATAGATTGCGTGGAGAAGAATCTCCAGACTAGCTACCACCCCTTCCTTTATACTTTTCCTTCCCTCTGTGGAACCACAGCTTGCCCACAAGACTGACACAGTTCCTCCGTCTAACATCATGACTCGATCGCCGCGCCCAAGGCAAACACATGATCGCACTCGGCCGCCGCGCGGCCAACTCTCTACCCGCGGCAACAGGAGAAAGGACGCGCAAGCAGTAAGGTAAGGAACAGGGAACAGGACGTGCAAGCTTCATCAACGGAAGACAACAAACGTAGCGGACAGGAGAAAGGACGCACAAGCATAATCAACAGGAAACGATATATGTAACGATGACAGGAGAAGGACGCGTAAGTAACATAACGGAGACGAAGGAGAGAGGTCTAGACCAGTCAGCGGTCAGGGATATCGCTACCAAAGCGATATGGCAGAGATCGGTCGAGGCGCCTAAGTGTGGAGAATGACCGCGGCTGTGGCAGTGGAAACGAGGACGAGCCACAGGGCGACAAGTGTGAGAGTGGCACTGGCACCGGCACCAAGAAGCCTGTCGTGCCAGGTTTGTGACAGAAAGGACACGCAAGCAACATAACCAAAGGGAAACAAGGAGAAGGGTCTGGACCAGCCTGCGGTTGGGTTTGAGGGATATCGCTACAAGAGCAATACGATCGGGCAAGGTACCTAGGCGCGGAGGATGATCGCAGCTGCGGCAGCGGAGACGAGTAGGAACCATAGGCCGGCTAGGGTGATGGCGGCACCTACAGTGGCCCCCAGGAGCCTGTCACGCCAGGTTCATGACACTCAGACCTCCTCACATGTAGATTTCCGTTTCCCACCATTCCTGTCATCCACCTGTCCGTGTTCTGCCCAGGACATTACCCGGAGCTTAAACTCAACTGTCCTGCATTGCTTAGCTCTGGAAGGAGTGGCTGCCAGCAGAGAAACCCAGCGAGGGGCCACAGAGATTAGGTGTTTTTGAGGTTCTGGTCGTTGTTTGAATTTAACTGGTGAACGATTGCTTGGGGTTCGAGACGTATCGACAGTTGGCTGTAAGAAGGCTTGCGAGAAAATCATCGTGAGAAGGGTTACTGGCTGCTCCGAGCCTGATACTTGATCGTCAATGATAGATGGCCATATTGTTCTTTTAAGCTGTAGAGATACCGCGTAGTCGGTGATACTACCAGCTGTATCCCCCTATTCAGCGGAGCTGAGGTACCTCCAGGCTGATCACCTGACATCTGAAAAATGCTCGGTATGCTAACCATAAACGCTCTAGCGCGTCACGACCTATAATAGTAGCGTTTATAGGGTGTACCTCTTAAGTGAGATAATACGGTATATAGTGGCGTATGCCCACTTTTTTCTTTGATTTCGACGAAATGTTGATCCGTGCTATTCGCATGCGAAGTGCGGTAGCGGTTCGGCGCCCGAAAAACGGTGCCACCGGGTAGCGAATGATTGATTATGAACTGTGTCCCAGCGATCACTCGGCGCGGCTAACCCGTTAGTCAGCGGTCGACCAGCAGACGCAGTGTTACACGAAGAGAGTGGAAGCGGCTTACTCATCGCGTTCAGTAGCCGCATTCTCGAGTACTTTATGTAGATACCACGTCACATCAGCCACCACCACCACCCACCACCGTCACCACCACCACCACGACGACGACGACGAGACGACGAAAACAGCCCGCACAATGCACATCCGTCTCCTTCTACCACTGGTAAGCGCAGGCCTGCTGGCAGCGCAGCGCGTCGACGCGGACGGCGACGACGAGTTCGCGGCGGCGGCGGGGGGGAGGGCTACGGTGACGGTGCACGCGTGGCCGGTGTCGGCGGCGACTTCCACGCCGTTCGCGGAGGCGGTGTACGGCGGCGGCGGCCGGGACGCGACGTGGCAGCTGCTCGGCGACAACAATGAGGAGGAGGAGGAGGAGGAGGAGCAGGAGCGCGATGGTGGGGGGGACGAGCTGGTGCGCGTCGGCCTCGCCGAGTCGGACGGAGTCCCGTGGCGCGGCACCGTCACCACGCGTCGTCTGCTCAGGGACGGCGCCGTCGTGCTGAGACTCGAGCCTGCCGGCGCCAGCGTGTGGTTCGTCGAGGTGCGGCCGAGGAGCGAGGTAGGTGCCCCCGACGACGACTCCCGTGGCGATGCGATGGGCGCTGCGGTGTGCGGTGGGCTGATGGCGGTATTGTAGGCTGCGCCGAAGATTACGGTCGTCAAGACGGCTCCCGGCGTCACGCCCGAGCTCAACAAGCCGATCGTTCTGACTGCCGACGGGAAGATCCCGGTGCCGGAGGTGGAGAAGACCTTGCTCCAAAAGTAATCGCATTACCCCACGTCACTGCTGCGAGCGATTGCTAACTGCCGGCGATCCGTAGGTATTGGTGGGTGCTACTCGCCGGCGTCTTTTTGCTGATTTCCGGAGGGGGAGGAGGAGAATAAGATCGCAAACATCCTTCTCGATACATTTTATATACCAATTCCGTCTTCCTATCCTTTGTACAACTGTATTCCTATGCCTGACCGAGTGCTAACTTGTGATCCTATGTCCGTATCCATCCCCGTCCGTCCATCCCTGATATCATGGGGGGAAAAAACCAAAAAAACTTGAACACAGACCCCAATCCAAAAAAAAAAAAAAGAGTAACAATGAACAGATGTAATGTTAAAGGAAAAGAAAGACCCATGTAAAAACAAGACAGTCCGGTAGGCATAAGGGGGGAATAAAGGGAACGGACTACAACCAAAACCTCAATGTACAAGTTCTCCCGGCCGCAAGCTAATCGCAAACTTCATGCCTTCCTCTTCCCCGAATCTACTAGACCCTGCTTGGCGAGCCACTCCAAGACCGTCTCGTAGCAAAGCACATACTGCTGTAGGCACTGCACCATGGAAATTCTCTGATCCCGTAGCTCGCTGACGGCATTGAAGACGAGATCGTCGTCGTCTCGGGTGATCCAGTCTCCTTCGTCCTCCAGCCCGAGGTGCTTCATCTTTATGTCACCATCACCATCGGACCCATCGTCCTTGATCTGCGGTTGGAGCTGTGCCATCACACGTTTCCGGTTCGTGCGCTGACGTTTCATCATGGAAATCACAGAATCAACTGCGCAGAACGTACCCGTGCGACCGCAGCCGGCACTGCAGTGCACCAGCACAGGCCGCCGAGAGACAGCGGTTTCCGAGGACGTGGACGCGCGCACAACTGCATTTGTATGCTCAACCAGTTCGAGAACATGCGATGGGTGGGTGGGTGTTCCCAGGTCGGGCCAGCCAGAGTACTGCAGCTGGGTGATCTCACGCATGGGAGAGAACGGCGAGCCTGTGTGCTCCAGAGTAAATTTCCGGACAATGATGAAGGGTACGCTAGAGTCCGAAGGAGACGGCTGGCTTGACGTCGATACCGACCGCCTCTTAGGCGTGGTCTTGAGAGAGGTTGGCTCTAGGGACACCTTTCTCTCTTGTATGCGGGTTAGCTTCAGTGGACCATACTCGCCCGTCTCCCAGTACTTGTGGCTCTTGACTCGCCCGCCTTCTTCTTCGGCAGTCAGCATGACGATCACGCGCACGTCTTGCTCCCAAACCATACACCAGAAATCCTAGCCAGTCAGTACGATGCTTGGTCGCTCCGGTGCGGCGAACTCACCCTAAATGTGCTTGGAAGCGGCGCCTGTGAAGCGATGTATCGTTTCCGGCTATGCGGTATGTAGACATGACTCGCATTCACGTAGTCGCACTCTTCGACCGGGTGTTCCTGCAGCTTGACTCTCGAGTGATCGTATGGCCAAATGTTATTATACCGATTCTTAGACCCCTTTTCGACGCCTGCCAAGGCGTGCGGTTTGACGGTCGTCAACGCAGACGAGTCGTACACCACCGAGACGTTCAACGCATCCTGCATCCGACGCTGCTCAGCCTTCTCGATGCTCAGGAACCGATCCGCAACAATCTTGGACCCTTCCTTACTGCACGCCACTTGTTGGAGCCACGCGGGCAGCTGGGAAATGTTCTTATTGCCCATTGTCGTGGGTATTTGGATGGGGATCTCTCCGACGCCGTCGATCAGATCCATGTTCTGCCGGATGTTCGAAAAGAAAGGGTTCACGACCGGCTGGTGGGCCGGTAATGGACAGTTGAACACGCCCCCGACAGCTCCCTTGCTACCCGATCCGGCGGCGCCCTTCAGACTCAAACTACCCTTAGGCGAGGCGGGGTTGCCGGCCAGTTGCTTCGAATCGACCTTCTCGGGGAAGGTAGACGAGAAAGCGGCGAACCCACCTGCTCACATCAGCAACCACACCAAGTTCACGGCAGCGATCATACCTTTCAGGATACACGCCTGGCCACCCCAACCCTCCCTCGAAAACTTGTTAAGCGTATGCAAGGCGGCGAGCGCAGATGGGTCGCTAGCGTCTTTGGAATCCGCGTCGTACACCACAATGTACTTCATCTGTTTCCACCGACCAAATCTCTCCTTGTCCTGGCAGTTGGCAAAGGTGTCGGACAACTTGGCCACGTTGAAGGAAGGTCGCTTCAGTAGAGTCGTCGGGATACACAGGTTGACAGCGGTCAGCACTCGCGAGTCAGCGAACGACTTGTACGTCCGGACATCCAACAGAAGCAGGGTGTCCGTGCTGCACTTCGAGATCAGGTCGGCCAGATGGTCCGCCGAAATCAATGCCGGCAACTCCTTCACCGGGGTCGGAGCACTTGCAACTCGGCTCGGAAGCCTGAGGCTTGGTGACGCGAGTCCGGGCGACAGGATTACGCCCGGCGATGCTGCCGGCGGCCAGGGCTGGTCACCTCCGGTATCGTCCAACTTGACCGGTGATGAGGAGCGGACGGCGGAAAAGTAATCGTCGCCCTTTCCGGAGGAGGGCACAGCGCTAAAACTCCCTTTGTGTCCACCCAAAAGAGGCTCTCTTATCTTTGCCGGCCCCAGAGACCGGTGGATTTGACGTTTTTGCGCCAGCACTTCCGCCTGCATCTGGAACGGAGCAGGGGGATCGTCCAGAGGGACCGGTAGCGGAGAACGGGCGGCGGCCGACCGAATCGACGAGCTCGCCGGAGACCAGTTCTTCTTCGAGTGGGTTCCGTACACGGGGTCGGTTGGGTCCACCACGAAGCCGAAATAGCCAGCGGGACCTGGCTGCGAGGGGGATTCGATGGCGGTAGCCATTGCTGGCATGGCGGGTGGAGAGATGCCGGGTGAAGCGGGAGCAGGGATGGGACCGTTGTGGTACTGTCGGATTTGCGTGTGCGCGGAAAGGTCTGATTTAGAGTTTCGGGGCGATGCGGTAATGCCAGATGACATTGCCAGAGGAGAACCGAGAAGCGGAGGCATATAGAGGAGCTAAACGGACGTCGAATCGAATGCTTGTTTGGGTACTACAGGGAGGGCTGTGGGTCGAGAGTTAGGGATCTTCGTCAAAGGCAAGGTGATCCGCAAAGCTGCTGGCCACTGATCATGGCCGTGAACAATCAAGCATTCCAATCGGCGGTGTGCGATGACGATACAGCGACCGATGCGAAAGGGGGTTTTTTTTTTGACTCCTTTCGCTTTAGCCGATTCGGACGATCCGGCTCGTCGATTGTTTTGCCGAAAGAACTTTCGTTGGGGGGGGGGGGGGGGGGGGGGGCCGGGGGGTTTTTGTTTTTTGTTTTTTTTTTTTTAGGGTTTTTTACCCCCATGGTTTATCC
>Ga0307516_10008565_pt1 | contig 11548 bp, 8 predicted proteins | sample 19_EM_MG_FD_203310 | JGI IMG/M metagenome (GOLD analysis project Ga0307516, IMG submission 203310) | Populus trichocarpa ectomycorrhiza microbial communities from riparian zone in the Pacific Northwest, United States - 19_EM | ecosystem: Host-associated > Plants > Roots > Unclassified | place...
TGGCTTTCCTCCACAGTTCTCTTCTTTTTCTGTTCAATATTTTTTGAAAACATTGTTTATACCTGAAATAAAGGTTAGTATCAAATAAGATTTTTCCTCACATAAACCCCATATGTTTACTCTCATAATAAAATCCACTCCTCTTGTGTTTCACATAATTTATTAGGCTTTTCACTCTAATAGTTTTGCTACGCCTTTTAGTACTATTCCTATACTTTCATTCTTAAAAGTAACTTAACAACTTATCAAACAATTAACCAAACTATACAATGATTTATTTTATGTTTAAAGACTCAAGAATAAAAAATATTCAAACTTTTTAAAACGAAACTTGAGGAAAAACTTAAATATAAATTTGTGTGAATATAATGACAAAAATGAAGACATGAAATAAAAGCAAGAATTATTATTAATAAATAAAGAAAACGATGCAAGAAATAAAAAAAAACTATAGAAATTGATGCAAGGTAATTTTATTCTATCCAAATTTACAAGAAATCAATCAAGGTCACCAAGAATTTCCAAGACAAGTTTCGGCTAAACCCCAATTCATGCAAGATTCAAAGTTTCTAAATTTCTTCTCCAAAAATCCTTCCAAGATTGCATTTTTTATTCTTTTTTTTTTATATGTGCTGAATTTCTCAAGTCACAAAAATGAACATAATTAGTTGTTTTGTATGCAATTTTTTTGGCAACTTCAAGACTTTTTCCTATCAAAACTGATTTTCTTATTCTTAAAAAAAATCAAACATACAACCAAGATTAATTTAGAATCAATCTTTTTTTTGGTATTAGCTGAAACCCTATAGAGAAAGAAACCAAGAAAAACAAGAAGACAAACCCTAGATATGACTAAAGAAAATTCTAGATATGGCAAGATCTAAAGAAATCCTAGAATTACTTGTAACAATGAAAATTAAAGAGATATATCTTGAAATCATTTGTGTTCTAATACCAAAATGATACAGTATTGTCCCTTAAATTGCTAATTTGAGGTTTGAAGAAAAGGTTTGCCTTAGAGAACTAAAGTTATATACAATTGAAAACCTAACCCAATAAACCTTTAAATGTTGTAGGCTGTAAAATAAACTAAAAGATAAATAATAGCCTAACTAATTACAACAAGATCAAAGTCGAATTTTGTAATCAACTAACAAAATTAAAACCTAGCTTCAAACAAGTAGTTCTCTCTTGTCTTCATGAGTTATAAAGTCTACCATATATCATTGTAAAGTTGTGGATGTCAACTTTCCAATGCAACTATAATCGCATCAAAACTCATTATGTAGCTCCATTTATGATCAAAATAGTAGCAAAAGGTTAAAACTAGCCTCTTTAAATCTTTTTATTCTAATCTTTCTGTAATGTCTGGATGCTCCCCTACAAGCCCTTCTTGAACATAAATAAAATTAATCAAGACTTTTACTTCATTCTTTGATATCCTCTTAAATTTCACCTTAGTCCATTAATTGTCTCATTAAACCTCTTCGCTCTAAGTCTTGTAACTGGACCTAATCGAATCTCTAATGGATCTCTTAGTGTTGAAGCTAGGATTGCATCAATTACCTAGCTGACTTGACCGATTCAAAAGTAATCCAATGGTTTTGAATAGTAGAAGTAGGTTCAATATAGTATTAGCGAGTACTATAAATCTTACTTGATAGCTTAATTTTTTTAAGTTAAGATAATTTGTTGATATAGTATCATAACTTTGATAACTATATAGTCATGAGTTTAAACTTTACTATTTACATATTTTTTTAATTAAATTAAAATTGTAGCATATAATAATGGTGAGTATGTTTAAGTTTTAGATTGGAATAATTAAATTAAGATGATTTTTTTATATAGAAAAACAAATTAACACTTATTATGTTCATTGCCATGAAGGAACAAACTAGTTTACATGCATGTGCTATGATGCAGGTTGGATTAAATCTTTTCTTGAAAGTAATAAGAAATATCTAGATTGTATAGAACTATTTGATATATTTATTAAACTTGGTCCAACAGGTCGGAATAACTTTTTTAATGTAACAAAAAATATTTAGGTTGTTCATAAACATTTGATATTTTTATTAAATAAGGCTCAACGAATGAACTTTTTTATGGTATAATTATTTGTCTAATCCAAGTTTAAATTCAGTTATGAGTATTGATACTTTAAACCTTTAACTAATTTATAAGTATTATCTTTATAATCTAAACCAACATGTGAAAAAAATTTACGATGATGAAAACCCAAATTTGAATTGAATGGAGCCAGCACCTTGCCGTGGTAAAATTAACAACAGATTTATAAAGGTTGGAACTTGCCGGAACATAAATACTTGCAAAGATAGCTGATATAATTGCAGGTTAGTGGGTTGTCGTACCCTACTGTTTTTGTTTTAAGGCATTCCACTCATCTGGGGTGCTCTTGGATTCGAGTCACCAATCCCCTCTAGATATAGTATATTATTGAGACAATCTCTATCATTATTATTTACAACAAATGCTAAAAAAAAAGGCTTTAAAAATCCTTACCTAGGATTTTTTATGGTACAAACCTATGATTGATTTGTTAGGCAAGTTGCGGTTTCCTTACACTTCAACAATTTTGGATTTTTAAAGGATAGAATCTTTCGGACTAATTAAGGTTAGGTGAGAACATGTACAATTGGTCTTGATGGTGAAATGATGTCATGTGGTAGTTAAAATAGAAGATCAGTAATTTACGCAGCACATGTTCTCTTACATAATTCGTCTTTTTTCCTTAAAAATAATCCATTTTATATCACTTTTTTCATAATCATTCGGGAATAAAAAATTTAATAAGAAAGGACCGATGCATGCAGGTCCGAAAGTTGGAAGTCCAAAGGGTAAATTTTCTTTTCCATATATATAAATTTCATAAGGAATGACAAACAAAACTTCCACCTCTGAAGGCCAAGGCTTATCCTTTCTTCTCAAGATGTAAATAAATATTATAGCTTTTCTCTCTTCCTCTCTCATAAAAGAAAATGTTTACAACTCGTTTATATATAAAAACAGAGGAAATTAGACTACACTCCAAGCATGCCAGCTCAGCATGCTGGGACTACAAAAAAATTATCAATTACAAACAAAAATATTTACAGAAAAAATATCATCACTAAATCACTTAGGCTATCAGTATCTCTATTCTAGTTTAATTTGTTTTTGAAGATTCATCGCATGAAGTGAAACAACCCTTTTTTTTTGTAATCTAATTTTTTATGTTTTTTTTATTGCATTTTTATGTAGTATATGTAGCTTGTTTGTGTGTTTACTTGTTTAATAGCTTTTTTATAAAACAAAATTGTTGTATAAATATATGATTTGTACATGTTAGGGTTTATTTGAGAATTTAAAAAATTGTATTTGTTTGTCATTGAATGAAATTGAGTTTGATTTTGTAACTTAGGCATGTTTTATGATATTGAAATAAATAATGAGTTATTTAATGGTTACGTTTTATATTTGTCAATTTTATTATTAAGTTAAAAATTTTGGTAAATTTGGAGGAATTTGATTGTTTGGAGAAAATTAATAATGATTTAAGATTACTATTAAAATTGATTGAATAAATTTGAGTTAAACTAAGATAGCTAATTAGTTGGTGCCAATAATTTATGTAGTTCACAATATTAATTAATATATTTTTTCATCAATATTCAATCCAGATGTTGTTACAATGCATCTTCTATAAAAAAGGTTCATGAGAAAATATTTGTGTTAGTTTGCACACGGAGAACCATATGTTCCTTACGAGACCATGGTAGAAATGATGGTTGGGTCAGCTTTTAGTTCTAGCAACGTGAATGGAGTTGTAGAAGATAATAATTATCGTTATAAGAGTATGATTATGAATGCAATGATAATGAATTATGGTTATGTAGGTGAATGTTCAATCATAGATGAAGAATCAAATGCAGAAGCAGTCAAGTTTTTTGAACTTCCACAAGATTCTAACGAACCAATATGAGATGAGTGTAAAAATCACAGTAAATTATTGGTTGTTGCACAAGTGTTTACCATCAAGTCAAATAATGGGCTGAGTGAGGCCGATTATGATAGAATCGTTGAATAGACAAGAAGCATTTTACCTAAAAAAGAACTTATATGCTATTAAATCCATGATGAAACCCTTTAGCCTATGATACTAGAAAATCAACATGTGTCCAAAATTTTGGATGTTGTACTACCTTGAAAATATAGATTTGACCGAGTGCAGAACTTGTGGGCATGCTCGGTATAAATCTAGAACTAGAAGAGGAAGTACTCTTGTCGTACATGGAAAACTGAGATACTTCACAATCACTCATTTACTGCAAAGGTTATTCATGTCTCCAAAGACTGTTGAACATATGATATGACATTATTCATATAATGTGGTGGATGAACTCATGTTGTATCCTTCCGATTGTGAATCCTAGAAGCAATTTAAAAGAGTACATCCTCAATTTTTAATGGAACCACCGAATGTACATGTTGGGTTATGTACAATGGTTTTAATTTGTCAGGTCATTTATTGCACCATATTATTATTGGCCGGTGATACTTACGATTTACAACTTGCCACCAGGGATGAGCATGAGGTCAAAGTTCATGTTCTTATTTACAGTCATACTCAATCCTAATAATCTGGGTAGGAATATAGATGTTTGTTTTCTATAGTTGATTGATGAGTTAAATTAGTTGTGGTCATTTGACATTTTTTTATGTATGATGTCTTGAGGAAACATAATTTTTAGATGAAGATAGCTTTGATGTGGACTATGAAATGATTTCTGGTTTGAGCACACATGAAAAATTAGCATGTCCATACTGTATGGAAAATAACAAGGCCTTCACCTTAACAAATGGTGGCAAAATATCTTTTTTTTTATTGCATTGCAGATTCTTGTCAACCGATCACAAGTATAGAATGAACAAAAATGACTTCTTTGTAGTTAGAGTTGAAAGGGATGTTACACCACCAATATTGTCAAGTGAAGAATTGTATGATATGGTCTCATAGTACAAGAGCAATGTGTTTGGTTTTGAATCCATTAAGCATAAGTTTTCTGGTTTTGGTGTGACCTATTATTAAATAAAGCGAAGTATTTTTTAGGAATTTTCATATTAGAAGACTAATGTTTGAAAAAACATTTTTAACACAATGATAGATATAAAATGGAAGACAAAGAACAACATGAAGACTAGAATTGATATAACTTTGTTTTGTCATCATAAGAATATAGAGTTGATTTATGATGGATCATGAGCCACAAAGCTCAAAATCAACTTTGCCTTAGACAAAAATGTCAGTTACTTGTCTACCAATGACTTAAGAGTATGTGTTTTCCCGATGGATATATATGTTTTAAACATATCTAGATTAGTGAATTTGGAGGATGACATATTGTATAGAATGAAGAGTTATGACTGTCACGTGTTTATGCAAACACCCATTCCACTTGCTTATCGAGATTTATTACCAAAAGGGATATGGATACACTCATAGAGATGAATCACTTTTTAAAGATATATGCTTTAACAAGTTGCATACCCAACACATGAAAAAGCTTGAAATGAATATCATCCAGACAATTTGTAAACTTGAGATGATATTTCCTCCATTCTTCTTCGACTCAATGAAGCATCTACTCATACATTTACAATTTAAGGCAAAAGTTGAAGGCCTTGTTTAATATAGATAGATGTATCCATTCGAGAGGTTAAGGATTACTCATACTTTTTAATTTAAAATATTTATTTAATTCTATGCAGATACTTGATCAACCTCAAGAAAAAAAGTTAAAAACGAGACACATATTAAGGCTTCGAAATGTGAGGCTTATATTGTTAAAGAGATCTCAATATTTATTTCATACTATTTTGAGCCTCATATGAGAATAAGAATCAACCACATTCCAAGATATGATGATTATGGAGAAATGCCTTCGAATGAGAATTTGTTATTATTTTTCTATGCTGGACGACCTTTATCAAAAAAATGCAAGGGGGGGAAGATACTTGACAAAAATCGAATGCAGATATGCATGTAAGTATATGTTATTTAACTGTAATGAATTGAGACCTTTTATTCAGTAAATACAATATTAACATGTTATTTTTAAACAACTTTTCTCTTATACTCTCATAAATTAATAGATTGAATAATTCCTCATAGCAAACATCGTCAATTCTTACAATCTTAAAATTCATATATGACAGAATCTCAAATCTTTTAATTACAAGATGAATAATTTGCCACATGTTCAAAACACATGTAAGTAGTACTTAATAATTCTTAACTCTTGTAATACTTAATTTCATTACACTTTTCTCTTTAACTGTTAATGATTGTAATCATGTGTCAGGCTTATCAAATGAGAGAGAATGTTAGTGGCAGTTTGAATTTACTATGTTTGGGTCCTAAAAAAAAGATCAAGTGCTATAATGAGTATTTTGTCAATGGATATGTTTTTAAATGTATTTGCAGGTTAGATAGATAAGCAATAAAAAAAATCTAGGGAAAAAAGAAATTGTTTTATACCAATGAAATTACAAATAGAATGTAAAATACTAATAGAATTACTGACGAACTAAGTCCCTCGAAAAGTTCCAGTGTGAACTAGAATCCCTTTTGATTTTTAATTCATTATAGAAGCCATGCATCTTGGTTTTAGGTGTTTTTTAGGTTGATTGAAAGCTAAGATATAGGCTTACAACTTTTATGAAAACTTAAAAACTCATTTCTACTTTTTGGAAGCCCAAAAAATAGAAAACAAATATAAAAGTCAGAATCTGTCCAGAAGTTTATTGCACCTAGACCTGTTTTGGATTTTAGCCTCTATCTGGAGTTACAAAAGTAAAAAAAAATGCAAACTTATATGCGCTGAAGATTTTAGAAGGAGATCTAAATTTTTTTTTGAAGGATCTAACTCTAAAATATATCATTTCAACACTCAGAATCAAGTTGAGAGTTGTGAAAAAAACAACAGTAGTACTCTACTACAACATCAACATGCCACCACTATTTTGACTACCTCTGCATGTTCTGGCAATTCCTAGACAACCACAACCGCCTTGGAAGGTCAATCTCTAATACTAAATTATTTTTATATGAATTGTATTTTTTGGACCAAACATTAGTTATGTATAAGATTTTAGATATTTTGGTGATAAGTTATGATGATGTGGTTTGTATGATAATAGAAAATAAAAACATTTTTCCTTGTAAAATATTTTTGTTTTGTTTTAAAAACAAAACACCACTTGATTATGGTTTGATAAGTCTTCTTTTTATAAGGACCGATGTCAAAATCTTGCAAACGACAAGTTTGTTTTTTAGGGGGTCAATGACAATATTTTTCATAAATAACCAAAATAACAAGTTTTGTTTAAAAAGAATCGATGTCAAGATTTAATTCTTTACAAATAATCAAATAATAAAATCGACTAGTCTCTTATTTTTAGAGATCGACATCAAATTTTCCATAAAAGATTAGAAATTAAAATTTAAAATAAGCTAAAAACAATTAGGATAATTAATGACAATCATAAAGAAACATTTAGAGAAAAACACATAGTAAATATAATCTTTTATTAAAAAGGATGTGGTAAGGGTGATATCGTTCTTTGCTTAGGCATAACTAACCTCTTACCTAAATCTCTGATACCAATGCTAATTCATAAGATTCCTAGTTTTCTTATAATACTAGGTGGCGACTCCCAATTTTTCTTGATATATATTTTTCCCCTTAATTTCAGAGAGTCCTGGCTGACATCACTGTGTGACAATTCTTTTAATAAAATTGATGTTTAATTCTTATACAATGCACTTTCAAAGACTTTGCACATGCAATGAAATGCAAATAAAGTGCAAGGATGAAGTAGCAAAGAAGTAAATTTGAGGATTGAAAAAAAAACCTATTGTAGGATGAAAACTGTCATCTACAGTGAATCAAGACAAAACATATATAAAATTGGTTTATGTTTTATTTTTTATTTTAATTCTAATTTTAATATGTAATTATACAATATACAAAAACAACTAGGTTTCCTTACACTGCTTCAATGTTCATATAAACTATAAAGCATCTAGATTTTATTTTTTTCAAACTTTTTTCTTTCTTTCAATTGAATCATTTTATAGCATAATTAAATGAAATTAACTTTGAAATTATGGTAAACATACCAAATTAAAAGATAAAAGACTAAAATATAACATAGGGAGACAAATCATATTCAATTTCAAATTCATGAAAATTTTCATTTTGATCCTCAATTTATTTTCTTTATTTTTCAATTCCAGGGTTAGAGAGAGGAGAGAGAAGTTTGCTAGAAAATGGTAGAAGAGAGAGAAAGTTATTAGTTGTCAAAATCTTGATAATAGATATGGCCATGCTTGGTAGTTTTTTGAAAAGTAGATCGAACTCGAGAGAAGGTTTTGTTTTTTATTTGAATTTATATTCTTGAACTAATAAAGGGGGTTTTAGTTGAAAGATTGGTTTATTGAGGTTTTGAGGATTTTTTGAGGTAGTTTAAAAAAAAAAAAGATTGAAATATAGATATTTAAAGGACCCCCTATTTATTAGGTACCATAATGGTGGCTTGTTTTTGGGTAGTGATCTAGTAGGTGACTTATCGTCCACTTAATAAAAATAGGCATTGCTTGCTTCTGGAGCCAAAATAAATAAGGTTAAGGCGCGAGGCATAGGCTTTTTAATTCAAGTCAGGCCTGCACACCTAGCCTAACTTATTTTTTTAACTTCATTAAGAATGTAATTTAGTTATTACTTAAAATTTAGTTTAGAATTTAGAAATTGAATTCAAAATATCTTTATTTTCAAATTCTATTTGATTCAAGTGGAGTAATTTATTCTCTGAGTAGTGTCGCACTGATCATCTTCCCGAATCGAGATCGTGGGGAATGATATAGGTTAAAAGACAAGAAATTCTTGTCCTTTATCAGTAGGAAAAAAGGAATAAGAGTTGTCACCTAGTATTTTAGTCACTAGAAATCCTAATTGGTTCCAGAGTCTGGGTAAGGGAACTAATTGCGTAAAGTGAAGGTATTAATACCTCTAATACGCCTTACTTCAGGTAAGCTGCATTGTTTATTTATTTGATATAAACTAACGAAATCTTATATTTTCTAATCATTGGTCTGTTTAAGGTTTAAGAAAAGTTTTTCTCAGTAAGGAGATTCTTATTTTATCAGGTTAAAAACTTAATTGTTGTAATGTTAACATAAAAAATAAAATAAACTATATTTTTATTTAATATCAAGAATATATCTTACGTATAAGTTTATAATCTTGTATATTAAAAGAAACAAAATTAATTTTTGTTTTTGAAATATAGGCCAGAATCCTTTGGAATTTTACAAACTTATTGTAAAATCCATGCAATATTTTAAAAAAAAAACATGTCAAATTATTTTAGATCTTTTTTAAAAAAAAATTAAAAAAATTTATGATTTTTAGCCATATGCAAGAAAAAAGAAAATATTTTTTTTATTCATGTTTTATTTTTTAGGCTTTGTTTAACAAAAACTCATTTTTCTTTGTAATAAAATGACCAAAAATAGGCTTAAGAGGTATTTGCCAAACACACCATTAAAAATAAAAAAATAGCAAACCAAAAATGGCATTAAACCCTTTGACCCAATTTTTTTTGGACCGGGTTAACCTGAAATTTTTGGTTCGACCATAAACCGAACAAAAAATCTGATTTAACCTGAAAACAACCCAAAACAAAACAAAATCCAAAAAACAAATTAAACACCTAAAACAATATAAAAACTCAAAAATTCTTGAACAAAACAGATCAAACACACAAAAAGATGAAAAACACCAAGAACACCGAACATAAACTCAACAATATGGGTTCCAAAACAAACCAGATTTGGTCAAAACAAAGGCACATACATGTTGGAAATCATGCAAGAATTGATAATTTAGCATGTATTCACTCTGATTATCACTAAAATATCATGATTTTTGTCAAAATAGGTTTCAGTTCAAACCAAAATCATAGGATTAAAACCTATCATAAACATATTATTGATGCGAATAAACATCAAATTATCTATTAATCATATATAACAAAGGTTTCTGTACAAATAAATGGACCAAACATGGTCCAAATCCAAGGTCTAAGACAATGTTCTTCTTAAGAAAATCTCTAGCCAAGATAGCCTCTGCCAAACCCAAAAATGGACATTTTTGCTTCTAAAACATGCTATTTTATCTCAACAAGTCATAATATCATACAAAAACATGTTTGAATAAAAACAACTGACAAAAAAAAAAAATGTCAAAGCATCAAATTCAAGCATGAGTTACCAAATCAAAAAAATATCAACTTATATATTCATGCAACATGGATTCAAAATTGATTTTCTAAACCCATTTTGTGAATGAACACGCATGACAAACCCAGGGTAAACACCTTTACTTTAACATGTATAACTTAAGTTACAAAAAAAATTAAAACAATATTGTATATCAAAAACAAACTTAAACAGCACCTTTGATGTATAAAAAACATCAAAATAACTTAATTAAATAAAAATCACAACAACAAAGAGGTAAATGCAACATTATTTGCTAAGCATTCAAAACCTCTTTTCTATGCTTGTAAACATAAATATAAAATTAAAAAAAAACACCTTAAGCCTACTATAAGAGCCTTCTTTTGGATCGGATGATATATCTAAAACAACTACTCTCTCTCTCTCTCTTTTATTTCCTTTGAAAAGTTTTGCCTCGCACAAACTTGCTAAGCTTAAGAAACTTGAGAAAACTTTGTGTTCGCCTCTCAAACCTTCATAGCTTCCTTTTCAATTTTGTCTTTTTTTCTTTCTCTTTTTTTTTTCAACCCTTTTTTTCTTGATATTGAGAGGGGTATTTATAGGGTTTTGAGAAGTCTTTGAATCAATTTCTAACTTCTTAGTCTTGAGGGAAGTGTTGGAAAACATTGATAAGAACCCATTGAGAAGCCTTTATGCACAAACACACGAAAACTAAATTGGTTTTTGCTTGATAGTTGCATTATTGGGGTTGATTGAGTTACCCACTTTTGAGGCCTCGTCAAAGCAATTCTTACATCATCGTCGCCTAAGGTCTATAATTCCACATTCATGTATTTGAAGTTTCCAACTCGATCAACCAAAACTTTCAAAACACAGGTGCAAGTTGACGAATGACGTTTCATTCACCTTCTTTTTATTAAGTGTGAACAACATGTTATTTAGGGTTCTTAATTTGGGATTTGGCAAATTTCAATCGAGTCTTTGTTCTTCTAATTTTTTTTAATTATATCCGTAATTGCCTTCAAACATTTAATTTCATGCAATTTACCCTTGCCAAACTCAATTGCCAGCCCCAAAGTTAATCGCTATTTTCATTTTAGTCATTAGTTATGAATTTGTGCATTTCGACCCTCAATTGACCAATAAACTTTCAATTTCTTCAATTTAGCCCTTATTTTGGTCAATTTTAGCCCTTACATTCACGTGTCCTTTCGGTTTGGTCATTGGTTTTGGATTTCTTCA
>Ga0307516_10008566_pt1 | contig 11547 bp, 11 predicted proteins | sample 19_EM_MG_FD_203310 | JGI IMG/M metagenome (GOLD analysis project Ga0307516, IMG submission 203310) | Populus trichocarpa ectomycorrhiza microbial communities from riparian zone in the Pacific Northwest, United States - 19_EM | ecosystem: Host-associated > Plants > Roots > Unclassified | place...
AAAAAATTAATCGAGGTACATGCAAACTGACCCGAACACCCATATTTGTTAAAAAAAAAAGATTTTTCCTTATCAACTGTATACAATAAAATCATTTTCTAATCATTCTCATCCTTACTATCATATTTCAGGTATAAAGATTGCAGTCTAATGCTTGTATCATTACTTTCAGGTATAAATGTGATTCCATCTAAAATAAAATAAAATAAAAGAGGCAGCCCATTTTCACTCATCTAGTCTTTTTCTGTGGCCAGGTTCAGCCTACTCATCTGGCCCATGTTAACAACACCACCTCTCTTAAATCCGCGCGCTCCTTCTCTTTTCCAAATTTCCTATACAGACACAGCTTTGGCGTTCGTTTCCCATGTAGAGTTTGGATCCTCGTAAATTTATATTTATGTTGCCATTCAAAACTCTCAGGACATTTCTCACAAAACATTTGTTGTCTCAATCTTACATAATTTTTCCTTCTCACTATTTCAATATTCCCATAAAATGCCTTCACCAATCCAAACCCCAAAACCTCACCAGATTTTTCACCAGAAAACCAAGAAACCCAAAACCCAAATCACCATCGTCAAATGTAATAGAACCCCAAAAAATTTACATGAGGGACATTATCTCAAACATATACAAAATCTTGAAATACTCAACGTGGGACTCGGCACAAGAAGAGCTAACAAAACTAAATATCAAATGGGATTCTTTTACAGTCAATCAAATACTTAAAACCCATCCACCGATGGAAAAGGCTTGGCTTTTTTTTAACTGGGCTTCAAAGTTGAAACGGTTTAAGCATGACCAGTTTACTTACACAACCATGCTTGATATTTTTGGAGAAGCTGGAAGGATTGAGTCGATGAAGTATGTATTCAAGAAAATGCAAGAAATGGGGTTAAAAATTGATGTTGTTACCTATACTTCAATCTTGAATTGGGTCTCAAAGTCTGGTGATGTTGACGGAGCAGTGAAAATTTGGAAAGAAATGAGAGAAAATATGTGTTTTCCTACTGTTGTTTCGTATACGGCTTATCTAAAGGTTTTGTTCGATAATAAGAGAGTGAAAGAGGGTATTGATGTTTATAAGGAGATGCTTGAATCTGGGATTTCTCCAAATTGTCATACATATACTGTTCTAATGGAGCATCTTGTTGTTACTGGTGAGTGAGATTTAATTGCGCCCTTTGTGTTTGTTCTTTTGTCTGTGTGAGTGTGTTGTTTTTCTGGTTGGTGGGTTTGATGATATGAAGGCTTCTTTAGATGGAAAACTTGGAATCTAGTTTTGGTCAATTATGATGTTTTGTGCAAAAATTAGTATAATTGTTGATGGTTTTGAAGATATTTATTTTGCGTTGGAGGCTTATGACTTGCTTTCATTCGATGATGGAACAGTAAGTCTGCCATAGCAAAAGCTTAAATAAGCTTGACGGAAGTTTGTGAAATTTTTGCTATGGCTAAAATCTAAAAAGAATCGCCCATGAACTTTTAGTGATGTTTGGAAATGATCCTCAACTTCTAGACAATTGATTGTGCCTCCTCAACAAGTATTTCTGTTACATTACAACCATGAACTAATGGAGAAAGCTAATGTGGGTGATGCATGGCATGACCTGCGTCGGCCACACCAAACGTGATTACCAAAAAACAAAATTGTAGGATAAAAACATGGAATTTCAGTTCAGAACAAATTCAATAGTTTTTTTAGCAGTTCAGGAGATGGTTTTTCATTTTAGCATTTCGTTACTGGTGCTTTAAACTTACAACTTTTACCACGCATTGCTTTTTCCAGTATCGGGCTATATCTTGGTGGAGTATTGTATTTTTAGGAGTTTAATTTCCTTTTTGTGATGGATTCCAGGCAAATACCAAGAAACCCTTGAGATTTTTAGCAAAATGCAAGAAGCAGGGGTACAACCTGATAAAGCTGCATGCAATATTTTGGTTGAGAGATGTTGCAAAGCAGGGGAGACAACGACAATGACCCACATTCTTCAATATATGAAACAAAATCATCTCGTTCTTCGTTACCCTGTATTTATGGAAGCACTCGAAACTCTAAAAGATGCTGGTGAGAGTGATGCTCTCCTCAGGAAAGTTAATCCTCATATTGATACTGAATCAATTGGTGATGTGGATGCCTTTGAGACTATGACAACTGTTGGTGATGATGCTTTAGATGGAGGTCTTGTACTGATACTCTTGAGAAAGCAGAATCTCGTAGCAGTTGACCATTTGCTTGCTGGTATAATGGATAAGAATATACTACTGGATTCTCGGATTGTTGCAACCATCATTGAAAGAAACATTGATCACCAAAGACCTGATGGTGCTTTGTTGGCCTTTGAATACAGCATGAAAATGGGTATACAACTTGAAAGAACATCATATCTTGCTTTGATAGGCATGTCGATAAGATCAGACACATTTCTGAAGGTGGTGGACATTGCTGAAAAAATGACCGTGGCTGGGCATTCTCTTGGAGTGTATCAAGCTGCACTCTTAATTTATAGGCTTGGGTGCGCTAAAAGGCCTACTTGTGCTGTAAAGATTTTTGATTTATTGCCTGAAGGCCAGAAGTGCACTGCCACTTATACTGCTCTAGTTAGCGTATTTTTCTCTGCTGGTAGTCCACAAAAAGCACTTCAGATTTACGAAAACATGAAAAGGGAAGGGATACATCCTTCTTTAGGTACTTACAATGTTCTATTAGCTGGTCTAGAAAGTAGCGGCAGAATCAGTGAAGCAAAAACATATAGGAAGGAAAAAAAGGGACTGCTGATTAATAATCATCATCAGAATAGTGTCCCCATGGGGCAAAAGATTTGTAACCTTCTGTTTGCCAGCCATTTGGTATCTTGACACCATTTTGGACAAGCGTTCTCATGCTAATGGCATCGCCAAGAAAAGGTATAATGTGGCATGCTGTAAGTGGATTGTATGTTGAGCTGACAGCACCATGTACATGCTCAGGAGAGTGGCAGGGAGTAGTGGCTGTTCTCAGCTCTGGAAAGTCAAATTGCCACTTAGATAGAGTTCTCATTTTGGCATGCTTGTATTATGAGTGTCTCTATCAACTGCGTAAACACAGAAAAGACAGAAGTGTGCTTGCTGATGTTTTCAAAGTTTATATATTTAGAGTCTTTATATTTTTTTAGATAGCTTTTGTGGTTGTGGTTAAAAAAAAATATGGTTAATTATGGTTAGTTAAGTTTAGACACGTATTTGGTAAAAATTATGGTTGAAGTTTATGTATGGCAAAAAAACATATGTAAAGTGTTTGGATAAAATTGTGGTTAAATTGATCTAGGTAATGATATTACCAAAAGGACATGTAATTATTTTTTAATTTTCAATTGCATTAATTTGCATTTCATTAACATTAAATTTTACAAACAACCACACGAAGTACAACATTTTTTTTTATTGCCTCATTAAACTTGCTGCAATCTCATCCTGAACAAAATCCATACGCGAAGGCCCGTGGTTGCCATGAGTTTGTGACCATGGAAACACACCGGTTAAAAAATCATCAAGGACAAAATCAGGATGACGATCAAATTCTCTAAATGCAATATCTTCTTGTGACTTTCTTCTATAATAGCCGTGTAGTGCTATTGATGCCACTACAATCTGAACTTGCACTTTGTAAGGAAAAGATGGCATATTCTGTAAAATTCTTCACCTTTTTTTCCACACTCCAAATGTACGTTCAATGACATAACGTACTGAAAAGTGAGCACGATTGAAAATTTCTTCTTGTGTTTGTGGTTGGCCTCGCCTACGAAATTCTTGGAAATGATACCTCTAACCTCTATATGGACCTAAAAATCCATATTCATTTGGATATCCAGAATTAACTAAATAGTACTTTCCTGGAATAACATAACATCTATAAACTTTGTTAATTACTTATCAATAATATAAATAAAATTACCTCTTCTTGAAATAAATAATATTACATATTTTAGTTTGTTAATACCTTCTGGTGACTTAGGAAATTTGATGTTAGGATTGTAAAGTGCCTCTAGAAATATTCGTGTATCATGTGCACTACCTTCCCATCCAGTCTAAACAAAAATGAATTGCATGTCAAAGCTACATGCAACCATAATATTTTATGTAGGTACATCTTTTCTACCGATAAATGGTATTTGATTTTCTGGAGAAACACATGCTCGCACATGTGTGCAACTCCTACACAATTCTAGAACAAAAAAGTAAGACGAATAAGAATAAGGGAAATAAGATGTAGCCTAAAATTATCAAAATTAGTAATTCATAGAATAACATATTCAAAAACTATAATGTTGTTACCTTGAAATGAGATATATATCTTAGATTATTTGCAATTTCCTGTGGTGTGTTTAAAAATTCAGGATCATTAGGTTTAATGACATCCACTACAAGCAAACATATCGTGCGCAGAACTTCATTAAAATATCTACTAATAGTTTCCTCAGAATGTTGAAATCTTTCCTGCATTTCCTTGTTTGAAGCACCTAATGATAATGTATATAAAAACATTCCAACTTTCTCAAAAACACTCATCCTTCTTGATGTTTTTAACTCATATTGGCTTTCTAAATCCAAGCAAAGATTATTAAATGTTCTCACATCCATCCTAAACATGTTCACACATCATCTCCAATGTCCATGCAAAATTTCATTCAACCATCGCATTCCTGTATTGTACAAAACCATACATGGTTCCTTATATATATAATTATTATAGTACAATGCAAGCGCTCTGGTCGTACATAATACTAGTTTACGACGATCAAACTCTCTCATCCCAAAGGACTCACCTTCATCATCTGAATCATTTTCTTCACCACCACCATCACCATCATCATCATCATCAATATTTGTTAAACCATCACCATCACCATCACCATCACCACCATTATTGCTTCCACTTTCACCATAACTAACATAATCAACAACGTGATTCATTACACTATTATAATCCCCATCAAATAGCGCATCAAACCATTAGGCATCCATATCTATAATGACAGATAAAATATTATATTTGTAATAACATTGATTACAATTCAATTTAAAATAATTCATACAATATATATGATTTAATAATTTAATTCATACATTGTAAGACACTATATTGATTTTAGATTAAAATTAATGGTTTACTAAATGTTTGTGTACAAATGATACATTCAAGACCTGTTAATTAATAATACAACACCTACTAGGTGTTTAGTGAACAAATGAAACATTAAAAAAATAGTGCAACTACATAACTTGCATACGTATTACTATCCTTGTAACAGACAACAATGACAGTTATAAGAGTAACTTTTAACTCATATTTTTTTATCAAACAATGGCTACAATAATATTTACAATTAACTACTTTGAAAGGAGAACTTTCTTCTAAGAACAATGTGTTTGAATATATATATATAAGTTAACTCTTAAGTTGTTCAAAATGGCTACTTAACACTCAAAGCTGCCAAACAATCAAACCCCAACATGAAAAAATAAAAACAAAACAACACCTAACAGTCAAGAGGTCATGACTAATAAATCAATCCAAAAGCTACCAAACAAATCAAAAATTGTGTATGGGAAAGAAGGGATACCATTCACTGTGAGTATTAGGCCATTATAGGAGACTAACATATCTGTATACTTATAATTTATCTCTAAAAAATAAGATGTCAATGGAATGAGCATACCAAAACTAACCAAAAAATAACAAGATGATGGTGACTTCCAGTATAACTAATGTGCCTTATAGAAATGTATATATAACTGCAAATTCCAGCTAAAATATAAGAGGATTTCTTATGAAATGCATAACTTGAATTACATCCACCCAAGAACACAGAACAAACAAAACCAATTTCGGTAGATTATGACAATTTACATGAATTGCAACTTAATTCGAGACTTGTTCTCAACATAAATGATGTTAAAACAGTAATCATTGTTCAATTAGATTACCAATAATATGCTGTTATAATAGGCCTAACAAATGTCAGTACAATTACTACATAAAACCATTACAATAACATTACAATATATCAATATAAGACATTGCGTTCACATTAGAGGACTGAATAGCAGGTCATTATAAACTTTGCCAATAACAGAAAATAAAAAATTTACAGCCCGATCTATTCCATTCAACGTGAAGTTATCATGCCATTGCGGTCCTTTCAAGAACACAGCAGTAAACAACAATAACATTGTTTTCCCTCTAACAAGCTGTTAAAAAAAATATAACTTATATTAACATATGGTTCACACAACATATTTAATAAGGATAAGACAAATAACACACAAACAATAGTAACTTCAAAGAATAAACTGTAAATAATGACATCAATTAAGGAATTATCGTATGTAAAATTAGGAAACTCAAATGAAAAGATAGAAATTTACCTCTTTTTTCTACTGTTTTGATTGTCGTTCATACATTATTTTCAACCAAGAGTATTTTCTGTCAAGATCTCCACATCTCCTTTTTTGCTTCTTGCATAGAAGAATTCTGTTGCAAATGTGTGTATTGGACTTCCGAAGTCAACACCATGTATTGAATTCAACTCTTCCATCACCTGCTGAATGTTACACCCTTTCTTGTCTCTTGAAGGCATTGTATAATTAGTAGCAATCGAAACACTCTCAACAAGTCGATCTAAATGTGAGAATAACATAGCTCCCATTCCAGATCCTTTTTTTTTAGGTTGAGGTATGGAGGTTTCAGTAGCTTTTCTCTTAACACTACTGTGGTTGTGACTACTGTTTGGGACATTACAACTAGCCACTGATGTAACCATATTATTCGATAGTTTCACCCACATTTAACTAGTTTTTTTTGCCTATGTTATACATATAAAATGCCTTGATATTCTTTGTTTTATGTTTTGAAGGCACTTTTGGATGAAAAATGCAAAAAGGAGTAGATTGAAGGTAATTGACAGATTTGATGTTCAATCGATGTTATGTGCAGAGCGTGAGTTTTAAAGGTCAAAATGAAGTGATTCCAGTGGCATAAGAAAGTTAACATCCATACCTTTCTGGAAATGTAAGGAAAGAAAAATAAAATAAGGAAGAGCATGGAAATCGCAGCCTTCAAAGTCAAATCTCGCATTCTGCCAGTGTTGACCTTTGTCCATTCAAAATTGAATATATGGAGCTGTAGACATCCAATTGGTGCAAACTTAATGTTTTTGGATTTCTGACTTAAAGTCCTATCAACGCTCCAAATTTCAACAAAAAAAAATGTCATATGAGGGATATATGAGTTTTCAAAGATGACAACTGAATTCTGCCAGCAAACAGGTTTCGTGAAGAAACGAATCCAAATTACATCCCGAAGCATCCAAACCGACATCCAATTTTTTATTTCAGCAATTTAGCTCCTCTAGTAAATCAATCCAGAAGGTAAAGGAAGACAACCACCAACCACTAGCTACCAGCCACCAGCTGTCAGCCGCCTTCACACTACCACCATCTATTGATGTTCACACTTGAACTTTGATTTTTCTTACTTATAATTTGTGTATAAATAGGCAGCTAAGTTTATGCTATTGAGTGGGAGAGGAAAAGAGAGTGCAGTAGAAAAAAAGAAAGAGGGGTGACAGCCATAAGAGAAGAAACACAAACTCTCCCCTCTACAAACCAGAAATCATGCTTTCTTCCATCTTTAGGAGTAGTTGTTTAATAAATATGCAAGACTAAACTTGTTTTCTTGGTTGCAAGGACGCAAAAACCTTCAGATTTCAAGAACTGTAAGATTTATTCTTCCATTTATTTTCAGTTTGTATTATGAATGAGTATGCTTGTTTTCCTATGATTGTTTATCTTAATTGCTAAAGCGGACTCTAAGTTATTATTATGAACAATCTATTGCTAAGTTTGATATCAAAACTGAAGTTATGGTGTATAAACTTGTGAAGCAACTAAACTTGATAATTGTGGCGGAATTACGTTATTAAACTTAGGGAGAACATTCGATTAAAGCAACACAAGCTGTGGACAACTTGGTTGTTAAGATTAATGAATTTATCTAGATTTTAAAGCTGCCATTGGATTAAATCATTAGTGCGGACACTGTGATTGTTTATTAGTTAAGATTAGTTTTACAGCGTATTTGTTAACTAATCAACATTAAGAAAAGATAAAAAAATTCAGAATATAAACTGGAGTTTCGTTTAAAGGATCAGTTCTGATTTCTGTAGGTGGATGTGTGCTTGCGACCAAGGTTTGTTTTCTTGATAAATTTCAATTTCAATTGATTTTGTTTGCTAGTTTAATTTCTGCTATAGTTTAAATCATTATAAATCAACCCCACCAATTGCATAACGTATAACATAAAAATCTGAACTAAACCTTCCTTGTGGGATCGACCACTTGCTTGCTCTATACTATCTTGTGTGTTTTAAGCTAGGGTAATTAATTTGTGCGACCGCGACATCGCAACAAATTTTGGCGCCGTTGCCGGGGATCACAGTGTCCAACGGTGCCAAAATTTATTGCGATGTCGCGGTCGCACAAATTAATTACCCTATCTTGAAACACACAAGATAGTATAAAGCAAGCAAAGAGTTGATCCCACGAGAAAGATTTAGTCCAGATTTTTATGCTATACGTTATGCAATTGGAGGGTTTGATTTGTAATGATTGAAACTATGGCAAAAATTAAACTAGCAAACAAAGTCAATTAAAACTGAAATTTATCAAGAAAACAAACCTTGGTCGCAAGCACACATCCACCTACAAAAATCAGAACAGATCCTTGAAATGAATCTCCAGTTTATATTCTGAATTTTTTTTATCTTTTCTTAATGTTGATTAGTTAACAAATCCGCTGTAAAACTAATCATAACCAATAAAAAATCACAGTGTTCGCACTAATGATTTAATCCAATGGTAGCCTTAAGATCTAGATAAATTCATTAATCTTAATAACCAAGCTGTCCGCAACTTGTGTTGCTTTAATCGAATGTTCTCCCTAAGTTTAATAACGTAGTTCCGCCACAATTATCAAACTTAGTAATAGATTGTTCACAATAATAACTTAGAGTCCGCTCTAACAATTAAGATAAACAATAATAGGAAATATGCATAGGAAAACAAGCATACTCATTCATAATACAAACTGAAAATAAATGGAAGAATAAATCTCACAGTTCTTAAAATCTGAAGGTTTTCATGTCCTTGCAATCAAGAAAACAAGTTTAGCTTTGCATATCTATTGAACAATTACTCCTAAAGATGGAAGAAATCATGATTTCTGGTTTGTAGAGGGGAGAGTTTGTGTTTCTTCTCTTATGGCTGCCACCCTTCTTTCTTTTGTTCTACTGCACTCTCTTTCCCTCTCTCCCTCAATAGCATAAACTTAGCTGCCTATTTATACACAAATTGTAAGTAAGAAAAATCAAAGTTCAAGTGTGAACATCAATAGATGGTGGTAGTGTGAAGGCAGCTGACAGCTGGTGGCTGGTAGCTAGTGGTTGGTGGTTTGAGGTTGGTGGTTGCCTTCCTTTACCTTCTGGATTGATTTACTAGAGGAGCTAAATTGCTAAAATAAAAACTTGGATGTCAGTTTGGATGCTTCGGGATGTAATTTGGATTCGTTTCTTCAAAAACCTGTTTGCTGGCAGAATTTAGTTGTCATCTTTGAAAACTCATATATCTCTTATATGACATCGTTTGTTACTGAAATTTGGAGCGTTGATAGGTCTTTAAGTCAGGAATCCAAAAAAATTAGAATCACTTCATTTCGACCTTTAGAACTCACGCTTTGCATAAAACATCGACTGAACATCAAATCTGCCAATTGCCTCCAATTTACTCCTTTTTGCATCTTTCATCCAAAAGTGCCTTCAAAACATAAAACAAAGAATATCAAGGCATTTTATATATATAACATAGGCAAAACACTAGTTAAATGTGGGTGAAACTATCGAATAATATGGTTGCATCAAATACCCCCACACTTAGCTCTTGCTCGTCCTCGAGAAAGGATAGATAAAATCAAATTGAAAACAACTATGACCAATCTCTTAATCTCCCATCAATGTCCAAGAGTATATGCATTATAAACAAGAATACAATCAAGAAGGATAAAGAGTATACATTTTCATGAATTTATTTACATGCAAACTTCGAAACTCAATTAATCATTAGGATTTAAATGAAATCTATGCCATGCCAAAGTGATAGGTCCTCTCATTGATATACACTCCAACACTCATGTGTTTAGGGCTTTTGTGTTTATATCTCTCAAATTCAATCAATGAATATGTTCTACCATAAGTTTGCTCTTCAATCTCATCTCCATTATTAACATATTACAAGCAATGCATGAATCAAAATGTCTTATTTTCTGGATGTTATGGGACTAAGGTTAAGGTGAGGTAAAAGAGAGTAAAAGAAAAGGTTCAAATCAAAGAAAGTAGAGCATTCTGAAAAATGATATTTCAAACAAGATATTCCATTAAAACACATAATTTTTCCAACTTTAATCATCAATGCTTCTCTTTCAACATAAAACCTTAAGAACATAAATGAATTACTTTTTTTTATTCTTTTCTTTTCTTTTTTCTTTTTTTCTTTTTTGTTTTTCACATTTGGCAACTTTACCCATCTTTTCATCAAGCGTCACTTTTTCTTTCTTTTCACATAATTTCCAACTATAATTCCATGAGATATCACAAGTATATGCTCTACTAATCCTTGGCTAGGGGAAAAGGAAAACATATAAGAAGTTCAGGTTTACACATAGTTAAAGTAAAGAAAAATAACAAGCTCAAAAGAGGCTCACTAAGGATAATATGCTTTAGGTTGACTTTTTGGTTCAAGTGGTTAAAATTCCTAATGCCTTTATCATCTTCATGTATATATGTAATGCGAATGTAATCTCCACAAGATATGAAGCAAGTTCTAGAGATACATACCATTGAAAGAATGCACAATTAAAGAATATAATTGAGGGAGAGAGGGAAAGAGAGTGCAGTAGAACAAAAAAAAGAGGGGTGGCAGCCATAAGAGAAGAAACACAAACTCTCCCATTTACAAACCAGAAATCATGTTTTCTTCCATCTTTAGGAGTAGTTGTTCAATAGATATGCAAGGCTAAACTTGTTACAGCTATGGTTTCAGTAGCTTTTCTCTTAACACTACTATGGTTGCGACTACTGTTTGGGACATTACAACTAGCCACTATCCTACTAACATCTTCCACAAAATCAGGAATAACATCCTCCTCCTAATCACCATTTCCTTCCTCAAGATTTTTGTCAACATTACTTGAATTTCCCAATCCATCACCACCATGATCTTCTTCAGAAGTCATTCCTTGAGATGAAGCCCATTCATGTTGTCGGTGAAGACCATTTTTCATGACAATAAACTAAAGATAATCAAATTCTATGGAGACTATTATGACATATTAATGTCAACATTTTGATGGCTAATTCACTAACAACAGTAATGATAAATAGTTTCAGATCTATTACGAATCATGTTAGAAATTAAAAAAAAAAAAAAACAATTACCGTATAAAAAGTACAAATT
>Ga0307516_10008567_pt1 | contig 11546 bp, 14 predicted proteins | sample 19_EM_MG_FD_203310 | JGI IMG/M metagenome (GOLD analysis project Ga0307516, IMG submission 203310) | Populus trichocarpa ectomycorrhiza microbial communities from riparian zone in the Pacific Northwest, United States - 19_EM | ecosystem: Host-associated > Plants > Roots > Unclassified | place...
GCTCTACCGTGACGGTGCTATGTCGTCCTCAGCGAGCCCCCTCATGCCGAACGGCCTAAGTCATGATTATGACATCCACGACATTCGTGACCATGTACCATGCAGCCTCAGATTCACATTCAGCATCATGCATCGGAGGTTTGAGAGAATAGGAATTCGGAGGGAGTCGTGGCTTGCGCATAAAAAAGGTACGCATCACCTTGCTCAGTTCCATGAACGACGATCAATCGATCTATAGACAGCATTCTAACACCTGTACTGCCATCTACTGGATACGGTACAGCACACAGCCCCTACACCTAATTGATTTGTCTATGAATATTGTTTACTGGTTCGAACTCGGATACTGCCGTGCATCGCAGCGGCCCACTCACCAGTATCGCGTTTTCTATTCCTCAGTCGTCTATCCTTCTACCCTGACGCTGAGGAGTAAGTGCCCGTTACCTATCACCCATCTTCTACACTTACTCATAGTCGTGTAGTCTCGATCGTGTGCTCTAGGTATAGAATGATTAGTCGTCTATCCTTCTACCCTGACGCTGAGGATCTCGATCGTGTGCTCTAGGTCCTGCCCTTACACCCTAAAATCCTTATATTTCGCGAGTTGAAATCTGGACGATTTTTCGATTTTCATCCAGACAGTTTTGCCCTGATCCTTGTACATAAGTATACAATGAATCTCTCTTATCCCAAGGCATGTAAAGAGAAATCGCAAGAATGTCACCAAAACTTGAGCAACCTCGTGAACTGCTCCGTTAACGAAGTCGCATAATCTTCCACCTGCTTGAACTTGGCAACTCCACACACTTCGCTCTCAATATGTTGCACCAACGCAGAAATAACCGTGAATCGCTTCTGGCACTTTGGACAATTAAATTCGTCTTCGTCGTGTGCTGGAGATGCGAGGTGGGCGTTCAACGAAGGTAGGGTGTGAAAAGTGCGGTGGCATAGGTAGCATTCGTAGCTCGTTCCGTTGGACGAGAGGGAGGTGGCGGTGTAGGTCGTGGTTGTGTGTGAAGAGGACCCGTTCGGGCCGTTCTGGATGCGGTTGGAGATGGAGATGGCCGGCGTGATATTAGAAGACTGAACTGCGTGGTGGACGGCGGCGGTCACTTGATGCCGGGTGATTTTGTGGCAGCCAGACTCGATGTGGTGCGCAATTGCGGAAGGGACTTTGAAGGTTTGGGAGCAGAGAGGACAATTGAAGTTACGATCGTCGTGCACGCGGGATGAGGAATGCTGAGCCCGGCGTTATTGAGGGTCGAGAGAGAATTTACGGAGGGCTTACCTGGTTTAGGGCGGTTGGGCTTGAGAAGTCACGAGAACAGATAAAGCACCAGTTATGGAGAGAGCTGTTGGCGAGATGCACAAAGAGGGCCTGCTGATTGACAAAGCCGCGATTGCAGACGACTTGAGCGTGTGTCTCGTCGTCCAATTCAGAATCGTTATCGGATTCCCCGGTATCATCATCTTGATGAACGGCTGCATTCTCAAAGTGCTGAGAGGGTGAGGAAATTTCAGACATAGTGCATTACTGCACGTAATAACTAAAGCTGTTGTAAGGGTGCCACATACCTTATCGAGTCCATCGAACGTCCTGAACAAGCGCTTACATTCTACACAGTAGGGATGGTCAACTTTGTCGCAGCAGTGAGCGTGCAAAGCTTGGGCGGTGCAGAAGAAGATGTCGCAGTTGGAACAGGATGGCATACTGGTCTGTGAGAGGATCGGAGTGCGAGTCTTTATGCCGCGTGTTCCGCTGCATCTCCGACCAATTTCCGCTACGGTGTGTTCCACACAAATTCAACGAAAGTGCACACCACAAGCAACTTCCATCAGAGGCCTATCTAAGAGCTCCATTCTCACCGCGAATACCACCGTGAACCTTTGAAGGGCTTTCGTAAACTCTTACATATAAGTTTATTCTTGAAGGTGAGGAAATTTTGCGTTGACTGGAGGGAAAACCCCTGTACTAACAACCTCCACGGTCGTTAACTTCAGCGCCACCACTGACTCACAAACACAGGGTGCCCTGCCCCGCGAACTTGACTGAATTCTGTCCCAGCGTGTTGTGGCTGATCAACTTCTTGGCAAATGAGTGCATCAGTGCGCGCTCGAATCGCCTGGTCCTTACCTGTTGCACAGGACGGGAACCCATTTCAAAGGCAAAGACGTCTTCTAGCTTAGTATTGCGTTCCAGCCAAATTCTGTGGCGGAATTTGACCGAGCTCGAGCTCGAGCGATGCAACAAGTCGTGACAGGCCATAATACCTGTATAACCTCTTCCGATGGTGCACATCCTCCCCGGTGCACGCTCGTGAAACTTCGCCATCGCCAGTGCTCGATCGCGATTCACGATACGTTGGTCCCCCCCCACAACGGAGAAGGCTTCAATCCCAGAGTTCAATGCGTTCTTTGGCATCCTGGTCCTTCCGTCCGTCAAAGAGCTACACGTCGACGTCGGCCGGGATTGCGGGAAGGACTCTGCATAACACACCTCGCCGTTAATAAATCCCTCCGACTCGTTCTTGTCTGCTCAGGGCAAGGGAACGGATAAAGCTCTGCGTGAAATACTATTAGGAGCAAGAAAACTCGGAGGTTCGTCACGGTTCAGCGCTTCCAAGTTCCGACCCATTCAAAAACACAGGAGAAGAGGCTGTCAATGCACCAGGCAGTTCTTACCTGCCATCAGATTTGTTTGACTCTGATCCGTAGTCCCGTCCCGAAATATCTTTCATCATCACTTTCCTTGTGTATCGGTTTGTACACGGACCAATGTATCCCAGAAGATCGCCTTGAATACCTACTAACATGCGCGAAAGCTGGGTTCGACTCCAAGAGAAAGAAATTATTGTGGTCGATTCTTGCCCAGATTCTTTTGTTTCTTTCTGTACCCTGTGAACTGTGAAGCTTGAAGGCTTGGCGGCATATTTTCTTTGCGTACATTCTTGTTCACAAAAAATGAATGTAGTATGTGTGGCCATGCATATGGGCAGTGTAACTATGCTATAGTTAGTTGGACTTGGCTTCATCATTGACTTGCCTCAGGAGTCAGCGCTCGTTCAAGTTGATTGACAATGACTAGCTAATAGCTTCCTTAAGTTTCCTACTTCGCGTATCGGTTTATTCTTCCTCATGTTCAGGAAGAAACTCTGATAAATGCGAGAAAGCTGGGTTCGATTCCTGGAAAGGAGTGTCCAGAGGACTTCTTTATATTTTGTCACCCTTCTTGGGGTGCACGCCATCCGATTCCATGCATTATTTTTCCTGGATAGATCGAATGGTTGGGTGGCATACACGCGATGGAGCATAGGGAGAGCATGAAGGGGATCATACGAGAGGGACTCCCGACTGAGTGCTAGCTGAGATGGGTAAAAATGAGTTCTGAGAGAGGAGACGTACTACTACATTGATGAACAGAGCGACACTCAAAGACCGGCAGAAACCCGATCTTTTCACTGATCCACAACCCTCCAACAATTTCTAGCTATAGAGCCTTTCCGCAAAATTTTCCTTAGCGTAAAAGTCGAGTCTGGTAATCAGAGTCAGCAAGATCCGGCAGGCGTCAGCCTTGCGTAATACTCGACTACCACTTTTTGAAATCGGAGAGGAAAGCTGGAAAAGCAGATATGTTCACGTCCATGGACGTCTCGACGAGGAATGGAGCTTGCATTATAGTATACTTAACAGCGAGAGGACATTATAAAATTTGATTTTTATTTCACGCCATTTGCTAGGAAAATGTCACAAGCTCCCATCAAGGTATTTCCCCAGGAGTCGAACCCAGCAGGCGCGTGTACTCATCGATATACTAGGAAAGGGGTGACGAGCGATACTTCGGGGGAAGAGTTGGACAGATCAAATGAAATCTGATAAATTTGCTGGCTATTAGTGGTCCTTTAAGAAGATACGTGGAATAAATTATGTACGTAGGATAGGCAACAAGAAAAGAAAAGAGAAAGGCAACGATAGAGACGTATAAAAGGACCCGCAAGAAGGATCAAGACGAGGAATAGAAAGAAGGATGACCGTCCAGACCGAAACTTGACACAGGAGAGGAGACCGCGCTCTGCCGAAGCTCAAGACCAAAGATGCATATCACTTCCTCACGCAGACCCATAAAGGACACCCATCCGCTCCTCGAGACCCTTCCCAAGGCCTTCACGCTCCCACTCTCCACCCACGACATCATCCAGCGCCGGCGTCCCCCCGCTGTCCTTCCTCTTCGGCACAGGGACGGGCAGCGCGAGAGGAACGAGGGGCCCAAACGCGTCGGTGGCGACATGATTGTTCGTCCCATTCGCATTCGAGTGGCTCCCGGAAAGACTGATGGGTGCCATCACGAACCCGCGTAGACTCGCGTTGGCGCTCCCGGGGTGCGAGCAGAACGTGTGGTTGGTGGGGGGGACGGCGACGCCTGTGATATGGGGCGGGGGCTCGATGATGGAGGCGGCGGTGGTGAGTGAAGACAGGGGGAGGGTGGAGGTGGGGGTGGAGGTGAGGAGGTCGGCGTAGGAGAGGAAGGAAAGGCGTTTGGTGACGGTTGCGGCTGAGGCAGGGCTTGTGGGAGATGAGGAGGACGGGGCGAGGGTGTGTGGGGAGGTGGTCGGGAAGAGATCCCGTGTGGTGGTAATGGTTTGGTCTGCGGTATCTGATAGGCCAGAGACGGATTCTGAATCGTCGGCTACGGAAAAGTAGGTCGAGGTGGGGGTGACGATCGAGGGGGCTGCAGTGCTGGATGGCACGTTGGTGGTTTGGATCGTGGGTGTGGGACGGACCATGGTGGATTGCTTCGGCGGAGATCCGGAAAGGCTACCTTGTGCGTGGTGGTGATGCTGCTGCTGCTGCGGAATACTGAGCAAGAGGCTGTTGCGCCCGTGGATGGCGGTGGGGCTCGGGCTACGGCTGCCAAAGCTGCCGATGGGGCTGGCAAAGCCGCTGCTGGCGAGAGGGGAGCCAGCGAAGGGCGCTGGAGCGACGATGGAGACGTCGTTGGTGCTTGGGACGGATGCGAGGATCGTGGCAGCAGAATCGAGCACGGAGGGGACGGAGTGCTCGATCTGCTCTGTTGTCCTGGAGCGGGGGATGCGGTGGGGGTCGGTGGGGTGGTGGTGATAGGCATGGGACTGGGGCGAGGGGGGAGAGAGTGGCTCAATGTCGCGCTCGAAGATGGCCGACGACGAGGAATGGACCGAGGTGGGGGAGGAGGGGATGGATGACGGGGAGCGTGCTGGGGAGGTGCGGAGGTGCTGGGAGAGTCGTTTGGAGGCGGCGAGGTTGGGGATGGAAGTGATGTGGCGAAGGTCGGTCATGGTGCCCATCTTGTTCGTCGTCGTCGTCGTGATACAGGAAGTCCTGTCCTAGTTCCGTTTCCGGACACGTGAGACATCGTCATCTCATATCACGTGCAGGGTCTCTCTCACACCCACCGAAATCTTGCTAGAATTCCCCTCTTCCCAAAACGCACACTAGAGGCGACCCTTGTAAAGTGCTCTCCCTTTGTCTTCCCGCAAGAACGTCAGCCCTGAGCCGGTGACAGTGTCCGTCATGTGAGGTCAGCGCCCACGCACACCTCCCCCGCCCGAGCGAAAAATGGTTCCTCCCGGTGCTCCCGGACCTCACCATTTCATTATGTCCCAGCAACGCACTAAGGGCGCATCACCCTGGCCTGCATTTAAAGAACCTTCCCGAGTTGTGACTCGCATCAATCACAACCAACACGAGGCACCACACGTGGCAGTTTGGGGTGGTCTTCTCGCGGTCATGCCCGTTGATGGTCACGGTGAAAAGAATTTGCCAAGAAAACTTCACGACATGACAGCCAGCGACGGAACTAACTCGCCCAATCTCGCGAACTAGATGAACCCCCGATTTCTTCAGACTTGCGTGGTGGGCTCCCGGCTTCGGTGGAGCGTGTGAGAAGATTCCTCAATGCCACTTCACAAATTCTGATCGACCCTCCTTCACAGACGGCTCTTCTCGTGGACCAGCCCATGCAAGTACATAATCTCCATCATCACGAGGGAGACTGGCCGGCTCGACACAAGCTTAGGCTCGGGCTGTGTCTTCCACAACCCAAGCCTTATCCACGTTGAGCGAGAAGCACACCTCACATAAATCACTATCGCACCTGCAACACGTGTTGCGTTCATGTCCGATGTGACCTCGAACTCCAGCAGGTTACTTCCCGAGACCCACTCTGCACCACACACCAACTCCTCATATATTCCTCACTCAACCCCCATCTTCTCGGTCCTTTATGACAGAAATCATTCGTGACTCCTCCCTGCTTCAAAGCGGGGGTCCAAGCGCCTTGGGTCCTGTACGGCGGTCCATCACGGGGAACTCGCACTACAGCCAACCGAGTATCACAGCCAGCACTCGCTCATGGGTCTATTCCAACCAGCAGAATCCCCCGCCGCCTCCTGAGGAGGCTGCGACGCCGGTCCCGTCCCCATACCGCACACCACGACCACTCACAGCCAATACTGGCTCCTGGGTCTATCCCAACCAGCAGATTCCTCCGTCCCCTCCCGAGGACGCTGCGACACCTGTCCCATCGCCATACCGCATACCACGACCACTCCCTGACCCGCAATACCAGCCACGGGTCCACCCTCCGCAGAACCACATGCCGGGGCTCCACACCACAAACGGGCTCGCGAGTCCGGTACTAGACGATGACGAGGAGTACATGAGCATCGATGCCCATGCTCCCGGGATGGCCCTCGGCTACCTTGCCGAAGGATTGGGCAGGGGCAGGGTCCCTGCAGACGCTATCAACTCCTCCAGAGGGAACCTTTCAGTCGGAGGCCGCTCGTTCGTTGGTGGATTCGTCAACAGCCTCCGGCGGTTTCCCAGAGTTGTATTCGGGTACAAAACTGGTGCAGGAGGCAAGCGAACATACTCTCGTCGAGCAACGTTGGATACTGAGGGGACTAATACGGATGGGACAGGTCGGACGACGGGAAACACCCTTCCCCGGTATACGTCAAACCCGTCCACTCCTGTTGCGGGACCTTCAAACCTCCGTCAGGGTTACTTCCAAGAGCCATCACCACCTATGCCCCCACTCGACTTCCACCTTATCCGTTCCGCCAATCTTAGACCCTCATTGAGTCAGCGCCGTCGCCGTCCTGCGTTCCATGTCACCCCTCCGTCTGATGTCATGGAGCAGGACGAAATGTCGCAGAATCACTCACAGAATCATGCCCCGGGACCTGTGACCCGGAATTCGAATGTTACCATCTACAATCTCCCGCAGGGGGAGGACCCCGATCTCGACCCAAGCATGAGACGGTTTGGTGCTGATGTTGCGGGGACCGACCCCCCACATGCGGTCATCCCTCCCTCAACGGCCCCAACAACAAACAGACACACCATGACGGATGTTCATACCCTCAGCCACCACCGGCAGCCCTCCACTCTCAGTCACCACCAGCAACCCTCGACCCACGCCACCCATACGTCCCATGTGGCAAATCCCGCTCCTGTTGGGTCTCCACCACTCCAGTCCCCCGTCCTGGCCCACCCGCTCCCAACAGCTGACTATCGCAAAATGACCTTGTCATCTACGGTAGCCTCGCCTCAGACATACGGATCCTCTACCATCTCCGATGGGCCCTCGTTCTCTTCTCAGCTACACCCTATCTACCGCTTCTTTCGTAACCTGTACCATCTCCCATGGATCGCGACAGATCGTGTTACGGCAGATTACCGACCCGTCGGGCGAGGACGCACAATCCCACGAAAGGACTCCAAGAAACAGATGGCGTCGTGGTACAGAGGGAAACCGGGTGTGGTCCTGTCCGGGGGTGAGAAGGTGGATCTGTTGAGCTCTGCCGAGGCTTCAAAAAGAGCGAGTGGCAACACTGCATCGACACCCCTTGCGGCTCACCCCATGTTGAACTACCGACCGTCCCATACGAACGGTACCGGCAACCGTCGCCACCACAGTCGACGTCACCACAACCACAACCAGCCTATCACCAACCACCATCATCGTCGGAACCCTCGTAGGCGACGAACCATCCTTTCTACCACCACAGCCAGCGCAGCTGAAGTTCCCCCTCAACCACACCATCGCCACCACAGCCCCATCATCCCGACCGTCTATCCATACCCTTATCCCTACCCTTACGCCTACCCGACCTTCCAGTCTGCATCTCCCCCCCTCATGCCGCCCCTCCCTCCACCCCCGGCTCTCCCCTCTCCATACGAAGTGCAGCGCACACACTCCAGCACGACCCCACGTGGTCCTCGCCCTGCACCCACCGGACCCGTGTATCCACACGGATACACTCCGTTCCCGCCGCCCCCGCCTACGTATATGCTCAGCCAAGGGTCGCCGGGGGCCGGTGACCCGGGACAGCAGCACCAGCACGTGCAGATGCCGGTGTATGTGCCGATGCAGTTTATACCTGGGGCCACGATGCCGCCTCCGCCGCCGAGTCCTCCACCTATCGTGGCTCAGCCGACGGGGCAGGGAAGTTCCGGGACGCCGGCTGCGGCTGGGAATGCGGTGCTGCAGCCGGGGTGAGTGGGTATGTATTATATGGGCGAGAGGGGCTGTGCTTGAGTGTATTCTGATCGTGCTGTCGTCAAGGTTGCTGTTGAAGAAAAGATGGTGGGTTCCATTGAGGTGGAACCCCGAGTTGGGTATTTTTATGGAATCTAAGTGCTTGTATGTCTTGTTAAACCGTTGCAATGTCATCACAACGCCGGTGCGTTCATGAGCACCTTTTCCTGCATATGCAGCTTATCCATCTGCAGCGTCGCGGTCGAGTATCAGCGCTGTGATGAATGCGTGATTGGTTTTGGATGATCGTCAAGGTGATGGAGTTGGCGGCTCACCGAGGGCTCATGAGGATTTTTTTTTTCATTCATTATATTAATCGAGGTTAGCGTTTCAAATCAGCTACAGCCACAATCCGTCGACGTCCCCAGCTGGTCATGCATCGCCGGCAACCTCCTGATTGCTCTTGAGAGTGCTCACATCTCCAACGGAACGGCCTCTCGCATGCCTTGGCGGAGCGTTCAACTTGTAAGAGCTCGATCCGTCGTTTGGAAAGCTCCAGTAGCATGGCGGGTGGGCGCTGAGAACCTTTGAGGTGGAAAACCCATGTTTGGATTACTCTTATTTTTATGGAATCAATGTACTGTAACTTGTACGCCGTTTTGCAATGGAATCACGACGCGGGTGTGTTTATGAGCACATGAGTATCAGCGCTGTGATAGAATGCGTGATGACTTTTGGAGGGTCGTCAAGGTGAGGGAGTCGACGACCCAAGGGCCCACGAGACCGTTCTTTCATTGATCAAGGTACCGGTTAGCGTTTCAAATAAGCTACCGCCACAATCCGTCGACGTCCTCAGCTGGTCACGGTATGATACGCCGCCGCTGGCAACCTCCTGATTGCTCTAGATAGTGCTCAAATCTCCTGCGGAGCGTCCTCCCGCATGCCTTGGCGGAGCGTTCAACTTGCAAGAGCTCGATTGGTCGTTAGGAAAGCTCCAGTAGGATGGCGGGCGGGCGGGTCACGCGTGAACTGCTGTTTCAGCCTCGGGAGCAGTGGGCATGTAGATGAATGGAACCGCAAACTGTGAGGAGTCTAGGCCCATCGCATCTGATTAGAGGGGTCAGGTGTTGATGCCAACACCGGGTGAGCGGAATGCGACCAGGCACCTTAGCCCATGAACCCTCGCTACTTCCTTATTTGGTATGTCATGCTCACGTATGTAATCATTGAAATAAAAGAACCACTGTATTCACGAATGAAGGGGTTCTCGCAGTGCTTACTGTACGCGCGTGTCTGGTGTATCTTCAAGTGAGTGAATCAAGACCTCAATAACATACCAAGATCTCACAAGGTACGATGATGAGACCAACAAGGGAGAGTTCGTGCTCTGAGCTAGAGGTGGTTGGAGTTGAACGGTGAGGTGGTGGTTCGACTCCGGATGATGTCGGGAACGATGATGGGAGATTGCCATTTTTGGCAGATTACGTCATTGGTCCGGGCCATACCCCGACCCTATACGTCGGGTCCGGGATTGCTGTTCGCCAACCCCTTGATGTGCCCCCGGGCACTGATTACGGGCAGTGCTAATCCTGTTCTAAACCTCCATTACGAGCGTCCCAAATCATGCACATATCCAGCTGATGTTAACGTCTGATTCCACCCGGTTTCATGAGGAAAGCGACCTGCCTTCGAGCTATAAAACCTCTGGAAGTTATCGCATGCTTTCATAACCAAAAGTCAACCATTTCCCAGTCGTCGCATCCTCATCGATACTCAACATCCCAATCATGAAGCTGTCAATACTTCTTTCTGCATCCCTCGCAGCCGTCACCTTTGGAGTGCCCTTGAGGAGGAGTATGTCGCTCTTTTACACTTGCGGACCTGTTGGTGACAACTGACCCAACCCTCGCTTCACAGACACGAACGGATTCACCGGTAGGATGCATTCTTTATTTGTTATTCTCCCATATCCTTACCAAGTTGTTGAGACCTGGACATTGTTCAATACGGATTGTCGCTCGAACATATCGAGGGAGAATTTTACAGCCAGGGCCTCCACAATTTCACCGCTCAAGATTTCGCTAAAGCTGGGTACCCGCCGAATGTCCGTGAACGCTACCAACAAATCGTTGCAAATGAGAAGGCACACGTCGTGGCCTTGACCGCTGCGCTCGTCGCAGCCGGCGTTCAGCCTGTTGCGTTATGTAGCTACGCTTTGTGAGTCTTGGCCATGTTTTTCCGGACCTAAGCAGGGCTTGACATTGTCGGTCCAGCCCTATAACGACCCTAGAAGAATTCCTCGACACTACCCATACTTTCGAGAACGTCGGGGGGTCTGCATGGAATTATGCAGTTTCCGTCATCGAGGACCCAGTGGGTTTTCAGCCGTCAGTGAAATGGTATAAAATTCTGACTGAGATCTTTGAACTAGGACATTGCCAGCGTCGCCGGTGGAATTCTCAGCGTGGAAGCTCGCCAAGCCGCGTGGATAGGAACCACCGTATTCGACGAAAACCCGTGGAACTTGCCGTTCGAGGCAAGTACCCAGAAGCCACGAGCTTGTTCACATACTTACCGCCGAACCCTTCCTATTGCAGACACCCCTCAATTTCCGTCAAATCTACAGCGTCGCCAAAGCTTTCATCGTCTCCTGCCCCCCGAATCTACCCAACATTCTCGGCTATGCTGATACATTCCCCTCGCTTGAAGTTTCCCTCAACTTGAAATACCCCGTTGCCACTTTCCACTTCGAAACACCTACTAGTGGTGACTTCGCAAAAAAGCCCCTTTTCGCCGCTTTCCTTCAGGGAAATAGCGCCCTGGGTGATGGGACAATTTACGCTCCTATCGATAGCGTGACTGGCGAGGTCTCGATCCCGTCTGGGTTGAAGGGATACGTGTTCGCGCTGGTGACGACGCAGTCCAATGGGACGGTTTCTGACGAGAACACGGTTGCAGGCCCTGCTATTCTTAACTTCCCGTATGACGTTACTGGAGCGCTCATTACTTCCTGAAAAAGAGTAGTCCT
>Ga0307516_10008568_pt1 | contig 11546 bp, 16 predicted proteins | sample 19_EM_MG_FD_203310 | JGI IMG/M metagenome (GOLD analysis project Ga0307516, IMG submission 203310) | Populus trichocarpa ectomycorrhiza microbial communities from riparian zone in the Pacific Northwest, United States - 19_EM | ecosystem: Host-associated > Plants > Roots > Unclassified | place...
CGCTTTTTTTTTTTTGCCCCCCCCCCCCCCCCCCCTCTCTGCTGCCTAGGAGGAAGGATGGAAGGATGGAAGGAAGGAACCGTGATCGCCGGTCCACGCAGCCGAGTCGTTGGCTAGTACGCAGTTATATAAAAGTAGTCATGGCAGTGCTTGACGTAGCCGCAGCAAGGAATTCGTCAGCACACCCACATGCGTCGGCGGCGGCGGAATATTATCGACGCAATGCGGCTGAGAAGTCGTGTCTGTTGCATGGATTGTATGGCTAGTTGGAGAGACGACGCGAGACTGCCCGCCGTCGTTTAGTAACCGGTAGCTAAAACACTGACTGCATTGGAACATCCCTCCCTCCCTCCCTCCCTCCCTCCCTCACGAAAGCCGCACTGCTTACCCGGAACACGAATGCCCCAGCGAGGAATGGGTTTCCGCGCACTGTACATATCCGGGTCATCCGTCGCTTGTTCCTCCATTCAGATCACATGACTCGCGAGAAAGATGATGACGACGACGATGACGAGGAGACGGCGAAGCATCTCCACCGCCACGACCACGACAAACAGCGGCGAAAACATAATCATGAGCTGCGGCCGGGTGCACGTTTGTTTCGAGGGAGTCAGTGGTAGGTGTGTATTGTTTGTAATCCCCGCCGCCCCCCCCCTACATACATACCACGATTCGTAATGGGCTGACAGGCCGCGCTTAGGGGCTACCGTTCGGGGCTGGTGGTCCTAGCGATACCCGCTGGAAGCCGACGTGGCTGGCTGGTCTGTCCATCCGTCCTCGCTGGAGCGGGCGCACAACGGCATCTCCAACCGATGTGATGTGATGTGATGTGATGTGATGTGATATCTCTGGTCGTCGAGGAGGGGGGTGGCGGATCCACCGTCGAGCTTGCTCGCGACGTTCACTTCCGCTTCCTCCCCCACTTCCACCACCACGGACTCGCCCCGTGGTTGGTTGATCGTTGCCACCAGCGAAGGAGGGATTCTCCGAGGGCAGGAAGTAGCGGGTTCACGCGCGGGGTGTGTGTGTGTGTGTGTGTGTGTGTGTGTGTGTGTGATGTGTTTTGCGAGCCAATGCTTCTCGCCTCACACCTGGACGAGATGGAAATGGGGAGTGGGGGAGGGGGGGGGGGGACGGATGGGCTGAGGTCCGTGTTCCCACCACCGCCTATCCAGGGAGGAGGTGGACACCTCCCTCCCTCCCTCCGGCGTCGCCGCTAACTCCAGCTCACCATCGCACCATCGCACACCGCCCTGCCAGCTACGCACCGGGGGGGGGGGCGTCTGCTGACCGGAACCGACGGCCTCCGACAGCAGCCAGCCAGCAGCAAGAGGATGAGGTGCAAGAAAAGCCAACCCCCTCCAACCGGCAGCCAGCGATCCGCCTCCAGCACCACCGCCACTGCCAGCTGAAGAAGCGCAAGCACAAGCTCAAGCTCAAGCTCAATCCACCCAGGAGGGGCATGAACACGACAGCTCTATCGGACGGCACGGAACACGGCATGTTATGTGTCCGCATCGTCGGAGCAGACTGTCCTCCCCGTCGTCGTCCCCGCCATCCTCGTGATATGTGATATGGTTCAACCGGGGGGGTTAGGGTATGGTAGGGAGGAGGGGTGGCTGGAACAAAAGGCACGGGTTTCGGCAGTAAGAGCATACATACCGCTTTGGCGGGGGGGGGGGGGCGGCGGGAACAGTGGCCACCACCTCCACGTGCACATACTCTGCGAGACAACCATGCCCCGTCTACCCCTCCTCTTATAAACAAACAATCAAAAAAAAACGATATCCAACAGCACACGGACGGGACAACGCATTGGACAAGGGGAGGAAGGGAGGGGGAAGGACATGGACTTGCGGTGTACTAGACCAGGCCCCGCCAACTCCCCCTCCCAGTACAAGCACACTGCGGGCACATAACACAGCGAGCAGCGATGCCATGTCTGTGTGTGTCTCTGTGTATCTGTGTGTGTATCTGTGTGTGTGTGTGTGTGTGTGTGTGTGTGTGTGTGCGTGTGATGTGTGTGTGTGTGCGCGCGTGTGATAGACAAGCACTTTCCGCCACAATGACCACATATAAAGGTAATGTAGGTCTATAACTACACAGTCACCGCTTGTGCATATAGCATATAATACAGTGCTTCTGGAGTCGCAAGAGAGGCGAAAACTTAAAATTACTCCCCTAGCCGCACTAGCCTACGCACATTGAACACTTGATCGGCGGCGGGCGGCGTGGCCCAGCACAGTCGCACGCACACATGTTCGCGCTCACAGGACGTAATCGGTAGATAGGCATAGGTACGACATTCTCTGCAGAATGTTGGCGGAATACATCACCAACTATAAAAACTATAAACTACACACACTGCCGGCGGTTTTTGCCGGCGTGAACTGGTTCCATATCGAGTAGTTGGAAGGGGGATCGCGGATCGAGGTATCTATAGGGCGATCTCGGCACCCTGCAGAAGAGAGAGAGGGGGGGGGGAGAAAGAGAGAAAGAGAGGGAGGGAGAGAGAGAGAGAGAGAGAGAGAGAGATGTGTCAAAATAACAAACTCCTCGCACCACCTCCGATAGAATAAGGAGAAGGAAAAAAACGAAGAAAAAAAAGGAAATCGGAAAAAAAATGATCACGAAGAAGAAGAGAACCATCCAGTGACCGCGTACCAATTAGACAGAGGTATTTACATGAAAAATTTACCACCATGCAGCGCTTTTTTGCAGATGGAAAGCGCAGTGCAACACAACTCACAAACAGAAGCGACTCTCGAAACGCTTCGTCCCGAAAACCCGGAAGCCTCGGAGCCGCTCGCTCCCTAGCCGTCGTCCAGAGCACAACCTCCCGCCAACAAAGCAACCTCCCCCTCCCGTGAACAGCATCCCGTACGCATCCGCCTCGTTGTTGTTTTTTTCCCCCGTGTCACCAACGTGCACAATCCGTTGTCACCTTCTCTTCATTATTGCATGCCATGCAACGTCCCGTAATGCTCGATCCTCAATAAGCTCGACCGTGGGAATTATTGCGATTGCTGATGTCGTTGACTCCATTCACACCGTTGACACCATTCACACTGCTGACACCATTGGTCTTGCTAGCCCCGTTGGCCCGGTGGGTGCCATTGGTCATTTGCGCATCCCCATCGGTTCCATTGGCGCCATTGGTGATCCTCGCCCACTCTTCGTCCTTAGTCAATGCGGGCGGCGGCGAGCCGCAATTATTGTCCGTGTAATCATACACCGCGTTTCCGGATCCATTATTTGCCAGCCCGTTGGTGTGTGGAGGCGCAGTCGCACTCGCAGCCATGGCCAGGGGAAGTGGTGAGTTCTGGGCGGCGAGCTGGAGTAGGGCTTGCAAGACCGGCTGTAGGTTTTCGCTGCTGGCAATGGCTGCGAGACTGTGAGCTAGCGCGTCCTGGGCATCGGGAGGTAGTCTAGCGCCGCCGCTGCCGGCGGAGCCGTTTGTGCTGGGTTGCGTTGCAGCTTCCCTCTCCTGTTCGGCGGCCGCATCCTTCCGCTCCTTCCGCTTCTTTCTCTCCGCTTTCGCCTTCTTTTCTCTCTCCACTTTGGTCTTCTCCAGAACCCAGTCATCGATATTATCCATCGCCTTCTCGGGTTGTCCCTTGTAAGACATCAGATAACCCTGTATCTCTGCTGGGGTGAACCTGTTGGCTGGAATTCGCTCCGAGAACGTGTCTGCCAGCTGGCGTACCCGTTCCTTCTCCGCAGATTCCGGCTTTTGCTTCTCCTTCTTGTCGAACGGCTTGCCGCCACTGGCAAGGCTGGTGCTGCTTCGCCCACCAATCTCCTTGTAGAGCTCGCGGAAGATCTCGGACAGGGTTTCCTTGGCCGCGTACCCAAACTCGACCTGGATGTCGACCCTACCCGGGCGGATGAGCGCAGAGTCCAAACGCTCGCGGTGATTTGTCGTCATGATTAGGATGCGTCCTTCGTGGCTGGCAACCCCATCGATCGCGTTGAGCAATCCAGAGAAGCTGACCGATATACGTGGCCGGCGGGCCTGGCCCGGGCCCGAATTCTTAGGGTTGTTGCTGCCGCCCTTTGACGACGCCTTTTTGTCTCCTGAACTACCCCCACTGCCCTTCGTGGTCGCTCTGCCCCCAGACTTTGCCGCGCCGCCCCCGTCCGAGTCGCTTTCCTCACCGTTCTCGCCCTCGTCGGAGTCGTCATCGGAGGAATCCGAATCGTAATCATCCGTGTGGCCACCGCTGCGGTGGACACCAGCGCAGTCAATGTCCTCCAATAAAACGATGCATTTCCTCGGCAATCCGACGAACAGCATCGTGAGTGTCTCATCAGTTAGTGATCCTGTCGAGAGACTGAGGATGTAGAGAGGCAGCTTCAATTCGCCAGCGAGGGCGAGACTCAGACTGGTCTTCCCCGTTCCGGGTGGCCCGTAAAACAGATAGCCACGGCGATATGGCAATCCGCGCTGAGCGTACCACTTCATCGTATGCGGATTTAAGTATTCCTTCACATCGTGCAGGAGAAATTCCTTCTGTTCTGGAGGCATGATGACCGTCGAGATGTCGCGAGACGGGCGATGCCTGCCTTGGTCCCAGGTCTTCTGAGCGAAAGGCGTCGGCGACAGCGTGTACACCATCGTCTTGCGAGACTGGGCCTGCAGATAATTCCGTCTGGCCTCGCTGAGAATGTCTCGCAGGAAGGACGGCGACCGGCCTATCGTCGTAAGGACCTGGAACACGGCGGGTTAGCTTCTGCGAACATTTCTAGGCTGCCGGCGGACCTCACAATCGTCTCATCTGGTATGTCGCCGGTGTAGTAGGACAAATCCAGCTTGCGGTTGATAATTATTGGCCGCCCCCCGTGCCAAAAATAGAGAAAGCCTGGGACACAGTTAGCTTTCGTTCCAGTGCCTTACACAGATCGCACTATAGCAATAACCCCCTCTCGATATTGTGAAGGATTCATCAAATTCCTGGAGATGAGGTGGTGGAGGAGGGGAAACAGTTCCAGATAGATTGAGAACTCCGCTTATGCCCGAGAAAAAAAGAAAAACGACACCAGATAGGAAAAAGCAACATGGCCCTAACCCCACATGAACGTAACAAGTTTGCCAGGTATCAGTGTTACAGGGCTGACGGCGAAAAGGTTCAACCGAAATCCCTCCAATTCGCCCCAATCGGGCCAAGAGTAACGAGGAACCTAGGGTGTAACACACAATAGAGAGGAGAAAGGCTTACCGGGAGCCGGGGTATATTTTAACCTGGGTCCCAGGGAGTCCTCGCAACCTCCGTCATCATCCCCATCTTCGTCGTCCTCCTGACAGGCCCTGTTGCCGTCTCCGTAGGGGGCGTACGAGCTGTATCGGCGCACGGCGTAACTCTGGGGGTTCTTGCGGGAGGTCACACAGAACAGCCTGCAATCGGTCGAAATCTTGTGCACGGCGAGCCACCTCATGATGTAGAGGTAAGTGACATCAGAGGAGTGAACAGTCGCAGAAGACACCAGATTCGCCGACATGAAGCGTCCAATTGTGGTTATCGAACCGAATGAGTATGTGAAGAAAGACAGTAGTGAGGTCACCAGCGTGAGTGACATGCCCAACGTGACTTTTTTTCCCGGGACCGCATGAAATCCGTTAGTACGCAACCTAACTCTGTACTTCGATCCACATCCAGTGGTCGAGCACAGCGACGAAATACGCCAGGTGGGGACCGCCCATCCCGCAGCTACGGCCCGGAAGAGGAGGAGGAGGAGGAGGGGGAGGAGGAGGAGGAGGGACATACCCAGCAGATTCGGATCCAGTCCAAAATTCATGAGCAATCTTTGAACAATATCGAAACCTGGGAATCCACCCATGTCGAAGCCTCCACCGGGAGACGGAGCGGGTCCGTGGAGGCCAGGGGCTGTACCCAGACTACCTATTCGAGGCAGGGCCGAAGAAAAGTTCACCATCATCTTTACTCCGATGATCCGGGGGGGGGCCAATATTGTTGACGAGATCCAGGGCAGCCTTTTTCTTTTTTTTTGTTTTTTTCTGCTGTTTTTCTGCTGTTTTTCTGCTGTTTTTCTGCTGTTTTTCCGCTGTTTTTTTTTTTCTTTCCTTTTTCCTTCTTTTGTTTGACTCGATTGAAGCGGGGCGAGAGATTACGGAAGCTGTTTGCTTGTTTTGTTGACTCTCTGAACTGCGGTGATGCGATCCGACGGACAGATAATACGAGGTCCGGCGGCCGGCAAGGATTGGAGAATGGGGAAGAAGGTGCTGAAGGCAGATTACAGCAGCTGAAGAGCAATTGCCATTGAGAAGGTCGGATTGGGGGCGGGAGGAGAGGAGCGGTGTTGAGGACTTTGACGGAAGAGAGGATCCAGAGATGGAGGGAGGAGATGGAGTCCGTTGGAGAGCAGAGGGAAACAAGGGAGGAAGATGTGGGGGGAAGATACTTATATTGCTCACGGCGGTGGAGGGAGAGCGCGTCGAGGCTCAGGCTGCTAGCTGTGGCTCTGGACGTATCTCTGAAGCGACAGCCCCGGAGTGCCCCTAGGAGGGGGGAGAGTGATGTAGGCGTGCGTGAGATTTGATGGTGAGTGCGAGACAGCATGCATGAGCTCTTGGGAGCTGCAGTTTCACAACTGAGTCCAGTGTCCCTCTCCAGATATCTAGACGGGGACCAAATGACGTAGACGATACATGGCTGCGCCAGAACAAATGCTCAACCGGTTGCAGCGAGCCGTGCACCGGGCACCCCCATCTCGCAGCGCAGGAATGATCGGACAGGCATGTTCGATTGCTGTTTCCATTCTCAGAGCTCCTACTGCCTCATGCAAGCCTACACAAATTGACCGCACACGGCGTCACACACGTGCCCTCCCCGCTACACGCAGGAGAGAAGTGCGAGAGGGACGCTACAGCTCCTGGTGGCGCTGGAGATGATGACGGTGTTATGTTCGGACGCGGCGGCAAAGCTGAGATCGACTTGCCCTTCCCGATGCAGGAGACGGGCCGAACATAGCGACCGGCAGCGGCCGGGACCGCACCGGAGGCATGGACCCAATTGAACGGGGCCGATCATTCGCTCACGGATCCGGCGGGTCTGAGGCGGTGGATGTGGGGTGAATGAGCACGAAGCAAGCTTGCACGGTGCTGCAAGTCTGTGGGGGCTCGCCACCGCACTGCTAGTTATCACTTTGTGGCCTCCCATGAGTGGCACGGACACCGGCACAATCATATCGGTACGGGTTTGTTGACACCTGTCCACGTTCGTCTCTTTGTTTTTGCTTCCCCTTCTACCTCGCCGCCAGCTATGTGTGTGTGTATGTAAAGCCAGTACCTGCAGAAAGCAAAACCGACGCTGCGGGGCCCCCCCCGCCTTGCCCTCGTTGGTCTTTCTTAGCTGGGAGGTAATTAACACTGGTGGTAGATGGTCGCAAGCCCAAGTTCGTGGGGCATTCCCGTTGCACGACATGAGCTGAAAGACGGAAGGGAGGAGAGGCGGGCGACAAAGAGCAAGAGCAAAGCAAGAGCAGGTGTAGTGTGGCAAATTGCCACTTTCACGGATTCGATCGATGGCTACCGTTCCCGAGAGACGGAAAAAAAGCTGAACGCTCTTGAGCAGATCAACCAACCAACTCGACCGCGAGAGAGGGGAGAGGGATCTCCGCATACTTCAGGCCACCCGCGCCATCAGTCAAGTGCGACGGCAAAAAAAGGATATTTCTCTCAATGCATCGACAAATGGCTTCTGGCGCTGCCGTTTGCATGGCAATTATGTTGTTGCCGGCTTAAGCGCGTCACGGAGTTGTCCACTCTGCGGAAAACACGCCCAAGTTTAGGTTTCGCGCCCGCCTGCCAACGACGACGGACGGAGCTGTTGCTGCTGCTGCTGTGGTGGTGGCCGTCATCGGAAAACGACCGCAGCAAGCCAAAGCCTCGCACAAGACGCGATGCAATCTATGCCGCCTCCAGCAATCGCGCTCCCTCAATGGATGACGGCTCCGGAGCGCAACAGATGGTAAAAAGCCAGCACTCACTCCTCTCGTCTCCCTCCCGCTCATTAGAGGGAGCCAACGCTACATCGCCTGCCGCTTATTTGCCCTGGCCGCTTCCACTGTGCGTTTGCCGAGCGCGTGGACATCGACGGCTATTATCTCACGAATATCATCGTCGCCTCAAGCGGGATCGGGGCACGTCGAGGGGGCGATGCTGATGACGATGACGATGCTGATGATGATGATGTGCGATTGCTGCGGCCATTGGATGTTTGTGTACAGCCAATGGGTCGTGGTAGCATCTGCGCGAGCACTGGCATGCGCAATCCTCTCTCCCCTCTCCCCTCTCCCTCTCCCCTCTCCCTCTCCCTCTCCCTCTCCCTCTCCCTCTCCCTCTCCCTCTCCCTCTCCCCCTCCCTCTCCCTCTCCCTCTCCCCGTACACGTACCTCTGCGCTGTGGGACCACGACCATGTGTCTCGACTCGGCCCTGCGTGTTCGCAGTGGCAGTCAACAGATTGCTGTCCTCAGGTTCTAGCGAAAACCTGCTTTCGTTCCGCGTGCTGCTTGCTGTGGTCGTGTAACGATTGCTGTTCTCTCTCATCGGTGGACATAGTCCGCCATGGGCAACCGTACATGGTTAACCAAATGGAAAATGCTGGCTGCAGATCATGGCGAGCGGTTATCCAATGGCAGAGTGCAGACCGTGGACGTGATGCGCCCACGAGCGAGAAAGAGCAAGAGAGACAGGAGCGCGGATGCGTGTGAGGATCGATTACAACTGCAACCCGACCGCCGGGCCGGACAGTCTCGAGCCCACGGCTCAGCCAGATACTGTAGCTGCTAGCTTGCACACTGCCACTCCTGACAGCGAGCAGCAGCCAACCGGACGGCTCTCGGTTGCCAATGGGCTGCTCTGGCGATGCGCGCGCGCCGTGGGAGTGGCGCGCGAGGCTGGTTGCATCGCAATCCCGAGCGCAACACATCCCGGATGCAGACGCGACGGGCGGGGCAGATTCTGCAGCGCTCGGTATAGACACATGCCCGCACTGCGCCAGGCGGAGCCCGGGACGCCCAGCCCCGCCCAAAGAGGCGAGAAACTGCGCTCGCCGCCCCCACAGCGCAGTGTCCCGTGGATACACGGATGGTAGGCTGCATACCTGCTCTAGAGAGGCACTTCGCCAGCTAGCCACCGTGCCCGCTTTGAGCCCGCACGTGCGGCCCAACCCCGCCAAAGTGTGACGTGACCTCCTGACTCCGATATCTAGTTTTGGCCCGGGCCGGCCGACTGACTCGGGGGAGGGGGAGGGGGAGGGGGAGGTACCCAGGAGGATAGATATGCAGTTGGAGGAAGGTGTGTCTCGACGGACCCAGCATGTCTCTCGATAGTTAACTAGATACGGCCGAGCTAGCAACTCATCCCCTTCAGCCCTATGCAGCGCAGTCTTGACTCGAGTGGATGGTACATAGAGTTAGATAGATGCGGCTGGCTGGCTGGCAAGCGAGCGCTCCCTGGACAACATGGGAGCTAACGATGAGGCTCTGGTCAACGAGTCCCACAATCCCGGAAGCAACGGGGAGGGCGCCGTCCGTAGATGCCTAGAGCGCCCAGAAGTCGACGGGTTTCGCTGGAGGCTCCCCGCCACTTCGCATTCTTTGTGCGCGCTGCCCGGGCGAGGGGTGAGGGGCGCTCGGTGCGGTCTAGCCGAATCCAGTCGAGTCCTCCGTGTAACTAAACGTTGGGAGGTGGGAGCAGAGAAACCGCCGCGTGGCCCCGGTATCTCTGTAACTGATGGTACTGTATGTACACACACACATATGTACGAACAGCTAGGCCGCGCACGACCCCTACGACTGCGCATGTGCCGCTTGGGCGACAGGCAACCCTACAGAGCACATCCAACACCCGGTATCTACACCTCCGAATCTGACCCGTCGGTGTCCGCAGAGCCAGCAATCGCATACTGCAGTTGGCTGCAGTTGGCTGTGGTTAATTGGCTGCAGGCAGCCCTCCTCCTATAAGCACCGAACCCAATTCCTTCCGGCGCCCTTCGACTCCGGCATTGTCACGACCTCCCTCTCCCGACGGCCGGTGCTTCGAACACATGACCCTTTGGAAGCGCTGTTTCTCTCCCTCCTCCTCGCTCTTGCACGGGATCTGCTGTGTCGATCCGGTGTCGTTCTTGCTCGTATAAAAAACAAATAGAAACCCGTTGCTCTCATGACTCCGAGGGACAGGGCGGTTAGCGACTGCACAATGTACATACTCCGAGACAAAAGCGAGCGAGCGGGCGAGTGGCCGAGGCTGAGATTCGCAGCTCCCCGCTGCAGCACCCAGGTCGCTTGATCTGCCGGACGAAAAGCTCAGAAAGGGTTTCCACACACACGGGAGCGGGGGGTTGTACCGATATGTATGTGTACGTACTCTACGCACGCACTAGGCCGCAGGTGGCCCTGTGCGTGCGGTAGTTTTTCAGAACTACATATACCCCGCACCTGCGCCTGGAAAATGCCAAAATCCTGGTGTCCATCACCGATCCCAGCCGTGTTCGATGTGGTGTGGCGATGTGCGCCTAGGAGTGGGGGAGGAGCGAGGTCAGGAAGAAACGGTAGCCCTCCTCACCCCGGAAGCCTCAAGGACAACTATCATATCTGGATACATGTCGAATCCGCGAGACGGAAGTCAATCCCGCAGTAGTTCTGCACGGCGGATGCAGATGACATCCGCTATATCGCTATCCAGAAACGCAATCCTGCCAAGGGGGGGGGCGGGGGTGGCGCGAAATAACCATGTTCCAGAGCACAACGAGATTGATGCGCTGGTCTCGTACCGGGGGAAGCGAGACCTGCGGTCATGGCGGGGTGCTGTGTTCCTCCGAAGCCATCGGGCTATCGCTGCACTCTTGTCAGACGGCATTGGACGAGAGCAATCGCGATAAAGTCTCCAAATCCATACCTGGTAGGTGTGCAGCTGGCGAGACTCGTCGGTGAGAATCCTTGACTCCCAGGCCGGTACAGTGGGACACGCCAGAGGCAGCTGGGTGCCTGCTTCGAGTGGGCGGCAGCCGTGGTCACCCTCCGCTCGTAGCGGCGATCGATACGAGGAAGGTCTCGACGGGACCGAAAAACCTGGGTGGAAGTGACCCGGAGTGGGGGCAAAGGGCGTTGGTTGTGAGGGGTACATAGCTTGGGCTAGGCATCCACCCGGTGTCGGGATTGTGGGTTTGGACGTCGGTAGGTTACAAGCGCCGCGAGCAACCGCAGCACGCTCGCGGCAGCCGCCAATCAGCCGGTCCCGCCAGCAGCCCCCACGGGCCCAGTCGACGAAAACGGTCGGATTGGTGGGCAAGCGCCGTGCATCTGCCGCGCTATCGTCGTCCGACGGTTGATGGATGCGCTCGAGCCCGCCTATATCTGTGCCCAGAATCCTAGTGCTAGACGCCGAACGTTTTGTCTTGCGGACGTGGCATCCTCTCCGTTCCCCCAACGCCCTAAATACCCAACCGCATGGGCTTCCGAGAAGCAGCGGAAGTGGCGGGGGGGGGGGGGGGGGGGGGGCGGGCGGGGGTTTAAAGCAAAAGTA
>Ga0307516_10008569_pt1 | contig 11545 bp, 9 predicted proteins | sample 19_EM_MG_FD_203310 | JGI IMG/M metagenome (GOLD analysis project Ga0307516, IMG submission 203310) | Populus trichocarpa ectomycorrhiza microbial communities from riparian zone in the Pacific Northwest, United States - 19_EM | ecosystem: Host-associated > Plants > Roots > Unclassified | place...
AAAATAATTAATATTTTTATGTTAAAAATTAAAAAAAATTTATGTTTTAGATCATTTTGATGTGTTTATCTCAAAAATAATTTTTAAAAAATAAAAAAGTATTATTTTAATATAAAAATTATTTAAAAAAACAAACATAATACACTTCCAAACATACACAAAAACGCGGCACTTTTAACAAGAGGGGGTCTATTCTTAAACAACTAAAATAAGAAGACCTACTGGTCAGTCACCAAAACTCATCCTATCCGCTCCTTCTTCCACGTTGCTAAGTCCGCACACGATTGGACACCTCTCTTAAACTCGTCAGCGTCCAATTCTCCACATCATCACCATTGAAATCCAGGAAGCAACCTAACTTACGCTACACCCCTCCATACTGTAGCTTCCCCCTTGCAGTGGCGATTTCGTAATTTTGTCCCTTAATTTACACACCATTTGTCTCTCACATATTATCACACTCAAGACTCGTTTACACAAAACCATACCCCGCTTTCTCTCTCTCTCTCTCTCTCTCTCGGAATTTAGAACCCGATCACCTGGATCTCTAACTCGCGCGATCTGCAAAAATGGTGAGTTCGTGATCCATTACCGTTTCGTGATCTATTGCGGTTTTTCTATTCACATCCAATTTGTGCTGTCGTTTTATAGCCTTCACTTTCGAGTTCGAGTATGCATTAGATCTGGTTGAAGTCTGCTTTGATTTGTTGCTGTTTTCTAATTAAGCATCTAATTGTATAAATTGTTAGCTTCTATTCGCACCACTCAATCATTTTTTCTGTTGAATTAATCAAATGCCTTACATTGGGATCGATTGCGCTCTGTTTGGTTGCTTGGAATCCGAGGTTCTTGATGTTCGCTTTGATTTGTTAGTGACCAAACGGATGTTTAGGTCTTGAGTTTTACTGAGATCTGGTGTTAGGGAATTTGAATTTTTAGATATTTGTGTAATGTGAGTTTTCGAGGTGTGTTTGATTGCTCAAAAAGTGAAGGAATAACCAAAAATTGTTTTGGTTATGACTTGATGTGTTTTGAGATTATGAATTTTTTCTTATTTTATTGTTAACTAATTGGATTAATGCGGATTTTATTTTTCTGGATTAATTTGAGATCTGGTATATAATTCCGGGACTGATGTTTTTTTTTTTATATATGTTTGTGTATTAACAGCCTCTCAGACTCGAAATCAAGGTATTCTTATATATTTTCAGCTTCAATTCTATGAGTTTTTTTTTTTCCTCTAAAATGACTGGGTAATATTCTGGCTTTGATATTTGGATCAGAGGAAACTTGCTCAAAGATCAGAGAGAGTAAAGTCAGTCGATCTACATCCAACTGAACCATGGTAAATTATATTCTTCTTTTTGCGTGTTTTCTTCACTTAATTTGTTAGTTATTTGAGTGCAGAGAGAAGTTGTAGATATGGTGGTATTTTAACTTGATGAATTTTATAGTTGATGTTCTGTATTAACATGTGATTTGGGTTTCTGCAGGATTTTAGTGAGTTTGTATTCAGGGACTGTGTGTATCTGGAACTACCAGTCACAGGTATGGGAATGTAACCACACTTGTTTTTCTTCACGATTCTGGTTTATTTACACATGGAATTTTCAGCATTAACAATAAAACGTTTGAAGTAGGGTGATTGTTATTGATGATCATGATAATTTTCTAAAAATTATGTATATGTTTTATTAGTGAAGCAACATGGCTAGTAACTTTAGTTAACGTTGAGTAGGTATGGGGTCCCAAGATCATTGTTTCTTATGAGAGTGCTGATAATTCTCAATCATCTCCTGTTCTTATTTTAGAGAAAAAACTACAAAGAAAACACAATCCTGGTTTTCCACCTTAGTTGCTTTCTGTTACGAGTTAGGGCATGAGGGTAATGCGCTTATGGTAAAACTGAACAAGTTACATGTGATTGGGACCGTACCTAGTAGTACTTTCTCTTAACTTGTGAAGCTGGTTGCTATTTGGATTTGTTTTCATCAGCTGGGAACAACGATGAAGTACCAGACTATTAGGGGTAGGAAAAGCTGCAATATGGTATGAGTTGTTTGCCCCCCAGCTAATTGATCATGGAACATGAACTGAGAGAGCAAGCAACACATCACACCATATCAATGGGGAGCTTTACAATTTATTTTTCCATTTTTGTAGACCAAGTAAGCTTGGGAAATAAACTTAGCTGCTGACTATCTTGTGAGAAGCTTGTCTTGAAATGTATTTTTGTTTTGCTACAGTCACAAATCAGCAGCCAAAAGTTTCTTTTTGTTGTTTTTGAGCTTGAAATTTTCTTACAATTGATTATTTTCTTGAAGTTTTTATTTTTTCCCTTTTAATCTAAATCTCCTTGATCTCCTCCAGACCATGGCAAAGTCTTTTGAGGTCACTGAATTACCAGGTATATTATAATATTCGCTTTATTTATGAAGCCATTGTAAAAAATTCTCTAATACTTCATCTCTTTATTTGCATATGATGTGAAGTGAGCTTTTTTCTTCTTTGTAATCATCATATATTCTGAGGTTTACATTATGTTTCTGCAGTTAGGTCAGCCAAGTTTATAGCACGAAAGCAGTGGGTTGTTGCTGGGGCCGATGACATGTATATTCGTGTGTACAACTACAACACAATGGATAAGATAAAAGTTTTAGAGGCGCATACAGATTACATTAGATGTGTGGCTGTCCATCCTACCCTTCCATATGTGTTGTCATCATCTGATGACATGCTTATAAAACTTTGGGATTGGGAGAAGGGTTGGGCCTGTACTCAGATATTTGAGGGGCATTCTCATTATGTGATGCAGGTTACTTTTAATCCTAAAGACACCAACACTTTCGCAAGCGCATCCCTTGATCGCACCATAAAGGTATAAGGGGTGTTCTCTGCTGCTAACTTTTTGTAAATGCATTATGTGCTCCACTTGGTTCAGTTAGTTGATATTTCTTTGTTTTAGATATGGAATCTTGGCTCTCCCGACCCAAATTTCACTCTGGATGCCCATCAGAAAGGAGTAAATTGTGTCGATTACTTTACTGGTGGAGATAAACCTTATCTAATAACTGGTTCTGATGATCACACTGCGAAGGTCTGTCCTTCATATATTTATTTAGTTTTTTTTTGTCATGCTCGATTAACATATTTATCTTGATTTTGAATCTTAACGGACCATTTTTTCAACCAGGTATGGGACTATCAAACTAAAAGTTGCGTCCAGACTTTGGACGGCCATACACACAATGTCTCTGCTGTATGTTTCCATCCCGAACTTCCAATAATAATTACAGGTTCTGAGGATGGGACTGTTCGTATATGGCATTCAACAACTTACAGGTAATTCTTTCTCCGTATAAACATAATTTTGTCATGTCTGTGATAGCTTTTATGTGCACTTAATTATCTGCTCTACATGGTAACTGGAACATATACATTCTGATTGAATTAGAACATCTCTTAGAGATGTTTTTTCAGCACCTTTGCAAGAACATTTGGCGGGCCAACTTCCTTGGATATTTTTTTTTCCAATTTTTATATACCTCTCAATCTGAGATTATGGACTAGTTTGTGTAGGCATCATGGGCTTCCTAGAGTCTCGCACACCTGAAAAATATTCCTTATGCACCTGTTTAGTCAATTAGCTTCAGGATTTTAATTTTACTGGCATGTGAAATTGTCATGAATTTCTGCATATTTGCAGCCATAATTTGATATTAAATTGAAGATTTTTTTCTATTGGTGAATGCACAGCCCAGTATGATCTGAATTAGGCTGATTCTTTGAGTTGTTAAATTCTTTGGGGTTAGAATTGATGCAAAATCTTGAAAGCTCAAGCTAAATAGTTGCATCATGTTTCTCTTTATTTTTCTTTGTTGTAAACCTATAACATTGCATATATATTGAAATTATCTGAATCTTTGTAATTTACAAGGATAGATTTCTGTTTGCCTTAATGTTTCAGACTTCTAATACATGTTTCATTTCCTACAGGCTTGAGAACACCTTGAATTATGGCCTAGAAAGAGTTTGGGCTGTTGGATACATGAAAGGTTCACGCCGGTATGTGTCTTGATTAGTTTGTTGATGATCAACCCTTCCACCATTTGGGGAATAGTTGAACATCTTTTGAAACTGAGTTTTTGTCGATGATGAGTAAAAGCAGAATGTTTATCAATTTCTTTGTGCAGTATTGTGATTGGGTATGATGAAGGAACCATTATGGTCAAGATCGGCCGAGAAGAACCTGTAGCTAGCATGGACAATAGTGGAAAGATTATATGGGCCAAGCACAATGAAATTCAAACTGTGAACATTAAGAGTGTGGGGGCAGATTTTGAGGTTTGGGTTCCAGTTAGACCACCTCATAATTGCTACTTAACATACAATCTTAATGTGAAAAAGGTTCTTTTGCTTGGCATAACATCACCCTTTTGTTATCTATGCTTTAGGTCACTGATGGTGAAAGATTGCCTTTGGCTGTTAAGGAGTTGGGAACATGTGATCTTTACCCCCAAGTGAGTTTGCAACTTTTTTTCTCATTCCATGATTTTTTATGTTTCTTTTTGTCCCTCACCTGCACCTAAGGTTCCATCATATTAAGTAAGGCTGCATCGTTTAAAGCTACATAAATTTCTTCATGCATCTCAGCGGGGTTAATGTAACATATTTTAGATTTTTTAACATTCTTTCTAAGAGTTATTCGTTGGTTTAAGAAAATTCAATTGATGTAGCAGCCCAGAGCAGATGGCCATTTTTTCCTGGTAGGACATAAAGTCTGCAAAATGTCTCCTAAACTCAATTTAGATGCTTGATAGACAAATTAATGTTTTTTTTTTTTTTTTATGGTCCCTTGCATCATTTCTTTTTTCCATTTTTTTGTGGGAGTATTCCTTGTTACATGTATATGCATAGTATCATGGACTAGTTTTTCAAGGTGGAAGGGAAACTTGTAACATGCATAGACATAGCATTAATGGTGTTGAGAGTAAGCTAGGAAAAACACGTGCTGATTTTTTTTATAATCTATCTTGAAATGTACATTTGTGTACATGGGTGACTTAGTTTTTCTTCCACACTTATATTACAGACCTTAAAGCACAATCCCAATGGGAGGTTTGTTGTTGTCTGCGGAGATGGTGAGTACATCATATATACAGCTTTAGCATGGAGAAACAGATCATTTGGTTCTGCACTTGAATTCGTTTGGTCTGCTGATGGTGAATATGCTGTTAGAGAAAGTACATCAAAGATAAAGATTTTCAGTAAAAATTTCCAGGTATGTACACTTTTAGCTTATTTCATCCTTTCTCTTAAATTATTGTTTTGTTCTGGAGAAGTGGAAATTTTTTGACAAGCTGGCCTGTATAGAAAAGCAATGTAATATGCCAAGCTTCTTTGATGAAAATTGTTGAACATTTATCTCAAGAGCCACTAGTAATGCTCTCCCGGTTCATCTTGTGATTTGTCTAATCATGTTCAGGCTTATATTTCCTGGGGGCTAACAGAATTGTTTTTTATTCTCAAAACTCATCAATCTAGCTGTTATGTAAATTCTTTACTATTATGTGAAGTATGGAGTCAAATGATGGTAAATTCTTTCAGGAAAAGAAGAGCATCCGGCCAACCTTTTCAGCTGAGCGTATTCACGGAGGAACCCTGTTGGCTATGTGCTCAAATGATTTCATTTGTTTCTATGACTGGGCTGAATGCAGGTTGATTAGGAGAATTGATGTTACTGTGAAGGTAAGACCAGATGTTTCTCCAATATCATGGGTTTTTTTATACCATGTTCCTTTTGTAATTATTAATGCTTGATCTTGAATATATCAGAATCTCTTTTGGGCTGACAGCGGAGATTTAGTGGCTATTGCAAGTGATACGTCATTCTACATCCTCAAATACAATGTAAGGCTCCTTATTAGATTATCCTCTGGGATTTCTTGAATTGTCTGTACATTCACTTGCTGCCTTCATATTGCATACATTTATTTTAAATGATGTTTGTTTAATTTTGCAGCGTGAGATAGTTTCATCTTATTTAGATAATGGAAAACCTGTAGATGAACAAGGTATTGAGGATGCATTTGAGCTTCTTCATGAAACCAATGAACGTGTCAGAACTGGCTTATGGGTTGGGGATTGTTTTATATATAACAACTCCTCCTGGAGGCTTAATTATTGTGTTGGAGGCGAGGTACTTTGCATCCTTGTGCTTGCCACAGAATTTCCTAAATCCAGATACAACTTGTTTCCGCATATTTGATGTTGCTGTATTGATAGCTAACCCAATTGTTTTAGGTAACCACTATGTATCATCTGGACCGTCCCATGTACTTACTGGGGTACCTTGCTGGTCAAAGTCGGGTGTATTTGATAGACAAAGAATTCAAGTAGGTGTTTTTTTCATATCAGTTTTTGGAAGTTACATGATCTAATTATTTTTCTTTTAACCTTTCTTTGCTGTTTTCTTCTTTGGTTATCATGCAGTGTCATGGGGTACACTTTACTCCTTAGCTTAATTGAGTACAAGACTCTGGTGATGCGGGGAGATCTGGAGAGGGCCAGTGAAGTTTTACCTTCAATTCCTAAAGAACACCATAATAGGTATTCATCCTGTTTACTAGTTCTTAGATTTTTGGCAAATGGATATTTACATTTGTCCTCTGCAAAATGAGTGATTTTACAATTGGCTGCTGGGAAATACTGTGTATTTTTGGGTGTTCAACATCAACATTGCTACATGCTTGTCAAATTATTACAAAATAGAAATAGTAGCATGTTTTTACTATTAGATTCTCTTTAATTTCTTCATTTTATGATAATTTATATTATATTCTTATTTTTTGTTGCCCCCCCCCCCTTTTTTTTTTATAAAAACATTTTTTCTGTTGGTATGCCCTGTGGACAATTTTTTTTTTTAGTAGCATAGCAGTATACACAACTTGTGTTTGTGTTTTGAATGTTCTTGCAATTTCCAAGTTAAGAGATTGAAATGTGATTGCAGGGTTTTGGCTATTCGCTTTCCCTTTCCCTTTATAAATGTTTCATAGAATTTCATAATTCTGTCATTTGCTTTACTTGTTGTTAGTTAAACTGTGAAGTTTGGCTGTTGAAGTGTTTATTTTCTGATGGACAATTAACTTTGATTGCTAGTGTGGCTCGTTTCTTGGAATCACGAGGCATGATAGAGGATGCTCTGGAAGTAGCTACTGACCCTGATTACAGATTTGAGCTAGCTATTCAGCTTGGTAGATTAGAGGCTGCGAAGGTGAGGTCAATTGATTCTACTTTTGGTTGGACTCCACAATTAGTCATGGAAGCTTTTTTTTCATTTTCATGTTTTAATCTTGTCTTCTTGATATTTGTCATCTCCTTTGGATGAAATGACAACTTTGTGTCTGCTCTGAATGTCTTTCTTTTACAGGAAATTGCCAGTGAAGTGCAGAGTGAGTCAAAGTGGAAACAGTTGGGAGAGTTGGCCATGTCCAGTGGAAAGGTATCGCGTTACTTGAACAGACATTTAATTGCCAGAAATAATTATGGCCTTCACTGCAGTAAACTAATACATAATATCTTATCCATCCTGGGTACATTGTATGATGAGATGGATAACAGAATGAAGAATTATTCTCCCACTTAACCCAGAAAAAAATTCTTTGGTCTAGGAGACAGCTGCTTGAAATAATAATATTGTCTTTGTACTTTGTTTTTGATTGAGGTTGGGCTGGTCAGATGAAATAGTTTGATTTAACAACCTTCATGAATAAATGGGCAAATAACACAGCATACCAGTGCTTTTGTTGGATTTTAGATCTAGTTGTTTTTTTTTGCTGTGTATGTTGATTCCATGTCACATTTCAGGCAGCATTCTGGGTTACAGTTTTGCTCTGATTATATCTTATTTTGAGTTACTGTGCTGCAGTTGGAAATGGCTGAGGAATGCATGAGGCATGCAACAGACTTGAGTGGTTTGCTGCTACTGTATTCTTCCTTAGGAGATGCTGAAGGGATATCAAAGCTTGGATCCTTGGCAAAAGAACAGGGGAAGATAAATGTTGCATTCCTTTGTTTGTTCATGTTGGGCAAAGTTGAAGACTGCCTCCAGTTGTTGGTGGAAAGGTAATTTTCTTTTGACTACTTAAGATTAGAATGGAGGTTATTTCAAATTGAGATACTGAAGCATTATTCTGGCAGCAATCGGATACCTGAGGCTGCTTTGATGGCACGATCTTATCTTCCCAGCAAGGTTTCAGAGATTGTTGCAATTTGGAGGAAAGACCTGAACAAGGTATCTTGTGTTTTTGTTTCACTTAGAATATCTAGGGTCCCTGGCAAGTCTGCATGAACTTCCCCTTCTCTTTTTCTACCTGTATCCAAGTATGTGAAATTAGTTTCTTACTTGTTGAGCAATGCTTCCATTGGTTTACATAATCGAAAAGCTTCAAGCAAATTAGTTCAAAAGAGAGAATTATTCAACTTCAAGCAACATTATATTGTAAATCTTGCCTGAGATAGCTTGTGATAAGCTATAATTCATCATGTTTCTTTTCCCTGAGAAATGCTTTCTCCAGTCTCCACCTCACTAGGTTGTTATACAAAGAACTCCAGTTACAGTTAAAAAAATTATGTCAATTATTCTATTATTATTGATATATACATATATATTCCTTGTTATTCTATTCAAGATTTCCACAATAATTATTTTTTTTCTTAAATAAAACTAACTTGTCCCTAGATAATTTTTGAAAAATGCATTTCAGGAGTCTTGTAAGTCGTAGTTTGTGTTTCTTTATAGGTCAATCCAAAAGCTGCAGAATCTCTGGCTGATCCTGAAGAATATCCAAATTTGTTTGATGATTGGCAAGTTGCTTTATCTGTCGAATCTAGAGCTGCAGGGACAAGGTACTTTTGTAGGGCACACATGCGTACACCATGAATTCACATGGCTGCTATTGTCTTTGAATGAAATGTTTCTTCTTAACTAGTTGCAATGCATAACTGATTAGTTTAGCTGAACAAGAATCTTTCTTTCCAAATTCCCTAGAATTGATAATTTGGGACAATATCCCAAGAGTTACAAGGGAGCTCATAATTTTAATGTGAATTTTTGAATTACTAGTTTATTGATGGCTCTGTTATTGCTCCTGTAGGGGTGTGCATCCTCCCGCAGAGGACTACCAATACCATGCTGATAAACCTCACATCACCCTCGTGGAGGCTTTCAGAAACATGCAAGTAGAAGAGGAGGAACCTCTTGAAAATGGAGACTTTGATCATGAGGTATTTTGTCAATTGGGTGTTGAATCGCCTTTTCATACTCAGCTGCCTTTCTTCATTCCATCTATGCTAAGGTTATGATGACGTTATGAGATGTGCATTTGCATTTCATCTGCCAAGAAATCTATATCCTAATGGTCAATGCCATGCATTTAACCTACTTCAACCTCACAAAAGCTCACTTTTAAGGAGTTTGATGTGCAAGTAGTTTATAAATTCCTGATTTCCCTTAAAATTAGGGGTGCAATAAAGCATTATTAACTATTATGGTTTTCAGATTTTGACTTTTTTTTTTATCCTGATATGTAAAACTATATTCATCAGTCTGATGAACAGAATGGAGACGAACATAATGCCGAGGAACAGAATGGCGAAGAAGGGAGCCAAGAGGAAGCAGTTGTGGTGGATGCAGATTCCACAGATGGTGCTGTACTTGTTAATGGAAACGAACCTGAGGAAGAGTGGGGTACGAATAATGAAGAAACCCCGTCAGCCTAAAAGCAAATTGGTTGGGGCAGTGTGAAAATCCAAATTTTGTCTCTGGTGATTAATTGATTCTAAAGTGCCATCTCTAACTCCCGATCTCACATGTTATTTTTTCTACCACTACCACAACTAGTAAAAATATTTGTTTTTGTTTTATCAATGTGCTATGCTAGCACTATATCTGTCTGGCTCATCAATATCTGACACAAAGTTTAGGTCTAGTCAGGCTCAGGTGGTGCTAGTTTTCTAACCGATGGCTGGGTCTTAGTCTTGCAAGTTCTAGCTGTTATTACTCTTTACATTATTCATTTTTGAACAAGCATGCATCTAACATATGGTAGTTGAGGGCCAATCCAATTTCTGACTTAAATTGATTTACTACTTAAAAACATCTCTAGGAGTGTTAGACTACTTCCAACCATTGCTGTTAGATTTAAAAGTGTTGAATTTATGTTAGCTATCCACTCCTTGTAATTTCCATGTGCTGTTAGTTCTAGTTTTGTTACAATATGTGCTTGCATTTTGGCTCTTCTCTTTGACGTTTGGAAAATTTCAAATTTATTTTGTTGAGGTTTTCAAAAAAGTTTTCCTTTTAGTGGAGTCATTTGTGATTTGAGTGGGTGGGTGTATGACATCTTGGTCCTTACTCCTCTACCCATTTTGTTTGCAGTGCTTACACCACATCACTAGGTCTTCTTTCAAGTCAATCGGTCCAGCTGTATTAATCCCGTAAGGTGAGCAAAGCATGCTTTAGATATAATGGATAGGTTTGTATAGAGAGATGAACAAGTTTGAACAGAGCATCGGTATGCAACCAGAGTGGTTGTTTGGTGGAAAATATTGAAGAAACTCCACAAGAGTGGGATCTGGCAGAAAGTTGGGCTCACTACACTACACAATTGAATATGTTTTGGATAGGGCACTTTAGCATCGTTTATGTTGATTGTGCACTGTCAATTTGGCCTACTCATTGCTAAGATTGATGATGATTTTTCACAACATTTCAAATGTGGTGATTTTTTGTTTTCTTGCCTTGGAAGTATGGTTGATATTTGGTTTATAGTTAAATGACGATGAAATGCAGTAAATGTTTACCTTTGCTACATGCTTAAAGAACGAGTAACTTAAAAGATATCGGCTCTATTTTTCAATGATAGTAAATTTACTTCATATGGTGGTTTCCTCCCCTTTTATTGTTTATTTTCTTGGGTGAACTCAGGTTTCTTGCTGGATGCTAGAAAAAAAAGGTTATTATAGGGATCGGTTGTCTCTTTCCAGGTGGTGTGGCTATATAGCGCATTGAATTTTGTCATGGAAGATTTAGTATAAAGGATTCCTAGTTTCGTTTATAATTGTTGATGTTTTAGCATATTCTTTGAGGCCCTCGTATTCCTAAAGTTTCTTATTGTGAATTTACAAAGTTGAATTAGAGATTGCTCTCATCCAACTCCCTTTTTGCCTCGCATATTATTTATTTGAAACTCCACGGTATTCTTTTTGTGTTTTGAGAATTTCCTACGAGTGTAATTCGCCATGTACACATACTTGAAGAAAAATGATTTTTGTTTGTTGGCACCCTATCAATAATTGCCAGGATCTTCCATGTAATGATTCTTACGTCTGATGAATAGATGTGGAAATGCGTAGATAAATCGACTTTTTATCAATAGCTGTGTAAAATGCACTACTGTGATTTGGCTTAAAACCTGTTTAAGGTCCCAGAAATCCTATTTGACCAAATGAAATGTGTTATAAATAGGGTGGGGGTGTTTAAAAA
>Ga0307516_10008570_pt1 | contig 11545 bp, 3 predicted proteins | sample 19_EM_MG_FD_203310 | JGI IMG/M metagenome (GOLD analysis project Ga0307516, IMG submission 203310) | Populus trichocarpa ectomycorrhiza microbial communities from riparian zone in the Pacific Northwest, United States - 19_EM | ecosystem: Host-associated > Plants > Roots > Unclassified | place...
ACGTTGCAAAGCATATAAATTGGACTAGGAAGGTTTACAGTTACATGACACCTTATGTCTCAAAGAATCCTAGGGAAGCATATGCTAATTACAGGGATCTTGATTTGGGCATGAACAGAAATTCTAACACAAGTTTTGTCGAAGCGAGTGCTTTTGGTACCAACTACTTCAAGGATAACTTCTACAGGTTGGTGCGTGTGAAGACCAAAGTTGATCCTGACAATTTCTTCAGGCATGAACAAAGCATACCACCTCTTTCACTACACATGAGATAAAGAAATTGAAGTGGAATTCATCGCCAGGGAAGCTTTGTTGGATCACTATGCTCACAAGTCATGATTGGAGCAGGGACTTTAATTTTTTTTTAATACTTCAGCTAAATAAAGAAATGTCATGTTGTGCAATCATGCTGTCTTGCGGTTTTTTTATTATAAATAAAAGCTTTGCATTAAATAGTCCAATTTGTTGAAGAAGAATGTTGAAAAATGTTTAAAATAAAAATGATCAACAAGGAAACACCTTTCTTGAGGTTTGACGGTTTTGCCACTGTTTCATCAATCTTACAAAGTTAAAATTAAAATTAAATTGAGAGAGAGGGAGAAAGATTCATGGTCCATTGTCCAATATATATCACAACTAGAAAATTATCAAATCCAAATAGAAATATTAATAAAAAAACTCGTCAGTAAATCACAACGACTTTTATTGACGGAATATTTCCTTGTTATTTCTCTCAGTATACACTGATATAAATTTTTTGTCGGTGAATACTGAGAAAAATACAGTTGGAAATGAAGGATGTCGCACCCGACATCGCGGCGGCCCACAAATTAATCTCTTGGTTATGGAAAAAGAACAGATTTCTGGCATCCGGTTCTTTTAGGGGAAAAGATCTTGTTTAAGGAGTCGCCACCTAGTATTATGGTCACTAGGAACCCTAACTGGTCAACAGAGATTCTATGGTACGGGACTGGTTACGTAAAAGGGAAGATATTATCACCCCTTAAACGTTCTACCTGAGGCAGACTGCATTACTGATTTTGTCTTAAATTGCTAAACATTTATTCGCTTATGCTATGATGATTTCTTTATAATATTCCTGACTCTGGCGCCAGTGAAAATCCCACCACGAATAATTCCAACTCTGACGTTGGTAAAAATTCCCCCAGGAATAATTCCAACTCTGGCGTTGGTAAAAATTCCCCCATGAATAATTCCAACTCTGGCGTTGGTAAAAATTCGTAGCTATAAAAAAAATCAGTATATTTTCCTTTTTTATTCATGATCCTGATATCATTGAATAGGTTGATAAAAATATATTTTTTCTCAGACATGCAAAAATTTTTATTTCGACACTTTCTATTTTTTTATTTTTATTTTTTATTTTTTTGTTTTTTATATATATATTTTTTGGGCTGGGCCCAGCTCAGCCCATGTGGGCTGGGCTGGACCCAGCCAGCCCGGCCTTACCCGCAGGCGTGCGTCACGCACGCCTGCTACAGCAACAACGTAATTAAATTTACAAGTATACAGTGTGGGCGAATTATCCTGCAAAGCTGGAGAGACTTACTTGGAAGCAGGGAGACAGAGACGTGATGGAGGGCTGGCCGGCTGGTGCTATTTTCTCCTCCTCTATTTTCCTCTTGGCGTTCCTCTAGTCTTCCTTCTCCCTGCCCTCTTTTTCTTTACTTTTATGGGTTCCTTCGTCTCCTCTGATCTCTCTCCCTCCCTCCCTCTACTGTGTTTTATTTTGTTCACTTTGTTTGCGTTCTAGGGACGAAAGCAAAGCTGGGAGCGCTGGCTTTTTGCTCTTTCCTTTTCTTAGTCTGTGCTTTCGATCCTCTGTCTCCTGGGTTTTTTTTCTGTGTTCTGGCTTTTTTTCTCTGGTTTTTCGTCCCCTTTTCAGTCCCAAATCTCCTCAGTTTTCCCCAGTTTTTCTTTCTTTAGTTTTTCCTTCCTCTCCCAGTTTTTTTTCTCCCCCCCTTTGAGGTTCTGTGATTCCCTCTCCTTTTATAAGGCCAGAACCGGTGGTAACGGCCGCCTCCTAAATGCCCTGTAACAGGTCGCCTTCAATGAGTAAGCGTTGCTGCCAACGGATGAAATGTCTCTGCCTTTAATGGCAGAGCCGTTGCAGAGGAAGAAGACGGTGAACAGTCGCTGCAAAACGACCCCGTTTTCTAGTTCTAAAGGCTGCTTTCAATTTGGTCCTTGGAATTCTTATAATTTTGCAATCAAGCCCCTGGTTAAAACGTAATTGGATCCTTGGATTTCCGCGCCATTTTCAAGCTGGTCCTTGGATTTTAATGTTTGCAATTTGGACCCCAATTAAACCCCAAGCTTTGATATTTCTTCAATTAAGTCCCTGATTACATTAATTAAATTAACTTATCAATTCTCCAATTAAACCCTTGATTGAATTAATTAAATTAATTCCAAGCTTAATTAAGTCTTAAAACTTATCAATTCTCCAATTAAAACCTTGATTGGATTAATTAAATTAATTCCAAACTCAATTAAGTCTCAAAACTTATCAATTCTTCAATTAAAACCTTGATTAGATTAATTAAATTAATTCCAAGCTTAATTAAGTCTTAAAACTTATCAATTCTCCAATTAAACCCTTGATTGGATTAATTAAATTAATTTCAACGTTTAATTAAACCCCAAAACTTCCAATCATGTTGCCTTTAACCCAAAATTTAATTCATTCTTCATTTATTTCATTTTACTTGTTTTTTCATCATTATCATCATTTTTTTATCCTTTTCAGTAAATAAAATAATAATAATAATTAAAATAAAATGGTCAGAAATTGGGTTATAACAAAGAAATAAAAAAAATAAAGTTTCATTTTTACAAACAAATTACCGAGAAAATATACTCTTTACTAATTCTCGTTGGTGAATCTATTGATAATATTTATGTTATATTTTGACAGATGACCCCCCTCTTCTCCCCCCTCATTTCTTCTTCTTTCTTTTTATTTTGTAGAAAACAACACAGAACACCCACATATTTTGTCACAAATCAAGCTATCATCATTACAAATCTAGTCACCCCACCAAGTCTGTCAGCAATCCTATTCTGGTTCAATTTTTTTTGAATATTCACCACATCAAGTAACAAAACTACCCGTTTTTTTTTGTTGGAACCTATTTTTAAAATATTGATTTTTTTTTTTTGCATTTTGATGTAGTATATGTAATTCATTTGTGTGTTTACTTGTTTTATAGCGTTTTCCCATAGAAATTTATTGTATGATTTGTGCATTATGGTTTGTTTAAAAAATTATATTTGTTTGCCATTTCATGAAAATGAGTTGAATTTTGTAACTTAGGTGTTTTATAATAAAATAAATTGTCATACTCGAACATCATGGTGGCCTTTAATTTTCTATCATAGAAAAAACAAATATCTGTCAGTTTTGGGCTGGATCTGGCCCAGCCGTATGGGCTGGGCTAGACCTAGAGGCCTAGCCTGGTCACTGGCCCAAACCAGTGACCCGACATTGCCCTTTGTCCGCGTGCACGCATGAATTAATTCACACGTGCATGCATAGTGAAAGAGTAATTAAAATTGAGGGGGAAGGAAACGCAAAGAACTTACCTGGAGCAGATACTTTGTTGCTGGCAGTTCTGGAAGAAGATTGGCGCTCGTCTTTCTACTCTTGATATCCCCTCTCCTTTGCACAATGAGATTTTCTACTTATCTTCCCAGGATAATGATAAGGTCTGAGACTTTGTGATTTGGTCGAATTGGGACACCAACAGTCCTGCCATTGCTAGACTGTTGGTGGTGGTTTCCTTGACGTTTTAATGGCATCTTGTGGGATGAAAGAGGACTTGAAACATGAGATGACCTTGGCTGTGGTGTTGGGTAGGGGGACACCATCATTTTTCTCTTCTTTCCCTTTTTCACAGGCGGATTTTCAGTTCTAGAGGAACAAGAAGAAGAAACAGTGCATGTAAAAATGACATCGTTTTCGACTGAGTTGGTCATTCTTCAATTTGGACACTGAAGTTCTGATATCTAGCAATCAGGCCCTTATTCAAGGAAATTTCTTCTTTTTTTTAACTTCTGCCCCTGGATTAATTGCAATTGCACCCTTGCATTCCAGCACTATTTACAAAACAGTCCTTGGTTTCTAATTTTGTTCTTAATTGACTCTTTAACTTTTAATTCTTTCAAAATTACCCCTGAAAAAAATCAATTAAACTACCTATTGTACCCCTACATTTTCACTTTGGTCCTTGGACTTTAATTCTTGTAATTTTGACCCAAATCAGCCCCAAAACTTTGGTATTTCTTCAAGCAATCCCCTGATTTCATTAATTAAACTAATCCCAAGTTCAATTAGGTCCCCCAACTTATCATTTCTTTTAATTTCTACCAAAATTGACTCCCAGATTTTTAATTTCACCATCATTAATCCTCAAAACTTTCAATTTGTGTTGTATTGATCCAAATTTTAATTTATTCTTCGTTCATTTCATTTTTGCCATTTCATTCAACTTCTTACTATATAAAAATAAAAAAGAATAAAAAATTTTGTTATGACATAAATAATGACTTATTTAATATGTACATTTCATATTTTATCAATTTTATTGTTAAGTTGAAAATCTCAACAAATTTGAAGGAATTTGAACTTTTGTAGAAAATTAATAATGATTTAAGGGTATTGTTAAAATAAATTGAATAAATATTAGTTAAACTAATGATAGCTAATTAGTTGTGCATCGATAATTTATTTAGTTCATATTATTAATTAATACGTGTTGTTGTTGCACATTTTTGGACCCCACGTGCTGGAGGTGGTGTGTACATCTTTTGAACCAAATGCAAGATTTTAGTTCATGATGGTTGAGGAATTGACAAAAGCAGAGAAGAAAGAAGTTTTTTTCGAACCTTGTTTCAACTGTTTTCTGCTCTATTTATCCTCCCCCTTTTGCTGCTGAGATCATCAGGTTTCTTAGGCTAATTAGGAGTCTTTATAATGCTAAATTCTTTCCTTCTTTATCTGGTCTTTAAGGTTGAATAAATCCTTCAGAATTTGCACTAAAAAACTGATTCTGCTGTTGTCGCAATTCTGTTGTAATACCAATTTTGTTCCAATTTAGACTTTGATTCTGATTTGGTTTCGTGCAATATCTAACCATCCCAGTTATATTCCGTCATTGACATGTTAAAGAATTGACCTCACCTTTATTGGGTCTTAGAGCTCACTGTTCTTATGTTAGACTCTTAGTCAGATTGGGATGCTTGACATTGTCAGTTTCCGAATCAGATCAGGAGATCTTCTTGACCAACCAGATTGCGGCCAGATTCTGTTCTTCAAAACGAATTTATCTCACTTTGAACCCTTCATACAATTTGTAGTCCTATACGTTTATATGAATTTAGGTTTTTGAATCTCCTGATTTTGATATCAGAAGCTCAAGATATTCCCATTTGAATATCTAATGTGAAAGCAAAGAATCCCGTCGCGAGAAGGGTTCTAGCCCTAGTTCGCAGGTCTGATTCGAGGGATTACGGGTAATTTGAAGGACTTTTTTTTTTACCAAGGACTGACTTGAAAAGTGTTAAAATGAGGGATTTAATTGAAGATGAAATTAGAAGAAAATGGGCTGGTTTTTAAGAAGTTGAAGAGGGGGACTAGATGATCAGAAAATAACAGGAATTCTACCACGCCGGATAAGGAAATATGACTTTCCAGCATGGTACTGTTCATTTGTGTTTTGAACATTACCCCTCCTAGTCTAAAATTCTTTCCTTTTCTCTGCACAACCCTCCCTGTCTGCAATTCTTTCCTTATCTCTGCACAACTATTCCCATTGGTTTCCATGATTCTCTTGCCCGATTTTTGGAGTTGTAGATCACATTTTTTTTCCAGCTTCAATTTAAAGGAGACAGCAGCTTTTGTGCCTCCTCTATGCCAGCTGTAAAATGACATGAAGAGAGGATCATCACCATCATCTAATGGCTGAGATTTTATCTCTAACACATATGGCTGGGATGAGGTGTTAATGTGGAAAGTAATGACTGATGATCACAAAATAGGAATCAGAATATCTTAGTTTTCTATTTTTGCTTCACTTGATCACTCGAGATTACATCCTAGAATTAATGTAATATTTGTTTCCTAATAAGAGCTAATGGCTACATAAACCTCCATTGCTGGGAGAAAAAAAAAAGGGACGAAAAAAAAGAGCAGGGGAGAACAAAGATTTTTTTTCTTTCATCCTTTCGTTATTGTGAAAGAAAGGAAAAGGAAAACAGAAAAGAAAAGAGAAGAAAACAAGAAGAAGAAAGGAGAAAGAGGCAGGCAACAGAACAACACAGTCGAAAGCAAGAAAAAACACAGAGGTAAAGGCGTCAATTCAACCAGCACACCTCACCTTCATCACCATCATCTTCGCCATCTCGAGAGAGAGCATCAGTAGAAGAGAAAAAAGAGACCAAAACCAGCATGGCCATCAATTTTTTTTGTCTCCAGAACAAGTGACCACCGGTCATGCGCAGAAGCTTCAGCGCCATCGTTTTCGCCCGTCTCAGCGCCAGGTAAATTAGTGTGCAGGCCTTTGTGTTTACTGTTCAAGTGAATTATAATTCACTTGAACAGTAGTAGAGCAATGCATGTATAAGGAAACTCACGCGCACCTCTTATGTCCAGTCGGTTCACTAGTTTGGGCAAGTGACCCGGTTAGGCCTGCTGGGTTTAGCCCAACCACATGGGCGGAGTTGGACCCAGTCCAAAAAAGAAAGTGAGATTGGTGGTGTTCTCGTGTATTTATTTTATGGTTTGTATTTTTATATTGTGGAAATACAAATATGGTATTAAAGTACCTGGTTTTCCACGAAATGTTGCAAATATATATATGTCTGGAAAAACAAAAAAAAATGTTTTCTTGTGTGTTGCATACGGCCAATACCTAATATATTCTGAACATTTCTCTTAAAAAAAACAAATATTCGAAGTTTAAAAGAAAATGTGTTTTAGCATGGATTTCTTAACACACAAAAATTATTTTCTTGCATTCTGGATTTTATAACATGTTTGTAAAACTCCAAAGGATGTTAGCCAATATTCCAAAAATATAGAAATCTTATTTTTTGGGAACTCGTCTTTATTAACTATTAATATTTGGATAAAGAAATTTCAAAGGGGTTAATATCCAAAATATTATTAGGAATAATTTGTGATTATTCACTGTTAATATTTGGATAAAGAAACCTCAAGTGTTAATATCAAAAATATTTTTTTAAGAATAATAAGTCATTATCTTTTAATAATATAAGGACAAAGAAGCCAATGAAAGGTAAATGTCCAAAATATTGTTGAGAGTAACACAAATTGTTCATTTTTAACATAAAGGCAGATCTATGCCCAAATGTTATTTAGAACAATTTAATTGCACATCCTTGAAAGAAGCCTCAATTATAATTGGGTACATTTCAATTTTTATTCCACGGTTTATGAGTCATGAAAGTATGAAATATTAAGGCAAAAATGAGTTTTTAAAGCACCTTGACTTTCCTTAGATTTCTAACTTAGTTTTTTTTTTTGTTTCTCTTCCTTGCGATTTACAAGTCACAAACACTGGAAATATTAAGGGAAAAATGAACTTTTAAGCACATTGAAACTCCTTGAATTTCTATCTTAGCTGTCTTGTAATCCATGAGTTACAAATTTAGTTTGAATTAAACACAGATTTTAAGAGATCTACATTGGTTCTCCTTGGTATTTTGTAGACATACCTAATGTATGATTTACATTGGCCAAGGGTTCTTTCTTTTTAGACTTTGAGCCCAAGTTTGTTCATCATAGCAAATTTATCCTAGGAAAATTGATGGGATTAGAGAACATCAACACCATAGCAATTATAAGGCAAACTAAACACCAAGCAGCTTACCTTAGGTAGGGTGTACTAGGGGTGTTAAAACCTTCCCTTTACACAACCAATCCATTGCCTTAGAATCTCTAAAAGACCAGTTAGGTTTCCTAGTGACCATAATACTAGGTTGCGACTCCCTTATTCACAAAACAAAGACCCCGACATGATTCCCTGAAGACTTTGGTTCTAGTTAAAGGGGATCACCATAAGGGATCTCAGGTTAGCTCAACCACACATAGGATTTTGGTTTTGGTTAAAGGGGATCGCTAGAAGGGATCTCATGTTAGCGCAACCACACATAGGATTTTGGTTTTGGTTAAAAGGGATCGCCAGAAGGGATCTCACGTTAGCCCAACCACACAGACTTTCGTTCTGGTTAAAGGGGATCTCCAGAAGGGATCTCAGGTTAGCCCAACCACACACAGACTTTGGTTCTAGTTAAAGGGGATCGCCAAATGGGATCTTAGGTTAGCCCAACCACATATAGACTTTAGTTCTGGTTAAAGGGGATCGTTAGATGGGATCTCAGGTTAGCCCAACCACATATAGACTTTAGTTCTGGTTAAAGGGGATCGTTAGATGGGATCTCAGGTTAGCCCAACCACACATCTCATGTTAGCGCAACCACACAGACTTTCGTTCTGGTTAAAGGGGATCGCCAAAAGGGATCTTAGGTTAGCCCAACCACACAGACTTTCGTTCTAGTTAAAAGGGATCTCCAGAAGGGATCTTAGGTTAGCCCAACCACACACAGACTTTCGTTCTGGTTAAAGGGGATCGCCAAATGGGATCTCAAGTTAGCCCAACCACATATAGACTTTAGTTCTGGTTAAGGGGGATTGCTAAAAGGGACCTCAGGTTGATCGAGTCGGGCATCTCACTTTTCTCTTGAAGCTGCCGCCCTTCCCCCCTTGCCTTTGCAAAGCAAACCAGTCCCCCAGATCTTCCACACCCAGAGCTCCCCTACACACCGGCCTCCACAAATCCACGGCCGCTCTCACCTCTCTTTTACCAAGACCCGAACACCAACCTGCCCTCTCCCAGCCTCTCCATCTTCCCCTCATCCCTCTCTCGGTTGCAGCCCCTTCACCTGACCATAATGTCCCTCTCCATTCATTAAAACAAAACCAACGCCACAGTCCCTCTGCCAACAACTCCCTTTTCCACCCACTTAGTTGTCCTCCATTTTCGTGACAGCCCAGCCTTCACTTGACTTCGGCTCCTCATTTCCCTCTAGCAGCGCTCACAGACCCAACAACACCGTAGTCTCCTCCTCATCAGCATCTTCTTCTTGGTCTCCTCAACAACGGCCAAAACAACAGCCACTAACCACCTGAAGCGAAGGAGAAGATGACGAAACCCATAGAAAAACAGATCTGCAATGAAACAGATCTAAAAGAGGAGAAGGGGGAGAAACAGATCTGAAAAAAGAAGAAAACAATAAGTCAATAATAACAATATTAATTTGTCATGGCAATCCTTTTAAGCTATGATTTTAGCTATTCTCTATCATATATCAGCATAGAGTTGTTATCAAGAACTTCACTAGTCCTTTGGCATTGAACCCACCCTAAACTAAAAATAGATAAATGACAGTTTGATTATATATATTGAGAAAAATATATTCGATGAGATTGATAATAAAGTTATTATGAAGCGGTTTTAAAATAAAAAAAAAACTTGAAAATAACAATTATAACGTAAGTTTTCTCATTTTAAAAGTATTTTTAAATTAATCTTATTTGATATAAATTAGTACATATATTTCAAATTGATTTCTCTATATAATACATGTCTACATAATACATAATATCAAGTATTTGTTAATAATTTACTCTCGTATTTAAAAATTCCTACTCCGCCGCCACTTAATGCATGCATGTCTTTCTACTGCTAAATTATCAGTTCTTGTTAATGGGTCCCTTACTCTAGAGTTCCAAGTCACACGAAGAATTCATCAAGGTGATTCATTATCACCATTTTTGTTTAATATTGCGGTAGAAGGATTAGCAGTCTTGTTTCACTATACATCAGAGACTGGTTAATTCATAAGTCTAAAATTACAATGTGGAGAGTATTTCACTCACTTATAGTATATGTTTGCCAGTTCCCAATCCTTATTAACTGTAAAGCGAATTCTCTGATGGTTTGAATTGTGTTCTGGTCTCAAAATTAACTTTCATAAGAGTTAAGTTGCTGGGATTAATCTTGATGATAACTATTGTTTAACTCTGGCAAACGCTGCATTTTATAGACAAACATGTTTGCCTAATGTATACCTTGGCATGCTATTGGGAGCTAATCCTATTAATAGACTATCTACCTGGAAGCCTGTTATAACAAAATTTCACAAGAGACTTTCATTATGGATAGGGAAGCTGTTTAGCCTTGTTGGGAGAATTTGTCTGATTAAAAGTGTCCTTAACTCCATGCCTCTTTATTTTATGTCAGTTTTCTTGATGCCAAAAGGAGTTTACAAAATAACTTCTATTAAAAGGCGATTTCTACGAGCAAGTGTTACTAAACAACGGGCTATATGCAAGGTGGAATAGAAGACAGTTATTAGAGCAAAGGATAAACAGGTTTGAGAATAAGCTCACTTTTAGGTAAGAACAAAGGTATGCTATTCAAGTGGTTGTGGAGGCTAAGCTTAACACCTAAAGCTAGCTGACAGGAGGTTGTATGCAGAATATATAGACCTATTTTATTGTGAAGTTGCACTAGTTATGTGGTGGGAAATGGGCTGTTTATTTCTTTTTGGAGTGATAGATGGTTGGGTGCAACTTCTCATAAACTTATGTTTCCAAGATTATATAAGATTTTAAGTGCATGAACAACAACAATATCAGAAATGGGATCATGGGTAAATGGTAATTGGGCATAGAATGTCAACTAGACGAGAACTCTATGAATTTTTGAAATTGAGCAAGAAATGTCTTCGCATCAGGTTCTTTAAGAGATGAAGCTAGCTTCATCATACTAAACCAGATTTGAAGGTGTGGACTCTTCGCAAAGATGAGAAATTTACAGTGAAATCTTGTAACACTTTAATTGATAGCATAGAGTGTAGTGGATCATGCTCTTTTCAAACACAGGTTTGAAAGTCCGCGGCTCCTCCAAAGATTCAGACTTTTATTTGGCTGGCCATTCAATATAAATTGTGTACAAGATCTTAATTTCTTATGTCATTGTCATCTCTTATCCTTGGTTTAGTCCTTTTGTCTATTTCGTACAATGGTTATAGAAACCTCAAACTATTGGTGTGTTCCACACACACTTGATGAGCTACGTACTGCATCAATGGCCAATGATGATTAAAGGCGGGTTTCAGAGGAAGGCGTTAATCGCAACTACTCTCTTTTGGTATTCCTTGGAGCATGTGATTAACAAGAAATAATTTGGTTTTCAATGATGTTAAACCAGATTTGATCAACTTGTGCTTTTCTCTGGCATTTTATCGTTTATCTACTCGGCTAAGAAATTGCGAGTCTTATTTTTCTTATACAAGTAATGATCTTCATATTAGTGCTAACTGTATTTGAAGCTAGCTGGATAAATACCAGAAGACAATACTAAATATTTATATGGTACGTACCATGTTGTAGGACCTCTTTTGTTTCTAATCCTTTTCTTTTTTGGTATTTTTATGA
>Ga0307516_10008571_pt1 | contig 11545 bp, 9 predicted proteins | sample 19_EM_MG_FD_203310 | JGI IMG/M metagenome (GOLD analysis project Ga0307516, IMG submission 203310) | Populus trichocarpa ectomycorrhiza microbial communities from riparian zone in the Pacific Northwest, United States - 19_EM | ecosystem: Host-associated > Plants > Roots > Unclassified | place...
GACCCGCCGTATCCCGTTTTTCCACGGTCATAAAGCGCGCGTTGATTCATCAAATGACTTAAATCATGACGAAAAGTCACGGAAGTCATGACTTAAGTTGATATATCAATGACTGGCACAACACTGCGTCGGCCCTCTTATCCGCTGCGTTCTTGATTCGACATCTGAGTACTACAGGTATCAGGTGCGGACCTCTAACTCCCTGCCACCGCACAGCTACTGTAGGATTCTGTTCTTCCTCCCGGTAAACTCGTTCCGGGTGATCGATTCCCGCCCAGTCAGCCCTCCTTTGTGAAGACTTTCATTACCAGAGAGGTTGGAGAACAAACAGCGTCGGGTCGGGGCACATTATACTGTAATTCGAGAGTACTCGTTCCATGTGCGAACAAACTTTAATCCAAAAGTAACCTAGCGATCTCATACGGTGTACTCGGTGTGCCCACATTGGGGTTCGCCCTGGTCAACTGCGGCCCTGTGAGGCGGACCGCGGGGACGAGCGCGTACTTTCTTCCGAAGAGAGGGCACTGGTACTTCCCGAGGACATTGTTGCAGAGTCTACGTCTTCGTCCCTACGGTTTTCCACGGACATTGACTCCACTTGCGGCTGCCGCCCGCTCCGTGATCGTTTTGCAGGTTTGGGGGAGGGAGGGGGAACACTGCTGTCCGCACTGTGTGCGCGGGACCGCTTGGCAGCTGTGGCGGGGCGAGGAGACTCGTTGCGAGATCTATACAGAATTTGCGTGGATGTAGCCGAGGTGTGTGTTACATGGAGGGAACCGTTGTTTCTGGTCTCCATACCCAGGATCTCGTTTACAACCCGATCGTCGGATGACAAGTTCTCCGCAAGGACCTTTTCCCACAGCTTCTTCAGTTCCTTTCCATCGTTCCAGACAGGGTTAGGGGTTCCGCCCTTGTAGTGAAGGTCCATGGCGGCCATCAACCAGTGCACAACACTCGGACTCGTTGGACTGTGGAGGTCCGAGGTATACCTGCGAGACATGGCGTTGATCCACTTTGTGTCCGCGCTACCACCACGCCCATCAGGACAAGGAGCACCGAAGAATTTGGTCATCCACCAGTTGAGTGGATGTAGCGATTTCACCGGGAGCCACCGAAGAGCGGCGTAGAGGACGACGTAGATAAGGGACTCGAGGTCGTCATTGAGACTCTGAACGTGTCCATCCCCGAGCAGCGCTTTGAAAGACATAAACGCGGGGGTCCCCTTTGAACCCATCAGCACTTCCAATTGGGCCAAAAGTATGAGACGTACCGTTAGCACGTGGTCACGGGCCATTAGCTTCCCCTGTTTACAGCTGAGTTCCCAGTCGACCAGGTATCCTTCCCTTTCAGCTTTTTCCTTCAGTCTGGCGAGGATGATGTTTCCCAAGCTCACATCGTGATGGAGAGTATCCGCCTTCTCGTGTGCGTCCATCAGAGCTGCAAAACGAATATCGTGGGCAGTGCGTCAACGGTAAGAGGGCTTTCTTACCGCTGAAACCATCGAAGGTCCCCTTGAGCAATTCTCGAGAACCCTTGAAGGTTGAGAGTGGATAACCTGCCGTATTCACGACGAGCCTGTAGGGGACTCGGGGGAGCACCTTCCGGAGGCGTGCGTCTCGCGGGTGCAAACTCTTCACCCAAGACCTGTCTACAAATGTATCCACACGCGTAGTCAGGCTGGCATCTATGGCGAAATTGTCAAAAGCCGAACTGAGTGATTGGTGATTCCTCAGACCTTCGCGAGTTACATCCCCGTGGGATAAAACAGTTGGGATGTGCTCCACTCCCTTATCCCCTAGGTCCTTCAGGATGTCACCCTCCAGCTCAACGTCCTCGACATTTGTGCGCCAGACGCTCTTCAAAAAGGTGACACCTTTCGTGTCACATCGGACAGCCCAATACCCTGCAGTGCAGCGTCCGACAACGGTCGGAGCCACCCACATCGGCCGAGAGACCCAGACGTCGCGATTCTCTATCGTTAAACGTGTGAGGGCCCCACGGTAGCAGTGGTCGTCGACTGCGCGGTCCAACTCCTCCTTGTCTGTATCGGGATCGAGATCGAGCTGCAGCTGTGCATGAGACCTAATTGCCGTCAAGAAAGAGTTGAGATCCTCCTCCGAATCAACTGCTACCGCTGTGGGATCGAAACCTTGTTGGAGTTCATTTGCCTTGACAAAACGCCACACGAAATCGATCAGGATATGAGGGTTCTTTTTGTAATTGAAAGCCTCGGTGACGAGGACTCCAGACCTGTCCCAGCACATGATACGGGCAGTCGTTCCGGAGATCGTCAGCGAGAACGCGCGTATTCGAAATTGGCGAGTCAGGACCACGTGGGCGTAGTGTGCATTCTGACCGAGTCCCGAAATCCGGGGCTCAAGCTTCTCATCTGCTCTCCACGTGTCAACGGTGAATTTGTAGTCTGGTGGGAGAGGTCCCTCAGGAGGGGGATCGATGAAAAAGTCTTGGCTAGCGTCCTTCTTTATTTCGATGAATAACTTCACCAAACCCACGTGCGGGAAGTAGGAGCACGGCCTGTCGTAACCCTCCTCCCGATCAAAGTTCGCGGTGAAGTGACCCTTGTTCTCGTCGCTGACAGCGAACAGACAGATGTCCGGCTTGACGGTCCCAAGCACGCGATGATCTTCGACCCGTCTAGAGGTGTCGGCGAAAACGAAACCATAATGATCTGCTATTTTGTTGAGATCGGTGCACTGAAGTCCGTCCGATTAGATAAACGACAGATCGACAGTTTCACACTCACAAGAGGCTCGTACATCTCTTCCCTGGCGGGCGAGTCTGGAACGGAAGCGAAGCTTTCGGACCGGATCTTGTTGTAGTCGATCCCACGCAATCCGGACTCTGTTTCAAGGTCGGGATTGGGAAAGAACTCCTCAAGGAACTCGTCCACGGGTATCGGCCCGACGACGTTCCATTCGATATCATGCGCGTACCGTAGCTGCTGGTCCTTGGAGCGCACAGATAAGCCGTCGACGCCATGTCGGTGCCGAGGTTGAATAGGAGTGGTATTAGGGTCGCTCATGGGAGTCACCGTTGGGGGGACTGCTTTGAAAAAGGCGTTTCTCCACCAAACTTGATTGTAATTGTTTACATTTGTTTACACCACAGACCACTGATGGTGGCCGCTATGGTCACACCTGGAGGCTGGAGGAAGCCAGTAGGATGCTGAGATAGATCCACGCTGCAAGTCTGTCTCCATTGTGGATCAGAAACTCCAGCTGAATCCCACCGCTGGTGAAAAATACCCCTGGCGATCATCCGATCTCCGAGTCTGCATGCGCCTCACCCTTTGATCCCCGCTCGCAAGAATCACTGTCAAATCTCAACTCCGGCCCGACGCGGGCGAGGAAACCGCCCTCCGAGTCCTCGTCTATTAGATTATAAACTTGATAACATTACCTTCGGTGACGACGCTCCCATCATCCCCCAATGGACCGGCCATGCTCCACATTCGATTGTCCAAGTCCAAGCCATCCTTTGAGCGAGCCTCGCCGCTCCTCTCCTCTCCCCCTTCCTAGTGATTCTCGGAAAACAATGGTTGAACCAATGTGCATCGACCGGCATGCGAGGGACTGCTATATAACGCAGCCAGAATCAGAAACAAAAGCTTGACGGCATTGTTGCATGGTACTTCGACCACGCGACGGAGGCTTTGCCGTCGACGCCGCAGGCCCCCAGGCCCCCAGCCCCCCGCTATCTCTGGGATATCGACATTACCGTCATATCCGTCGTCGTTGGTGTCACATCATTCGGCTTCATCTTCTATGTTTTCATCGTCACTGCTTCCAATACCAGTTAGTAGACGCACGTCAGAGTATCAACCTGAACTCACAAATGTCAGGGTCGTGTCTAAGTCTTCATCGTACTTCTTCATGAAATCCCGGTCGTACTCAGTTTCCTTGCGGTAGTCCTCAAGGGACCGGGCCCGGCGGTCCAGTTCAGTGGGCGGTAAGAGCTGTTTCTTGTTGCATGATGGTCTGCCATCTTATTAGTAGCACTCTGGTCTGGCACGAGAGCACGTGCCTAACCGCGTGTTGTCCGCAGCTTTGTCCCCTGCGCCCTTCCCCATCATGGTCCTACCTGAACTCGAGCGTCACAAATAGGAAATAGACTGGTTGCGGGAGATAGAAACCGTACCTAGATGGAGAACCCTGGATAATTCCATCTAATCCACCAGAATCCCGACGATTCCTGAGGGTCGGTCACTCAGCGAACCGAATGATGTGGGTGCGATGCAACGTACACCATTTTCTTCGCGTCTCTTCGACACGTCGGATTTTTCCCAGCCTCATTCCCCAACAGCAGGGCTCACGGGTTCTCCACAATCTTGTCCAGATCCGCCATGGTTGGTGTCAATCTGGTGGGCTGAGAGAGAGCAAGAGGGTATAGTGAGGGGGAAACGAAAGATAGGGAGCACTGAGCGTTAAGTACTGAGCGGCTGGCCACCACGACATAGCTGCATTTCCAAATACCCTCGCGTTCGCCGTCAGATACCGGGATGAACCAGTGAGTACACTGAATGTGGGAGCCAGATAGCCAGATCTATTGCGGACTCCACGACGGTTAGGACAGTCAGTCACACCAGCCTGAGGAAAACAACGTTAGCTGTCGTCAAACTCGAAGGCTCATTCGAAACTCGTCGACCTAGACGTCGAACATGATGTGTTCGACAGACTTGCCTGGTTCCACGTGTTTACTCATTCGGCTTCATGACACATGTTCAAGTTGGCACGTGGTGTAGTGGTGGTCGAAGGACATTAAACACGGGTAGAAATGAAGGTTTCCACACTCCCAACCTTACAAAAAGCTGGCGACGGAACAATTCGGAGAGCACGAGATTCCATTTTCGTCCTGATACAAACGTAATTAGACACGGGGTGTGAAAGGTGGGATGCGATTGAAAGCGGAAGAGGAGGCAAGACGGAGGGACGGACCCAGATGAGGAGAAGAGAAAAGGATGGGGGAACCACGCTGTCGCGATCAGGAAATGGACCGGCGGGGTGAACCCCGGGTGGTGGGGAGCGAAGTAACGGGTGGATGTGGGTGAAGCGCGAACCTGAGGGATCTGCACCATAAGGGCGGGTTAGGGCTGCACCAAGGAAAAGGAACACACACCCTGGGACCCCCTAAATCTTTCGCAGGAATCCCATCCCAATCGGTCGCGGGGAAGGTTGAATTGGATGTTCGGGAGTCGTCAGGTTGCATGCGATGTCACGGGCCCGGGGTTCGAGAAACTTGGATGCAAAAAGTTTCCGATCGCTCAAAGTGAGGCGGAGAAGGATGGTAGTAGTACCATCATGTGCTCTCGTCCACCACCACCGATCGAGGAGGAGCCCGGTGAGAAGGGAGGGGTGAATCTGATGGCGGGGGCACCGTAGGTGTAAGAAGGATGGAGAATCGATGTCGGAATGACCTAGGAGACTAGCCACGAACACGGAAGTGGGAGTGTACGGGGGAATGTCAAGTGGAGCGCTACGTGTATCCACCAGGCTCACCAGGCTAGCAAATCGAAAGGACATTCAATCCGGAAACCCCATGAGTCGGGATCTCCAACACTCCCCCTTCTAATATCTATCCACTTCCAACAATACCTACCGCCCCAAATTCCCCATATCTATCTTTCTCCTCCCGTAAATCGGCCCCGCACGGCTTCAATTCGTTCTGTCGAAGGTGCCCAACCCCTGTCCAACCCTCCACAGCGCAATCCGACTGTCGTACGAAATCCACCACGCCCAAGTTACTTCCCGTCAACGTACGACCTCCTTGGCGGGTAGGTAATAGGTAAGGTCATCGGGTCAACTACGATAAAACGCCAGCACGAGTGCGCGGTTTTCGATGGTGGATCAGTCGCAGTTTAGAGAGCTTCTTCAAATGGGACCATGGACTCTGCTGCCCGCGGTTGAATCGGATCTTAGTGAACACATTCCAATAGGGGGGGATAGGGGGTGGCGAGTGGAGGAATGGAAGACGGTGTGCGTTGCTGCGTGTTGACGTTACTGGGCCTGAGAGTTATGAACCTAAGGTTGGGTTCCAGCGCACCAGATTCAGAGCGGCGGTCAAAATTGTGTTCGTACTTGAGCCTTGTAGCTTGTAGCCCAACTGGCAATCAATTGGGTGGGCGGCCCTTTATTTAAGGCGGAGGAGATAGGGGAGATGAGAGTATATGACCGTTCGACATGCCAGCGAGTGTAATGGAATGCAATGACGATAACGGGAGTCAATGTACAAATAAAGTGGTAGCTCGTAGGGGGAACGCCGAGCCTCCCAGCGCAGAGTTATAGGCACGGGAGGGGCAGGGCACACATGAAGGTCGGGTGAGATTCTATACGCGTCGGTGGGTGTCAGCAAATTGAAAAGGATTAACCAAGGAGGCGTACGAGAAACCACCTTCACATGTTCCTCCTCCAACAACCTCCTGAATTCCTTGTATCGTTCCTTCGTCGACTCAGTAGTATCATAACCCTCCTCTAAACCGCGATCCAACCATTTCATGAGATCCTTCCGGTGATGTGCCATCCCAATTCCGCCAAAGTCCTCCTGAATTGAGATCTGCACCTCGGCAAGACTTTCAAGCCAATCGTCAATATGAGGCAGCCCTGACCAAAAAAGAAGTAAATATGATTTGAGAACCTCAAGGTCTCCAAGTGCCCGAACCCGCCGAATATATTGAACATCTCCCTTCGACACGATGAACGGTTTGATGTCGCCCCACCAGAAATGACTCACGATCACGGCAACACGTGATAACGCGTTGAGCATCTCCCGCTGGTTGCGTCGCTCCAGAATGAGCGCATATGGGAGAAGTACACTGATGGCCTCACTGTGGTGCCAGATCATTTCGGAATCATCAGATTTGACCTCACTTTCAAGTTTCTGAGTTATGAAACGAGAAACTTCATCCAGCTGAGCACTAGCACTCGGTCAGCAAGATAGATCATATCTGTCAGATACAGACGCACCTCTCGCCTAAAGCCTCAATAGCCAAAGGATCGCACTCCAGGTCCAACGCAACGATCGACAGGCAATCAATAACAACCGAGGAGGGGGACGGAGGGGACCGGGACAGAGAATGAAGTACGAAATGGAGGATCCAATCATCGGGTGCCACTCGTCCCGGTTTTCCGAACCGGGTAACATTGGCAAGAGCGTGTGCGACCGTGATGTATTCATTGCTGGGTGGTTTGTAGCTCTCCCATTCAATTCCCCAGACCCACTGTACCCGGCCGGGGACATAGTAGAGTGATGCCCAGTCGATTATGTACAAAACGCGGGAAAATGGGAATTTGTGGATGTTAGTCGAGAATGGGAAAGCCTCGTCATATTTTCTGTAGGTATCCTTGATGATTGTTGATGTCGGGTCTATGGCCAAGAGGTGGGAAAGTGTCTGGAGATAACACATGGAAGCTGCCGTGGCAAGCCGCTCCATTCCTTGAGCGATCGTCGCTTCACCATCGACAACTTTGATGCAGCCGAACAGAATATTGGAACAATCTACAACAAGAATGGGGTCAAAGACATGCAGTTTTCTTGTACCAAGATAGCTCAGGGTTGACAGGAGGACAGGTTCGTCCAGTGATGTCCGGAGTGTCCACGAGATACAGTGCAGGTCCAATAATGCCTTTTGCTGCTCTGATCTCTGCTCCGGCTGGCGAAAAAGAATATACAGCAACCAAACTATAGGCTTGCAGGTATCCGTGATCAACCAAACGGGCATGAGGAGGAGGAGGAGGAGGAGGAGGGGGAGGAGGAGGGGCCGATATCCATTGAAGAAGTAGTGCCATTGGTGTTTTAGTGTATGATGTGCCTGGCGAAGGAGGAAGTAGCAGATGGATGCCTTGATGGAAGTGGAGAGAACCGGATGAAGCGCGTCAGGAATATGGTGAATGGTATATCGAATGTGGTAAATGGTATCTTGAATACGGCGGAGGATGTTGAGGGGATTGCGGAGGATGCCCGGAATATGATGGTTGAAGTATAGAATATGAACGAGGGTGGGTGGAATACAATCGAAGGCATCCAGGATCAAATGGAGGGCACCTGGGACTTGGCAGAGGACTTGGCGGAGAATCTGCGCGCCAGGGGTTTGATACGGGCAGCTCACATAAGCTGCCCCCGCAAATACAATGAAAAACAAGAAGAGAACGCCAGAGGCGGTGAAACCGAGAACCACCAACGCGATGGTCATGTTGATCTCCCACAGGTACCGGGACAGCGCGATACCGAGCAACATGAGTGCAGCTTGTAGCATCAGTGGTAGCGACTCCATTACTTGGTCGAAGTACCAGCTGACAATGCCGTCTAGCTTCCGCTGCCGATTCTGGTCGCGCTCGATGGCGGAACCGCGCATGTCAACCGAAGCGTATCGGTTCAACCACTGCTTTCCGAGCATGGCAAGGAAAGCAGAGAAGAGCGAGGTGGCAAGACTTGCAAGGAGGATTGCTTGGACCTGGACGATCATGTGTGGGGGGCCAGCCCACCGTGGGATGCTCGGAATGTCGTTGCCGAAGGTGGTGTTGTCCACCTTGTAGATGAGAACACGGAGGAGAGCGGCGGTCTCTTCATTCGGATCGGGTTGGAGTTGGGAGTTGACGTCGATGATGAAGGCTGAAGTCACGGCGGAGAACAGACCAGCCTTCCGCCCAGGTTAGCACGTGTGCATTCGAGTAACACACAAGACTCACAAATATCAGGGTGGTGTTCAGGTCCTCATCGTACTTCTTTATGAACTCTTTGTCATACTCCTCTGCTTCTTTGCGATATATTTTGTAGAAGTCTGCCCGAGGATCCTTCACGGCTGGCACTGAGACTTCCCCCTGGCTGCACGGAATTTCAACAAGGGTGTGGCGAGTCATGAGGTGAAGCTTACCCATCCGTCGGCTTTTCGATTTGTTCCCCATCCCCGTCCTTTGCTTGATTTCGCCTGCGATAAGAGATCAGAGGGATCAAACGTTTGATTTGTGGGCCCTTAATCATACCTCAGCGGAGACCCCTTTCTAGTGGAGTCGCCCACCCCGTTCGAATTCTTGCGTTTCCTGAACCCGATCTCAATACCAAGCGAGTTAGACAGCGCACGCTTAAACGCACCGTCCTCTCCCGTTTTTTCTCGCATGTGTAGATGAACCTTCGCCAGCCGGTTCCCCCGTTCCGTCTTCCCGGCTACGGGACCAGCCACGAGTCAGCAGAGCTACCCAGTGAAGAGGATCAGAGAACTCACTGCTTCACCGCAACTTCTTCTAGATTTGCCATGATATCGATTTGGCCGCCAACTAAGAAGAAGGGAGACGAGGTGGGGGAAGTAGTCAAAGGGGCACTGAGCGCTAACGACCACGATGCATTCGCGTTTCCAGATGCTCCTCATGCCAGGTGTCATTTGACCAGGTTCACCAGCTGATCTACCAGCTTGAAGTTCAACTGCTCGCGGCCACGTCACTCGTCGGCGCCAGGACTCGGGCTACGGGTTCCTTCATTCACCTCACCTGGCAATGCGAAATTGCCAACTACAATCCATTCTCTTGCCGTAAGGTTCACGGTCAAACGAAGTCATGCCAGATTACCCACCCGGCCACTCACTTCGTTTTTGTCCCCCACCCCCGCATGATCGATCCCCTCGCCGGTGTATGCGCAGACAAACGCTCAGACGTCGATTCGCGTACTTGATCGTCTCGGGGGTGATACTTAGCTCACTCGACATCGTCCCCGAGGCGGTCGTCGTGCAGGTTGATCTACTAAGTGGTGGACGTGGCACTCCCTATACCGAGCAGCACAGCAGCTGCAAATCTATCTCAACTTACCTCCTTCCATTCGCACGGCCACCCCGGTGAGGGTGCTTCCCCACGACCCGCACTGCCATTCACGGCCGTACCGTGCCCACACGGAGCGGCCTGTCTGACCGTGGGGGCCGCTTGACCCACAATACCACTTCCCTATTCTCCATTGTTGGTGTCACATGTGGACCGCACGGTTGAATTCGCGTATATAACGCGGGGTCCACCCGCTGTTATCCACCAACAACTGCCTTCCCCACAAACACGTAAGCAAAACACCTTGACGTCGAACCTCGTGCCTCACCAGCGACGCAGTCGAGACACAGGACCGCTTCATACATGGAGGAAGTACGCGTGGAAGGAGAACTCCTGGACGGGATCCAGAGGCTCAGGAAAGAGTTGAACGTAGTCATGAAAGATCTCGACAGCCTACAGGGTTTCCGCGAACGGCTCCAAGACACTCAGGTGGAATTAATGGCAATCTACGAGAAGCTTGCGGTGGTCCTAGTCAAGCAAGAGCAATGCGGTTGCAAGTGTTGTAACGAAGGGGTACACGCGCACGCTGATTTGCAGGTAAGCCACTGCTCCGCGTCGGATGCTGCCCCATCGACTGATCCGTGCGAAGGAAGTGTTTGATTCGCTTCAGAGGAAATTGGTAGCCAGTGCGTCCGAGGAAATCTTCAGTCCCCCATTGGACACCGCATCCCTCGGGGATGCCTCCGGAGGGTTCGGTGTGAATGGCTCCCAGCGTGGCTAAGGTCCGTGTAGTGGATAGTCGTGCAATAGAAACGAGACGGGTTGGTACGATCAAGTAAACACATTATTCGAGAGAATTCGTTCCGTGTGCGAACAAACTTTAATCTAAAAGCAACCTAGCGATTTCTTACGGTGTACTCGACGCGCCCACATTGGGGTTCGTCTTGGTCAACTGCGGCCCCATGAAGCGGACCGCGGGGACGAGCGCGTACTTCCTTCCGAAGAGAGGGCACTGGTACCTCCAAAGGACATGGTTGGAAAGCCTACGTCTTCGTTCCTACGGCTTCCCACGGACATTTACCCCGCTTGCGGCTGCCGCCCGCTCCGTGATCGTTTTGCAGGTTTGTGGGAGGGAGGGGGAACACTGCTGTCCGCACTGTGTGCGCGGGGCCGCTTGGCAGGTGCGGGGGGGCGAGGAGACTCGTTGCGAGATCTATACAGAATTTGCGTGGATGTAGCCGGGGTGTGTGTTGCATGGAGGGAACCATTATTTCTGGTCTTCATACCCGGTATCGGGTTTACAACTCGATCGTCGGATGGCAAATCCGCTGCAAGGACCTCTTCCCAAAGCTTCTTCAATTCGTTTCCGTCGTTCCAGACAGGGTTAGGGTTTTCGCCCTTGTAGTGAAGGTCCATGGCGGCCATCAACCAGTGCACAATGCTCGGACTCGTTGTACTGTGGAGGTCCGAGGTATACCTGCGAGACAGGGCATTGATCCACTTTGGGTCCGCGCCACCACCACGCCCATCAGGACAAGGAGCACTGAAGAATTCGGTTATCCACCAGTTGAGTGGATGTAGCGATTTCACCGGGAGCCACCGAAGAGCGGCGTAGAGGACGACGTAGATAAGGGACTCGAGGTCGTCATTGAGACTGTGAACGTGTCCATCCCCGAGCAGCGCTTTGAAAGACATAAACGCGGGGGTCCCCTTTGAACCCATCAGCACTTCCAATTGGGCCAAAAGTATGAGACGTACCGTTAGCACGTGGTCACGGGCCATTA
>Ga0307516_10008572_pt1 | contig 11544 bp, 20 predicted proteins | sample 19_EM_MG_FD_203310 | JGI IMG/M metagenome (GOLD analysis project Ga0307516, IMG submission 203310) | Populus trichocarpa ectomycorrhiza microbial communities from riparian zone in the Pacific Northwest, United States - 19_EM | ecosystem: Host-associated > Plants > Roots > Unclassified | place...
ATAGTCTTCTTGTGCGATAGATGGCTACGATGAGGCTCCGTCGTGCTCATCCTTCGCATCAGGATCGTTTGATATTGACGTTATCTTCCATGTTCACTGTACCAAACCTGTTTGGTGCGTGACATCGGTCCAGAGTTGTGACTTGGTTTACGCTTCCCGATTTGGTAAGTTGCGTCACGTGGTTTCTAACAACATAAAGTTGTGCGCCACTTCCATAGCCTTGGAGGCTTGCGGTACGGACACGCTATTTCTGCCAATTGTCACCATGAACGGTGCACCAATTCTAATAGGCTATCTAACACAGCGAAGTTACGCAATCCCCTCCTCCCCAATATTATCTGCAAGTTCCAGAAAACATTTTGTATCCCTCCATGTGTGAGCAAACAACTGTGCGATCTGATCCTGGAGTTCAGCCTGACGCTGAGCATATGCACGGTGCCCTTTGGAAAGTGTTTTGTCGGTGGTTGCTATTGCATCAGATCAGTCCATCCACCATTTGGCATGCCATTCTAGAAACCGAAGCATTCTCTGCATCTCCTCGAATAGCAGTGCAACCTCTTCTTCCCAACGATGTGCCCGCGCCTGTGCCCTGCACCACTCAACGCGAATAGCTAATACAAAGTAAGATTAGCATTATGATTAAGATATCCGAAGTCACGTACCTTCCTGGAAACCATCATCTGATTCGTTATCTGTGGCTTGCTCACTGTACCCACATACCCGCCAAATCCAAGATACATGGCGCCTTCCCTCGCCTGGACAAAGGTCGTACCCGATTGACAGAGTGCAAATGTCATCGTTGGCAAGCGGACGAAGTTGGCCTTTCCAACCAACTTGTCCCAGTAACGGGCCAAGAGCGGATAGCGCATGATATGCTACTCAATACCTAGTAGCAGCGGCGTTTATTTTTGTATCGAGAGCTTTGAGGCAATTTTGAGCCCGCGTGTTGGCTCCTTGACCATGTAAGAACCGGTCTTTAAATTTAAGCATATAAGCACGCGAGCGAAGTCCTTGATGTAGGTCATTTAACGCGTCATGTGCTTGGCCTTCTCTGAGTCGAAATTCGATGATGTTCAACGGGCATGGACACAGAGCTCTGCTGTTAATTTGTGACGGAAGAAATAAAGGGATATCCTCCGCAGGGGGAGGTCAGCTCATCGACTCAGACCACTCACTCCGCAGAGTACTTATGCTGGGCATAAAGAGGACCTGGACTTGTTGCCAAGCCTCTATGCACCGTATAAGCAGGTTGCTACGCTGCTGAACACGTGCTTGTTGTGTATCCGTAGCGCATGATCCCAGTTTGGTAGCATCGCGTAACCATCGTCTATAGTTTCAGGGTGAGAGCAGTAATATACAGTAAGTTGCACTTACTGTTGTTCCTCCAGGTCAATACCTGTGCTGATGAGGATACTTGGGGTGATATCTGGATGTAGTGGAAGTTCCTTACTGTTGTCCAAAGATATTGTTGCTTCATCTTTTGCCAGTTGTAAGCGCACACGGGCTTGCATGATTCCTGTCAAGGTACAGCAGAAATGATGAAGGGAAACGCAATTTTGACAAACTTGTACACACCATCATTCTTTACTTCAAAGGGATTAGGTTTGGATGGGTCGCTTTCCCATTCTTCAACTTGCTGTTTCCATAATGTAAGTTGCTCGGGAAATTTGAGTGCGAGCGAGCGTGTCAGTTCTTCAAAGTCGGCTCGGTGTTCATTACGCTCGGGAATAGCTTCTTTTACCTTTTGAAAGATTGAAGCACCTATACGAGGGGTAAGTTCTTCGTGGATCGGGGGAAAGGAGGAACAAACCCAGCCCAACGAGTTTCTTCCAATTCCAATCACCCATATAGTCGTCTAACGTGTCTCGACGGTGGCCAGGGCCCATATCCTTGGTGCTCGAAGCAGCTGCGTTAAGATTCACCCACCCACGTTCAGGTTCCTCACCATCTGTCCGGCCCACACCTTTCGTCCAATTGAAAGAGAATGTCCACTGACACGATGTGATATGGGCAGGGAGGTGAAACTTAGGTACTAAAAATGAGACACTGCGGTTACGCAAGTCTAACTGGAGTGAAGGTGGCATGTTGTCCATCCGTTGGTGTAATCTCTTGTGCCACTGACAAGCGATATCATACAAAACCTTAAGCACATTCACATCTGAGTGATGCATCGCTGATGCAAATGCATAGTCCATGTTTACATATCTGTTCATTTGTCCCAGTGAAAAATACCATGCCAGAAGTATATGAAATCGCATACCTTTCTCCATATTGCAGATCAGCTACACCATTAGGGAGCCTCATACCATGCCTTGCACAAACCACCATACCAACGCCGGTTGCATCGCAACCCTTCTTCATTTTCACATTGGCCATGTTCACCGCATTATGATTCGAACACGTGCTTTTCTGAACCATAGTTAGATTCTGGAAAACTGACTATTGAAGCATACCTCTTGAGTATCGCTCTTGTGATCACCCAAATATTTCTTAAAAGCGGTGTCCTCCACAAAGTATGCCCATCCTTGACTAAGGCTTGGATCACTCGTGTTGTTCGAGACTGCACGGCGCCGGAGGCGAAAGTTGGCATCCAAAGCGACGAACAGCGCATCGATATCCCTGCAAGATGTGTCAACCAAAATTTTGATAAAAACTAACAAGGCGGCTTACCTCAGGGATGATGAAACCAATGTGTTTTTCCCTGGTTGCGGGCATGCCGGACATAGAACGGCGCATTCACCTTCCTTGGTATTCAAAATCCCGCCAGGGTCGTGTCCTCTTCCCGAGCGTTTGAGCATCTTGAGATGACGCCACTGCCGCGCTAGTCGCAAAAACTGGTCATAACGTGCCTGACCGGGATAAGTATGCAAATCAGAACATAGCATGAAGGAACATACTTTGGGCGGGTTTAAACCGGTGTTGTCTGTGCGCCGTGCCAGGGCGTTGTAAAAATTGTAACATGAGAGCTTGGACTCTAATGACAGGAGATGGAAGTCTTCTAGGACATGAAATGTCACGGCAGTACATGGTCTGTCGGAAGTCACAGGAAGCCAGCGCACACGCAGTAGCTGTCGGTAGTATGTTTCTGCGGTCTCACACCCGCAGAAAGTAAGACTGACAATATGAATACCATTATTATGCACAACAACGAACCCATCTTTTGAGATGGACTGTGGCATAGAACATCTCTCGCCGATGGGGTGACCCAACTGTACATTCAAGCCCAACTCTTTCAATGTTATGCTTTGGAAATACTTGCCATTCCATTTCTATCACCAGTATAAGTATGCTGCTCCCATGACGTTATTATTACCTTACCTTCAAACGATGCAATGGGTTACCTGCATGGCAGGACACCATGCATTCTTGACAGTACATGTCGATCCCCAAACAGTCATTACACCGGAAGCGAGCCGCCCGTATCTTGCAGGTGGGGCAAATGTCAGAGACGCCGCACCTACCCTCCAATCTGAGCATTTCTGATAAGTAATCTTCACGGTCTAACTTCAACCATGTGAGGAGGGGGGCATCCTAATCAATATCTGCATCAGTTCAAATTGTGTGATCAACCAGACTAAACTCACTGATTCCCTTAGTGGTCTGGGTTCTATGTCCAAAATACCGAGGTCCACCTCAGGCGGTAGTTTATCCTTGCAGTCAGGGATGGCCAAGTAGGGCAAGTGCATGGAATGATCCGTGAGGCTCCGCTGCACAGTAGTAGCCTTGTGAGGGGTAGTGAAGGCTTCGGTCGTCAATCACAGGTCTCCGTTCGGGACCAAATGGATCTTGGTGTGGCGACGAGATTCCACATCTTCGGCTTTCCGCTTGTGAACGATAAGACCAGCCATTTTTCGGAAGCAAAGGGAGCCAGCAGGTTGACATGGTGATGGCCCACCGCCATGGTGTGAGTCCTGTTGTATGAATATGAAAAATCACAAGGATGGACAGAGGAGAAGGGGTTGAATTATGCCTACCATACTGAACCTCTGCAGGAAAATGTCAGATGGTGTGACGGGCTCCAGCAGACTGGGATTCCAGTGATCAAGGCCGGAGGGCGTGTGCAGGCTCGTCCAGCAGGCTGATCTCAGTAATCTCCTAGCAAACCCGAATCACCGTCAGTCAATTGCCATACGTGTGTATCCATGAGTAATTGGGGACTGCGCTGGGAGATCTCCGAGGATATAGGTTTGGGATAGACAGGGCTTATTGTCTGAAGGACTTGGGTCGTCCATTGCACTGGGCGATCTCCGAGGATCTAGGCCCGATGACGATCACTTGACGAAGACGAGAAGCAACAGTGGCAACTCACTGTGATTCCTTTTAGGTGCCAAATCCGATGGACATATTGGGGATGGAAAGGGCTTTTTGTCTGAAAAACTTGGGTTGTCCAATCCTTCACACGAACTTTTTGGAGACGTTAAACGTTTAGGTCACGATATAGGCTGTTCAATGACGCTAACCGGTTGAAGGATCCGTTACAGCAGAGTTTGAGCCCTCCAGGAGACTCCTTGAGGAACTCGTAATTGTATGATGGCGTGAACTTCTGCGCAAGGCTTTTGAACGAATCTCCTGGAGACGTTGGCCATTTGATCTACATTGAAATTTGAAACGTTAAAGGAAACTCACCGATAAAAAGCCCCACACCAGCACCGACCAGGGGGGCATCCTCAATGCCATTCACGGCCACATGTGCCAATGCTTCACCGAGGGTAACAAGGCGAGACCATTTTGGACATGGAACAAGCCTCATGATTTGTTGGCATTGACCTGTATGATATCAATGACTCAAATAATGTCACATACTAAGAAACGATGGAAGAGCAATGGCAAGGGATGGAAGCTGCGAGAGCTGGCAAAGAGATAACATGTATCGGGAAAACAAGGAAACCTGCTTACCAAGCGTCCCTCAGTTTCCAAATTCAGACTCATCAAGTAAGACAAGTCTCCATCTAGGTTTTGTCTCACTTGACATCTAACTACAAAAAACATTGCGCACAGTCACTTGACATGTACAGCAGAGGAAGTAGTATTTACTGTCAAATACACTAGTTTTCATTTGGCTGTCATCCTCTTAGAGCGCTTCACAGGCGCGGATTGGGAAGTACTACAACCAACTCCGTCCGCTTCAATCCCCCTCTTATGCATCTGAGTGGGCTGTAAATACACCGTAAATCAGGATATCCCATGCATTGATGTGTTATACTCACCAGGTCAAGCTCTACCTCCTTTATTAAATGCATGCGTGTAAGTCAAATCATTCTGCACAATGACATGTGAGACTTACCAGCTCCTCCCTCTTAATTATAGTGAAGCCACTGCCTTTTCTCGCTTTTCCTTCTCTGCTACCCTCGAGATCGGTTTGTGGCACCCCAGATGACACTGAATGCCCAGCACATGGTGGAGGACATCCTTCAGAGTCACCAACAAGGATCTGAAATTCCTTGAATGCGGTGACTCCATCATCATGTGTGAATTTCATCGCATTTACTACAGTGACTGGATTATCATAATGACACCCAATAGCCAGACCACTTAGAACAGTGTCATGTGGAAGAAGGAGCTTGATGCACTTGAAGTTCGTTGGCTCGGGCATGGTAGATGGTGTCACAGTAGGTAGATGTCAATAACGGCCACGAGACGATAGAGTTTATCACTCACTCTCCTCGGCAACAGCCTTAAATACGATATTGTTGACTGCATACAAAGCTGAATCTTGATTGGGAGCTCCCACCGAGGCAGTACACGTCTTCTTAGGTATCCGAAAACGATCCTCCATTGGACCTCCAGGTAGCTCTGGCTTGGTCAGTGAGTCAAACTTCCTTTCCTTTCCTACAGACGAAGGATCGCATTCTGACATGCAATCGATCTGGACGGTAGATTGATCTCCGCAAAGACCACGCAAGTACAATGTCTGGAAGAGGCGGTGGTGGGAGGCGTTGTTGAAAGATCTAATTGTATGTCTTTGAGATTTAGCTACATGTACAGAGCACAGGGGAGAGGATACGTTAATGCGCTCCAGGCCTCTGGCTTTCAGGCTCAAGTCGTAAGAGTAACACACTGCCTGAGATGACCTCCCTTATGTGTTCGACAACGACCATGGCAGCGCTCCAACCTTGAACAAAAAAACGATCATTCTCCAAAAGTAACATTGTGATCCATGCTTGCATGGCTGAAATCAGTATTCGCTGCTCGTATTAGGGTGGGAGTTGAACTTACTGGGGTCCTCAATGGCAGCTGGGAATAAACTGACGATGCTGCTTGACAATATAATACCAGGAACCTCTGTTGTGAACACCTCTGTTGCGACTATAATTGGGTGCCCGTCTTGTTGGTGATGTACTATGATGTGTGATTGACTCAATAATGAACAACTGGGAATGTAATTCAACTCACTGAAGATGAAGGCGCTTGTGGACATGTTTGCCAGTCAAGTCTGGGGAACAAGATGGTTTCGAGCCATTGGGAAGCCAGCACAGCATTTGACCTCACTGGGTCGTAGTCTCCTCCCACCTAAATTCCACTAGAAATGGTTCTAACTTCTTGCTTAGGTCTGAAAGATGTCATCGATGCAGAGTTGTGACCCAGTCGCGACTCAAAGAAGCAATGCCGATCTCTGATCTCACATTGACCATCCACTGCCTATCAGATCCTCAGGTCTTCAATATCCGCATTAATCCAGGTATCGCAACCTGCAGCATTATTGTTACAATGCCTTCACATATTGCAGTGCCGAGCCTGTGTCCAGCACGACGGTGTAACTTACTCTCAACAGCAGCACGGTAAATCTCTAATCAATTTCGTAGTTGCCGTTGGTTGAGTAGAATCTGAGGCACATACCATGGGACAGCCAAAGTTGTACAAAACACAAGAAGAGAGAGCGCTGGCTGCTCGGACATACCGAATGAAATATTATCAAAGGTATGAGGTTTATTCTTTCACTCCAGCATTTGAACTAAGGTATGCAATTGCAGCCACCGAGATCAAATTCGACTCAAGTTGAAGGCAAAGAGCGATAGGGCGAAGAATGCTACCAATTCCGACAAATCTTCGTAATGGATAGTCCGTTGGCTAGTTGTTCCCTCCTGACTCAATTTTATAGGTCTAATGTAATCACTTCATGTGCTACTGCAATCCGTTCAACCACAGAAATTACTCTGCAACCGTATGTGCCTACATCATTATCATTTTCAATGGCCTGAAACATTGCAGCAACCTTGATGAGCAACAAGGGCCGATGAGCGACGCCAATGGTCCCCGCCCCGGCGATGCTTCATTAGACATTGAGGAACCAGATTCCGTCGAACAGATCGACAAATCACTCAAACAAATAACAGGGAAGTCGTGTGGTTTGCTTGTGGATACCTTATGTCAAGAGTACATTCAGAGTGGGGACTATTCTCATATTTGGAGCATTTTGCGCAAAGTAGAGGGGCTGGAGATGTGGGTGCGCACACTGTATTGGCAGTACTGGGATGGCTCCTCAGACAATCCCACCAAGAATATATTCGAGCGTGTACGATCAATGGTACGCATACTCGAGGACTTACTGATGCATGCGATGGACGGCACAGATGTGGCGCAAATGTACACAAGAGGTGCTTTCCTTTTCCAAAATCCCCCCCTGGATACTATACACTGATATGGGGCATTCTACGCTACCAAGAAAGTTGTTTTACCGTGAATCCATTGCTTTTGTAGACTGTAATAATTGTGAATCGTACAAGGGCTTCCTATGAGAACATCAACGTGTCTCGCTCTTTCCGCCGACCGAGATCCATCGTTGACGCGTTGATGCGCTATACAATGCGTCAATACATCAACACGTTGCTCTTTCAGTGACCAAGATCCATCGACCAAGATCCATCGTCGATGCGTTGACATGCTATACAACGCGTCAACACATCAATGCGTCCAGGGATATATCAATTCCACCTTTCGGAGTTCGTGTCTCACCTCTCCCCCCTTTGCATCGTAACTCTACTTGTGCACTCCAGTATCTTATTTCTCCCCCTTTTGTGATTAGAGACCGACCCCCGACCCAGTGCGTTCAGTTGTATTGCATACTATTACGTTCCAGGCATAATGCACCTCAACCTCCAGGTATGCCCAGAAAGGAGTGGACAACCCCCAAGCAGAAGCAATTTCTGCAGGCCGAGTTACCGCGGTACAACAACATGGTCACTAAAGAATACAACCGTCACTTTCCGACGTTCTTCCAAGACTGGTGCAAGCGTTGGCCCGAGAGGGCTACCGCGTTCCCGGAACTCGCGGTCAACACGCTGTTGACCAGCAAGCAAGAAGAGACCCTCGCAGAAGCTCTGTCCAAACGTCGAGACATAAGCAACGCCACACAGATCAGATTGAGCTACTGACCGTTGATTGCTTGTGCAGCAAATACAACAGTGGCTGCGCTGGCACTCGAAAGGCAGAATGAATAGGTCTGCTAACAGGAAGACCTTGAATGTCTTCGACGACCTAATAAAAGGTAAGAGCTGCGCGAAACAGCCGGTGGAGATATACTCCAAGATGTATTACGCCTCACGGGTCAAGCCTGACGAATCTCTCGACTTACCGGCACATAATATATGCAGCCTTCGTGGAAAATTTGAGAAAAAATTCAAGGATGAGCCCCAAGAGATCCGAGATGAAGTCATGCGCATCCATAGCGAGCAAGCCAGTAGTAAGAACGACACGCCAGTTTTGGAGGACGAAGATCAAGCCCACCTTGAGCTTGACGCAGCAATGCGCCAAAGGTAAGTGCATATCTCGGACCACTGGCAGTGGCTGTGTTCATCATCCCTTAGCAACATACAACAATGTGGTCCAGCACTGAAGGACATCCTTGTTCACCTATCCCGCAAGACCGGTTGGTCCTTCTCGATCCTGATGGGTGGGCCCGATCTGACCGATCACCAAGAGAGGTGTGCTGTTACAAGGCGAGTACACTACTAATCCTAAATGCGATTATCTCACCAGCACTAGCCTCCACTTCGGGAAGAACAAGCTTGGACTTAACTTCACAGAGAGCTATGCTGCATTTGACTCTGCCATTGTGCAAGCGTATATGGAGTTCCTGGATTCCAAGTACCGTAAGTGAACCTCTACGGTGAAAACAAAACCTATTACAGACTGTGACCTAGATGGGGAGAGTGCGCCCATGTCGCACAAAGACGATGACATCCACGCTAATACATGGGCTTCTGTCGATGACGAGGCTGGAGTCGAAGATGTCGATGGCATGCAAAACCCGGATGACAGCGATGGCGACGATGGTGATGGCCATGGGGATGCGAATGAGCAAGATGGCGTTGAAGACGATGGCCACGGAGGTGGGAATGGGCAAGACAACGTCGAGGACGGTGAGGATAAGGATTGCGGGATGGCTGGGGAGGCAGTCAGGTTGAGTGCTCACCTTTTATACCCTTTCATGTTCTCAGTCTCTGTTTGGACAGCGTTACTGACATTGCAATGTCTGTTGCAACATATCCAAGCGTTGCAAGCACTCTGACACGCCCAAGCGTTGCAGTCCCGGTGTTTCAGGCTGTTGCAACGCCTTCACATGGTGCAATGCTAATCGCCCCAGCGCCCTCTGCAACACCCACCGCTCCTGAATTGCAACTGTTCGTGTCAGATTCAAGTTGTAATGAAAACAGTACACTAATGCCTAGCACTAGTGTACAGCCTCTCAACTTCGGGTCTTTTGGACCAGAAATGGACCTTATGCTCCAAACAGAGACTATGGCGACATTTCCAGGACAGTGGGGAGTCTCGACAACTCCCCAATGGAACTTCAGTGGTCTAGGATCAGACCCATTTCTTTCTGGCAACATGTCGAGTGCTAATACTGCCACCAATTTTTCTAGTCTAGTTCCACCACCAGACTACCCGGCAATGTTGGCTCACACAGGACCTGGGCTACCCATATTTTCGCCTGTTGTATCTCCGTCAAAGAGCAGTCTCCCTTTGTTACCCCTTCTGCCTTTGATTGATGACGAATCTTCAAATGACGACTTTACCCGGCACCTTCAGTTATTCGCATACACCGGGCCAGGCAGTACGCCTAACCGTCCTCAGCAGCCGATCACGCAAAACTCCGAGGCCCCCAAAGGTCCTCTGCTAGGCAAACACAAACCAGTACCATCTTTGCGTGCCCAGAGGGACAATAAGATAGGTAGTCTGAGTAAGGAAAATAACGAGCCTGTGCCTGCATGGGGCAAAAAGGGGAAGGGGAAGGGGAAGCGCCCTGTGCCTGATGTGGATGAGTCTCGCCCCGGAAAAAAGACGAAGTAAGTTGGGCATTGGTGTCAAGTACCTAATACTGATAGTTTCTACAGGAATAGCAGTACCACAATCTGAGCAAACTGTTTTCTCTCCTGCATTTAAATATTTCCTTGTAATGCATGATCTGCGCTATCAGATAATATATGTAATGCAACGCGTGACAAGAATGGTAACAGGACGAGCATTGCAATGCGACGAACATTGCAGCAGAGCGGACATCGCAATGGAACAGACATTAATTGCAACGGGATGGACATTGCAACAGGATGGGCATTGCAGCAGGACAGACATTGCAATGGGACGAACATTGCAACGCGTATTGCAACAGGACAGACATTGCAACGCATGCTGCAACATTACATCGTTGTGTTACAACAAACGTTGCAATGGGCGTTGCAACGCTAGGTCACCGTGAACAGTGCACCAAGTCGTTACGGTAGTTGCCGTATTTCATTGCAACAAAGTTACACGAAGGGTTGGGGTATGGGGATTTTAACTGCATTGACTATGACTCAGTCGTGTCGTTGTCACTTCGAGCAAGAAACCCCTTAAGATTTGGTGCTAGATCAGACCTTGATAAATCTTATTGTTCGTCACTGTCGGGATCGTGGCATTGTAATCAGAAGAAAGTATTCCTCAAATCAATTCAACAGGCCTACCCCAATGATACCGTTGCCGCCTGGGAAGTCTGCATATGAGAAGCCCATGGACTGGTTAGTGCAAACGGTGATCTAGTCGAGGTCTGCAACTAAAAAACTCTCTGGCACGCATGATTTAGTGTTATCGATGCCGAGAGATCCCTGACTGATGGTGGCAGCGACGAGCTTAGGAATCATTGTGCTACGATTAGAGGGCATGAGCTTGAAAGGGAAAACCGCCCTCCTTCCATTCGACGATGGCCCTTATGTCTAGAAAACAATTGTCGGTCCAAATGTCGAATATCCTGTCTAACAAGAGCCCAAAAAATTAGGACCGAAAAAAACTGCAGAAGAGTTGTACAGACCAAGCTACTATATGTCCGTGTTTTGATAGCGTGTTGGATACAACCTTGAAGCTTGAAGCTATGATCTGGGCTGGGGGTTGTAAGAAACCGCATCTGAAGGCCGTGGGAACCGTCAAAACTGCTCTTAAGGGCAAACTTCTTGCACGGACTAAGGCCGACTTCCTTGACACCTGGTGAGTGCTGTGCATGCAGAACCCACCTTACAGAAGATCATCATCAGATATATGATGGAATATACGCTGTATTTAGACCATTCCTTG
>Ga0307516_10008573_pt1 | contig 11542 bp, 10 predicted proteins | sample 19_EM_MG_FD_203310 | JGI IMG/M metagenome (GOLD analysis project Ga0307516, IMG submission 203310) | Populus trichocarpa ectomycorrhiza microbial communities from riparian zone in the Pacific Northwest, United States - 19_EM | ecosystem: Host-associated > Plants > Roots > Unclassified | place...
GCCGGATCCGGGGTCCGCAGGGTGATACGCAGCCCACCGTCCGCAAGCTCATCCGCACTGTCGTGCGGGTAGTACTCGGCCACCCAACGGCCGCCCGGGCCGACCTCGACGACGACCTCCGGGTCCGCGGCGGCCGGCTGCACCAGCGCCTCGGACAGGTCCCGCAGCTCGATCTCGGGCGGGGCGGACGGCTCGTCGAGGATCTTGATCTCGGCAACCCGGTCGAGCCGGAAGGTGCGGCGCGCCTCGGAGCGCCGGCACCAGGCCTCCACATAGGTGTGTCCGACGCTGACCAGCCGGATCGGGTCGATCTCGCGCTCGGTGACCTCGTCACGGGCGGGCGAGTAGTAGCGGATCCACAGGCGGCGCCGCTCGGAGATCGCCCGGTCGACGTCCGCGAAGACCCCACCCTCGGCCTCGAAGGTGACGGACAGCCGGGAGCTGGCGCCCGCCTGCTCACCGGCCGCGGCCTCCACCTTTGCGGTCGCCCGCAGCAGCGCCTGCCGGTCGCTCTCCCGCAGGCCCGGCAGCGTGGACACCGCGCGGGCGGCCACCAGCAGCGCGGTCGCCTCGTCGGCGGCGAGCCTCAGCGGCTCCGCCGCCTCCGCTCCGAGGGCGGCCGGGTTGTGCCACCAGATCCGGTCACCGTCGGTGTCGATGTCGAGCAGGTCGCCGCCCCGGAAACTGGTGCCGCACATGGGCAGGATGTCGAGGTCGGAGACCAGTTCGTCCTCGGTGATCCCGAAGGCACGGGCCACGTCCTCGACCCGGGCCCCGGGCCGCTCCCTCAGATACGTCACCAGGGACAGCATCCGCCGGGTCTGGTCGATGGCGTTGCCCGGCCTGGCCGGTTTTCCCACCACTTTCTTACGTCCCCCTCAGCCCTTGGCCACGGCGCGCAGCCGGTCCACCACATCGGCCCGCAGCTCGGCGGGCTCCAGGACCACCACGTCCGGCCCGAACTCCACCAGCCAGGCGTCCAGGCCATGACCGTACGGGATCTCCAACTCGTCCCAGCCGTCCCCCAGTTCCCGCACGGAGGAGGCCCTGGCACGCAGCGGGTACCCCGCACCGGTTCGCAGCCGGATCAGCGCGGAGCGTTCGGCGTTCTCCCCCGCCCAGCTGGCGACGGTCTCCCGCACGGTGACGACGTCCGGCACCGGGGCGGTGAAGCTCGCAGCCCGCGAGCGCACCCGGCCGGTGATCCGGGACAGCCTGAAGACCCGCTCGGCGCCCCGGTCACGGTCGAAGCCGGCCAGGTACCAGTGACCGCGCCAGCACTCCAGCGCCCACGGCTCGACATGGCGGGGTTCGGGATGGGCGGCGTTGGCCTTGCGGTAGTCGAACACGACCGGCCGCCGGTCGCGGCAGGCGAGCATCAACGGTTCGAACGCGGCCTCGTGCACCGGGATCCGGGGCTCCAGCGCGCTGTGCGCCTCGTACGGATCGACATCCTCCGGAAGGCCCGCCGCGCGCAGCTTCTGCAGGGCGCCGCTGGCCGCGCCGGCCAGCCGGGCCTGCTGCCACACCTTGGCGGCCAGGCCCAGGGCCGCGGCCTCCTCGGCGTCGAGGGTGATGGGCGGGAGGCGGTTGCTGTCACGACGGGCCAGATAGCCGACCTCGCCGTCGAGGTTCTCGACCGTTTCGATGACCAGACCGAGTTCGCGCAGATCGTCCTTGTCGCGCTCGAACATCCGGTTGAAGGAGTCGTCGGACCCCGCTTCGAGGTAGGCCTCGATGGACTCACGCAGCTCGCGCTTGCTGAGCGGCCGCCGGGTCCCGAGCAGACACAGCGCCAGGTTCATCAGCCGCTCGGCCTTGGCAATGGCCATCGACGCCCTTCGCCTCCCTATGGTGCTTACGGACGATGACCGTACCGCCCCGCAGTGGCGCGGCAAAAGCCGAGGGCCCATGCCCGGACAGGCATGGGCCCCAGGTGGTCGAGACCGGTCGTACGACGATCAGACCCCGAGGAGGTCGACCACGAAGATCAGCGTCTCGCCGGGCTTGATCGCCGGGCTCGGGCTCTGGTTGCCGTAGGCGAGGTGCGCGGGAATGGTCAGCTGACGGCGACCGCCGACCTTCATGCCCTGCACACCCTGGTCCCAGCCCTGGATGACCCTGCCGCCGCCCAGCGGGAAACGGAACGGCGTGCCGCGGTTCCAGCTGGCGTCGAACTCCTCGCCCGTGCTGAAGGAGACACCCACGTAGTGGACGGTGACGGTCTGGCCCGCCTGCGCCACCGCGCCGTCACCCTCCCAGATCTCCTTGATCTCCAGGTCCGCCGGGGGCTCGCCGCCCGGGAAGTCGATCTCGGGCTTGTCGATGCTCACGTCTCTAGCTCCTGCTTGTGTGCGGAAAGGCAATAGACACAGTCTTGCATCTCGGCGCGGTTACAGCCCGGCCAGGATGACGGCTACATCTTGGCCAGGATGTCGACCGAGAAGATCAGCGTGGAGTCCTTCTCGATACCGCTGCCGGCCGGCGGGCTGTCCGCGTAGCCCAGCTTCGGCGGGATGACGATCAGGACGCGGCTGCCGACCTTCTTGCCGGTCAGGCCCTGCGCCCACCCCTTGACGACCTGCTGGAGCGAGAACGACGTCAGCTTGCCGCTGCTGTACGTCGAGTCGAACTCCTTGCCGGTGTCCCAGATCACGCCCTTGTACTGCACCAGCACGGTGTCCTGCGCGCCCAGCTTGTCGCCGTCGCCCTCGATGACGTAGTTCGCCACCAGCTTCGTCGGCGCGTCGGCCTTGGGAACGTCGATCGAGGGCGCCTTGCCGTCGGTGTTGGTCCCCACCTTCGGCAGGTCGGCGTCGTCCTGGGCCACGTCCTTGCCCTTGGCGGAACTCTTGGCGCCGAACGTGTCCTCGATGTCGAACACGAACACCAGCGTGTCGGTGCCCTTGACACCCACCTGCGCGTTGCCCGCCTTGCCGAACCCCCAGGTCGGCGGCACCGAGAACTCCACCCGGCTGCCGGTCTTCTTGCCCGTCAACGCGTACCGCCAGCCCTCCATGGTGCTGCCCTGGGCGATCTGGGTCAGCAACGGCGCCTTCCGGTCGTAGGAGTTGTCGAGGACCTTCGCCGTGTCCCAGAGCTGCCCCAGGTAGTTCGCCAGGATGAAGTCGCCCTCCGCGACGGCCTTCCCGCCGCCCGCGATGACCGTCTTGACCGCCAGCTGCTTCGAGGGGTCGCCACTGCCCTTGGCGACGGTCGGCTTCGCACCGAACTTGGTGCCCGCGGTGATCGCCGGCAACGGCCCGTCGACGATCTTGGGCGGGGGCGCGGCCGAAGCCGAGGCCGACTCCGACGCCGCGGGCGACGCGCTGTCGCTCGCCTTGCTCGTGTCGGACTTGTCGTCGCCGCAACCGGCGAGCGTGACCAGTCCGGTGGGTACGGCGATGAGCAGTGAGCGTCGGCGCACAGTGGGGGCCTCGTAATCGGTCGATCTTGTTGATGGAGTGCGCGCAACTCTACGACGTGAGAAGGGCGCCGTACGCGAAACGTACGGCGCCCGTGTTGCGTTCCGCGTGATACTCCGGAACGCCCTGCTCACATTCCGGCGATGAGCTTCTCCACCCTGTCGTCCACCGAACGGAACGGGTCCTTGCACAACACGGTGCGCTGTGCCTGGTCATTGAGCTTGAGGTGCACCCAGTCGACCGTGAAGTCACGGCGCTGTTCCTGCGCCCGCCGGATGAAGTCGCCGCGCAGCCGCGCCCGAGTGGTCTGCGGCGGAACCGACTTGCCTTCGAAGATCTTCAAGTCGTTGCAGATCCTGGCCGCTTGCCCCTTCTTCTCCAACAGGTAGTACAGGCCACGACGACGGTGGATGTCGTGGTACGCGAGGTCTATCTGCGCGACCCGCGGGTGGGACATGGTCATGTTGTGCTTGGCCCGGTACCGCTCGATGAGCTTGTACTTCATGACCCAGTCGATCTCGGTGCCGATCCGGTCGAGGTCCTCGGCCTCGATCGCGTCCAGCGTGCGGCCCCACAACTCCAGGACCTGCTCGACGGTGCCGGTGCGGATACCGCGGCGCTCACAGAAGTCCACGGCCTTCTCGTAGTACTCACGCTGCACGTCCAGCGCGGAGGCCTCCCGGCCGCTCGCCAGACGCACCTTGCGACGCCCGGTGATGTCGTGACTGACCTCGCGGATCGCCCGGATCGGGTTCTCCAGGGTCAGATCCCGCATCACGGTGCCCGCCTCGATCATGCGCAGCACGAGGTCGGTGGCGCCGACCTTCAGCAGCATCGTGGTCTCGGACATGTTCGAGTCGCCCACGATGACATGCAGACGGCGATAGCGCTCGGCGTCCGCGTGCGGTTCGTCGCGGGTGTTGATGATCGGCCGGGAACGGGTCGTCGCCGAGGAGACACCCTCCCAGATGTGCTCGGCCCGCTGGCTGACGCAGTACACCGCGCCACGTGGAGTCTGCAGCACCTTGCCCGCCCCGCACAGAAGCTGACGGGTGACGAGGAACGGAATGAGAATGTCCGCGAGCCGGGAGAACTCGCCGTGCCGCGCCACCAGATAGTTCTCGTGGCATCCGTACGAGTTGCCCGCCGAGTCTGTGTTGTTCTTGAAGAGGTAGACGTCGCCCGCGATTCCCTCCTCGTGCAGGCGTCGTTCGGCGTCCACCAGGAGTCCTTCGAGAATGCGCTCGCCCGCTTTGTCGTGCGTGACCAGTTCGGTCACGTTGTCACATTCCGGTGTCGCGTATTCCGGATGTGACCCGACATCGAGATAGAGGCGGGCGCCGTTTCGCAGAAAGACATTGCTGCTACGGCCCCATGACACGACACGGCGGAAGAGGTACCGCGCCACCTCGTCGGGAGACAGGCGACGCTGTCCCCTGAACGTACACGTGACGCCGTACTCGTTCTCCAGCCCGAAAATGCGGCGGTCCATGAGTGAACATTACGCCCGATCCCCCGAGCTGAAACGGGGTTCGGCAGCACGGTTTGGATCATTTTCCGATGAAGACGCAACCACCGCCCCCGCACCAACAGCCGCGAGTACCCTCCCCGTGGCCAGCAGAACCACCAGCGACACGGCCCCCGCCGCACCCGGCACGGCGAAACCCCACACCGCCCCGCCCGCCTCGACGACCGGACCCGCCAGCCCCGTTCCGACGGACGTACCCACGGTGAACGTCGTCACAAGCCAGGAAAACGCCTCGGTGACCGTCCCGCGCGGAGCATGCCGGTCGACCAGCACGAAGGCACACGCGATGACAGGCGCCAGGAAGACACCCGCAAGGACCGCCAGCGACGTCATCGCGACCACACCCGGCATCAGCGTCAACGGCAGATAACACACCGCCAGAAAAGCCACGAGGGCCCGCAGTCGCCGGGCCGGCTCACCCGTCCACTGCCGCGCCCCGTAGAACAGACCACCGACCAGCGCACCCAGCCCGATCCCCGCCATCAGCCATCCGTACACCGCGTCACCGCCGTGGTCGTCCGCGTACGACACCCCCGCCACCGTGATGGAACCGAGCGCGATACCGACGAACAGCAACGCACCGAGCAGGGCGAGCAGCCCGGGCGAGCGCAACGCGCCGAGCCAGTGCGCCTCGCGCGGCGCCGAACGCCACGCGCGCGAGGGCGGCGACACGACCACACAGAGCGCGCCCAGGACCCCGACGGCGTTCACGGCGAGCAGCGCCACCATCTCCGACCACAGCGACACACACAGCGTGACGAGCAGCGGCCCGACGGTGAACATCACCTCCTGCGCCACGGCGTCCATCGCGTACGCCGTGTGCACCTTGTCCTCCCCGCCGAGTACGGAGGGCCACAGCGCCCGCAGGCCGCCCTCCAGAGGCGGCGTGAAGAGCCCGGCGGCGGCCACCGCGGCGTAGGCGAGCGGCAGCGGCCCGACACCGGTGACGGCGAAGACGGCCATCGCCAGGCCCGACAGGATCGCCGCCGAGAGCTGGACACGCGGCTGGCCGTGCAGGTCCACCAGCCGCCCCAGCACCGGCTGCCCCACGGCGTTGGCCACGCCGTACACGGCCACCAGCCCGCCGGCCAGGGTGTACGAACCGCCCTCCGCACGCACGAACAGCATGACCGCGATGGCGGCAGTGGCGTTCGGCAACCGCCCCACCAGCGTCCCGACGAGCAGCCGGACGGCATGCCTCGCCCTGAGAATGTCCAGGTACCCCGCGGCCATGTCCCACCCCTTGTTCGCCCGGTGCGCCGGTGACGTATGAGGTTGTACGTATAACCTCCCTGGTCATACGTACCATGTGCGCTGTTCACACGTCCAGACGAAAGCGCAGGCAGCCGGTGGCCCGAGGCAGCACCCGCCCCACCAGCCGAGACGTCGCCCAGGCCGCCGGCGTCTCCCAGGCCGCGGTCTCCCTGGTCCTCGGCGACAAATGGCGCGGACGAGTATCCGAGACCACCGCCGAACGCGTCAGACAAGCCGCACGCGAACTCGGCTACCGGCCCAACCTGGCAGCCCGCAACCTCCGCCTCGGCCACACCCGCACGGTCCTCCTCGTCGTACCCGCCCTCACCACCGAGTTCTTCGCCGGCGTCTACACCGGCGCCGCCCGCGTCGCCGCCGAACACGGCTTCGGCGTCGTCCTGTACCCCTCCCCCGAAGGCATCGGCCCCGCCCGCGACCCCTTCGCCTCCGCCCAGGCCGCCCTCGACGGCGTCATCGCCTCCTCCATGGCCGCCGACGCCCTCACCGCCATCCGCGGCGACCAACTCCCCCTCGTGATGCTGGACAGCGACCCCTCCGGAAGCCTCGGCGCCGCCACCGTCAACCTCGACATCACCGACGGAGTACGACAGGTCACCGAACACCTCCTGGACCTCGGCCACCGCCACTTCCTCCACCTCGCGGCGGACGTACCCTCCTGGACCTTCGAGATCCGCGCCCGCGAACTCGCCACCCGCACCGCCACGGTCCCCGGCACCACCGTCCGCACCATCCGCGCAGCCCTCTCCATCGAAGACGCCACGGCCGCCACCCGGACCGCGCTCTCCGCCCCCGGCCCCCGACCCACCGCCCTGGTCTGCGACGACGACAAACTCGCCGCCGGCGCCTACAAGGCCCTGCGCCGCCTCGGCCTGCGCATCCCCGACGACATCTCCGTCACCGGCCTCGACGACCTCGCCCTCGCCACCGCCATCGACCCCGAGCTCACGACCGTACGCCTCGACTCCGAGCTCTTCGGCGAACGCGGAATGCGGGCCCTCCTGGCGGTCCTGGAAGGCCGTACACCGGAACCAGGGGACATTCCCGTCCAACTGGTCGTCCGGGGCTCCACAGCACCCCCCAGGGCCTCCTGAAACGACCTGTGCCCCGGCCGAGTGGTCGACCGGGGCACACAAGACGTTCGACAGACGAGACGCGAGACGTCACTCCTCCTCGGAGCTCTCCGCCTCCGTGGTCGCCCCACCCGCCTCCAACAACCGACCGAGCTGACGGCCGACGATCCGCTTGAACTTGCGCTTCTGCGGCCGCGTACGATCCAGCACCGCGACCTCCAGACGCTCCGCGGGAATCTCCCGCTCACTGCCGTTCGTATCCCGGGACAGCGCCTGAACAGCGAGCTCCAGCGCCCCCGCCAGACTCATACCGTCCTGATGACGCTGGTCCAGATAGCCACTGATCTGCTCGGCATTACCGCCGACCGCGACCGAACCATGCTCGTCCACGATCGAACCGTCATGCGGCAACCGATAGATCTGGTCACCCTCCGGAGTCTCCCCGACCTCCGCGACCACCAACTCCACCTCATACGGCTTCTCGGCCGCACTGGAGAAGATCGTGCCCAGCGTCTGGGCATAGACATTGGCCAGACCACGAGCGGTCACGTCGTCCCGGTCATAGGTGTAACCACGCAGATCCGCGTAGCGCACACCACCGATCCGCAGATTTTCGTACTCGTTGTACTTGCCGGCGGCCGCGAAACCGATCCGGTCATAGATCTCGCTGAACTTGTGCAACGCACGGGACGGGTTCTCACCGACGAACACAATGCCGTCGGCATACTGCAGCACGACGAGGCTGCGACCACGAGCGATGCCCTTACGGGCATACTCCGCCCGGTCGGCCATCGCCTGCTGGGGGGAGACATAGAACGGCGTCGACACCGGTTATCCGTCCCTTTCTGTCGAAATCACTGGACCACCTGGCAAGAAAACCCGACCCGCCGACTACAGAAGCGCGGCACGCGGGCCGTCGGGCTGCTCCAGCCGCCGCTGCAGGATCGAACGGGCGATCTCGGAGGACTCGTCCTCGGTGAGCCGACGGAAGCCGTCCTCGGTGATCACAGTGACGATCGGATAGATCCGGCGGGCGACATCGGGACCACCGGTCGCCGAGTCGTCGTCAGCCGCGTCATACAGAGCCTGCACCACGAGAGTCGTGGCCTCGTCCTCGCTCAGGTCGTCACGGTAGAGCTTCTTCATCGCACCACGCGCGAAGATCGACCCGGAACCGGTCGCGGCGAAGTTGTGCTCCTCCGAACGACCCCCGGTCACGTCGTACGAGAAGATGCGGCCCTTGTCCCGGTCCACATCGAACCCGGCGAACAACGGGACCACGGCCAGACCCTGCATCGCCATGCCGAGGTTGGAACGGATCATGGTCGACAGCCGGTTCGCCTTGCCCTCCAAGGACAACTGCGCCCCCTCGACCTTCTCGAAGTGCTCCAGCTCCAGCTGGAACAGCTTCACCATCTCGACGGCCAGACCCGCGGTGCCGGCGATACCGACAGCCGAGTACTCATCGGCCGGGAACACCTTCTCGATGTCCCGCTGCGCGATGACATTGCCCATCGTGGCGCGACGGTCACCGGCGAGCACGACACCGCCCGGAAACGTCACACCCACGATCGTGGTGCCGTGCGGCGCCTCGATCACCCCCTGCGTGGGCGGCAGCTGCCGGTTGCCGGGCAGGATCTCCGGCTGGTGCTCCGAGAGGAAGTCCATGAAGGAGGACGACCCGGGCGTCAGGAAGGCAGCTGGTAGACGCCCGGTGCTACGAGTGTTGGCTTCCACGCGATTCCTTCCACGTAAGCAGCAGCCCGCCTTATGGCATCGGGCCGATCCTTGAACTGCCCCAGTGCGGCATTGCAGCTGAAGCACGGTACGCCTCGGACCCTACCCGTCTTGTGGCAGTGATCCACATGTGCGGCCGGGGCGGACAAACATATGCAGCAGACGCCTCCTTGAGAGGCGATCAACTCGTCACGTTCGGCTTCGGTGATGCCGTACTGGCGCTTGAGGTGGTCCCCTCGCCCACGGACGGCTTTACAAGCCTTGCAACGAGTGGCCAGCCCATCAGAGGCGGTTGCGTTGCGATGCCACTCGCTGTGGGGCTTGATCTCCTCGCAAGTCCGGCAGAACTTGTGCCCCGCGGGCACGTCCACCCTCGCCCGAACTGTCTTGCCCCGTGCTACCTGACGCCGCCGGTGGTACTCGGCAGCGCATTCGCGGCAGTTGGCCTGCAGGCCGTCAGGCCGTGACCTGTTGCTTGCGAATGCGCTGACCGGAAGTACCTCCTGGCAGGTCGAGCACTTCTTCGCGCCCCCGCCGTTCATGGATGTAGATTACTGTCCACCCTTTTGAACGAACGAGCGCACGAAATCCTCCGCGTTCTCCTCCAAGACGTCGTCAATCTCGTCCAGGACGGAGTCCACGTCGTCGCTCAGCTTCTCCTGGCGCTCCTTGAGGTCCTCGGATGCCTGCGCCTCGGGCGCCTCCTCGACCTCCTCGGTGTTGCGCGTCGCCTTCTGCTGTCCGCCGCCGGTGTCCTTGGTCGCCATAACCCTCACCCCGCTCGGTTCGACGTTCTTGATCAGACCCTACAAGCAGGGTCCGACATCGGCCCCGCAGTTTCCTCAACGTCCGGGGACCACCTCGATGATTCCCGGACGCCGAGCATTCCACCCTGTGGGACCGTGTCGGCCCCGAGTACCCCCTCAGCCTCCGGAAAGCACCCTGACCAGCTCTTCCGCCGTGCGACAGCGGTCCAGGAGCTCCTTGACGTGATTACGCGTTCCGCGAAGCGGTTCCAGGGTTGGGACCCGCTGGAGCGAGTCCCGCCCGGGCAGATCGAAGATGACCGAGTCCCAGGAGGCCGCCGCCACGTCGTCCGCGTACTGCTCCAGGCAGCGTCCGCGGAAGTACGCGCGGGTGTCCTCCGGCGGCTTCGTGCGGGCCCGCTCGACCTCGTTGTCGTCCAGCAGGCGCTTGATCCGGCCACGGGCCGCCAGCCGGTTGTAGAGCCCCTTCTCGGGGCGTACGTCGGCGTACTGGAGGTCTACCAGGTGGAGCCGGGCGGCGTCCCAGTCGAGGTCGTCCCGGCGCCGGTAGCCCTCCATGAGTTCCCGCTTGGCGACCCAGTCCAGTTCGCCGGCCAGGCTCATCGGGTCGTTCTCCAGGCGGTTGAGGGTGTCCTCCCAGCGGGCGAGCACGTCCTTGGTCTGGTCGTCGGCGTCCGCGCCGAACCGCTCCTCCACGTACTTGCGTGACAGTTCGAAGTACTCCATCTGCAGCTGGACCGCGGTGAGTGTGCGGCCGCTGCGGAGTGTGACCAGGCGCTTGAGTGTCGGGTCGTGGGAGACCTGGTGGAGGGTGCGGACCGGCTGGTCCACGGCCAGGTCGACGGCGATGAAGCCGTCCTCGATCATGGACAGGACGAGCGCTGTCGTGCCCAGTTTCAGATAGGTGGAGATCTCCGAGAGGTTCGCGTCGCCGATGATCACGTGCAGGCGGCGGTGTTTCTCGGCGTCCGCGTGCGGTTCGTCGCGGGTGTTGATGATGGGGCGCTTGAGGGTGGTTTCCAGGCCCACCTCGACCTCGAAGTAGTCGGCGCGCTGGCTGAGCTGGAAGCCGTGCTCGTGTCCGTCCTGGCCGATGCCGACGCGGCCCGCTCCGGCGAAGACCTGGCGGGAGACGAAGAACGGCGTGAGGTGGCGCACGATGTCCGAGAAGGGGGTTTCCCGCTTCATCAGGTAGTTCTCGTGCGTGCCGTAGGAGGCGCCCTTGTTGTCGGTGTTGTTCTTGTAGAGGTGGATCGGCTGGGCGCCGGGGAGCTGTGCGGCCCGTTCGGCGGCCTCGGCCATGATGCGTTCGCCGGCCTTGTCCCAGAGGACGGCGTCGCGGGGGTTGGTGACCTCTGGGGAGCTGTATTCGGGGTGTGCGTGGTCGACGTAGAGCCGCGCGCCGTTGGTGAGGATCACGTTGGCGAGGCCGATGTCCTCGTCGGTGAGCTGGCTGGAGTCTGCGGCCTCCCGGGCGAGGTCGAATCCTCGCGCGTCCCGTAGCGGGTTCTCCTCCTCGAAGTCCCAGCGGGCCCGTCGGGCCCGGTGCATCGCCGCCGCGTAGGCGTTGACGATCTGGGATGAGGTGAGCATGGCATTGGCGTTGGGGTGACCGGGGACGGAGATCCCGTACTCCGTCTCGATGCCCATTACTCGCCGTACGGTCATGCGGCCCTCCTTGCCCGGCGGCGTCCTCGGTCGGGGACGCCGCTCACGTACCGCTGGCGCTCCGGTGCGTGT